>Ga0194123_10002408_pt1 | contig 24517 bp, 29 predicted proteins | sample TA2MahsurfametaG_5_FD_155479 | JGI IMG/M metagenome (GOLD analysis project Ga0194123, IMG submission 155479) | Freshwater microbial communities from Lake Tanganyika, Tanzania - TA2015023 Mahale A surface | ecosystem: Environmental > Aquatic > Freshwater > Lake | place: Tanzania: Lake Tanganyika... | reverse complement strand
GTTGGGTCAACGCGGCGTCAACATCATGGAGTTCTGCAAGCAGTTCAACGCACGCACGCAAGAACTCGAACCGGGACTGCCGATTCCCGTGGTGATCACGGTGTTCTCGGACCGCTCATTCACCTTCGTGACCAAGACGCCCCCGGCGTCCGTGCTGTTGCGCAAGGCCGCAGGCGTGCCCAAGGGCAGCAGCGTTCCCAACAAGGACAAGGTGGGCAAGGTCACGCGCGCCCAAGTGCTCGAAATCGCCAAGACCAAGGCGCCTGATCTCACCGCCGCCGGTGAGGAAGCAGCCTTCCGTACGATCGCAGGCACGGCCCGCAGCATGGGCCTGGAAGTGGAGGGCTGAGCCATGGCAAAGCAGAGCAAGCGTTGGACCGCCATCATGGCCAAGGTGGGTGACAGCAACCGCCCGCGCACCCTCGAGGAGGCCCTGGGGCTGGTGAAGGAAATCGCCTCGGCGAAGTTTGATGAATCCGTGGATATCGCGGTGAATCTCGGTGTCGACCCCCGCAAGTCGGATCAGGTCGTGCGCGGCGCCACTGTGCTGCCGCACGGAACCGGCAGCCAGGTGCGCGTGGCGCTCTTCGCCGAAGGTGCGGATGCCGAAAAGGGTCGGGCCGCTGGTGCGGACATCGTGGGACTCGATGACCTGGCCGAACAGGTCAAGGCAGGCAACCTTAATTTCGACGTGGCCATCGCCACTCCGGCCACCATGCGCGTGGTCGGCCAGCTGGGCCAGATACTCGGTCCCCGCGGCCTGATGCCCAACCCCAAGGTCGGTACTGTCACCACCGATGTGACGACCGCGGTGCGCAACGCGAAGGCGGGTCAGGTCCGTTATCGCACGGACAAGGCCGGCATCATTCATTGCTCGATCGGCAAAGCATCTTTTGACGTGGCTTCGCTGAAAGCCAACTGCGAAGCGGTACTGGCAGATCTCCGCAAGGCCAAGCCGAGCACTTCAAAAGGCATTTATCTGCGCCAGATCAGCGTGTCCTCGACCATGGGTCCGGGGATCACAGTGGATCGCGCTTCAGTGGAAGCGGGCTGACGCAGAACAGAACTTTGGGTTGCCGGGTACGTGTCCGGCAGGCGTCAAAGACCGCGGGTCGCGCCGGCCTGAAGAGGCCAGTGCGGTAATCGTTCCCCGGAACGGCCCGCGTAGACGGTGGCTCCAAAGCAGGTAGTACCTGGTGAGGGCACCGTGGCAAAGCACTTCATATCCGTGGAGTGAAAACAAGGTGTGATGTCGTCGCGAGGCGCCATCAATCCAGGAGAAACAACGTGAGTCTGACTTTAGAGCAAAAGAAAACGGTTGTTGCTGAAGTCAACGCGGTCGCAGGAACGGCGCAGGCGGCCATCGCCGCCGAGTATGCAGGCCTCACCGTCGCGCAGATGACAGATCTGCGTGTACGGGCCCGTAAGGCTGGCGTGTTCGTCAAGGTGGTCAAGAACACCTTGGCGAGGCGTGCGCTGGAAGGAACGACCTTCGAATGTCTCCAGCCGAAATTGACCGGACCACTGCTGTTGATGTTCTCGCAAGAGGATCCCGGCGCAGGCGCGCGCGTTGTCCGTGATTTCGTCAAGGAGAACCAGAAGCTCGTTCCGGTCGCAATCGCGTTTGCAGGCGCCCTGCGCGGGCCGGAAGACCTCCAGGCATTGGCCACGCTGCCAACGCTGGACGAGGCCCGGTCCCAGCTGCTCGGCGTTCTCAAGGCGCCTAGTGGCAAGCTCGTACGTACTCTGGCCGAACCGGCCGGTCAGTTCGTGCGCGTGCTGGCCGCATGGCGCGACAAGCAACAAGCCGCTTGAACCCTGTTTCCGGCTTTACCAACTATCTGTTTGAAGGAGTGCCAGCATGGCCATGTCCAAAGAAGAATTGATTGAAACCCTGAGCAACATGTCGATCCTCGAAGTCACCGAGCTCGTCTCGGCTCTCGAAGAGAAGTGGGGCGTGTCGGCCGCCGTCGCGGCTGCCCCCGTGATGATGGCAGCTGGCGGCGACGCCGGTGGGGCCCAGGCTGAAGTGAAGGAAGACTTTGACGTCGTGATGACCAGCTTCGGCGAGAACAAGGTCAACGTCATCAAGGCCATCCGCGCCATTACCGGTCTCGGACTGAAGGAAGCCAAGGACATGGTCGAGGGTGTTCCCTCCACCGTGAAGGAAGCGGCGCCGAAGGTCGAAGCCGAGAAGATCAAGAAAGAGCTTGAAGACGCCGGCGCCAAGGTCGAACTGAAGTAAGCGCGAGCGCTTGGCGATCTTGCTCCTCAATTCATGCAAGAGATGCACGGTGGTGGCGTGAGCCCCCGCCGTGTCTTGCATGCCCGTTCCCTGACTTTCCAAGCATTCCGGCGCCGCGCCTGAAACCCGCCGGACGCGACTGAAAAGAGGACGACCATGGCCTATTCGTACACCGAGAAAAAGCGTATCCGCAAGGATTTCGGCAAGCGTAGTTCCATTCTCGGCATTCCGTATCTGCTGGAAACCCAGCTCGAGTCCTATCGGGCATTCCTGCAGGCGGATTCCCCCGCCGATCGTCGTATCGACGATGGACTCCACGCTGCCTTCAAGTCAGTGTTTCCGATTGAAAGCTATTCTGGAAACGCCGTTCTCGAGTACGTGAGCTACCGCCTCGGCGCGCCCATATTCGACGTCAAGGAGTGTCAGGTGCGGGGTCTGACCTACGCGGCTTCCCTGCGCGTGAAGGTCCGCCTGGTTTTGTTCGACAAGGAATCCGGCGCCGACAAGGCCATCAAGGATATCCGCGAGCAGGAAGTCTACATGGGCGAACTCCCGCTCATGACCGAGAACGGGACTTTCGTAATCAACGGCACCGAGCGGGTCATCGTGTCCCAGCTCCACCGCTCACCGGGTGTTTTCTTCGATCATGACCGCGGTAAGACGCACTCTTCAGGCAAGCTCCTGTTCTCGGCGCGTGTGATCCCTTACCGCGGTTCTTGGCTCGACTTCGAGTTCGATCCCAAGGACCTCGTGTATGTACGTATCGACCGTCGCCGCAAGATTCCGGCAACCGTGCTCCTGCGCGCACTTGGATACAACTCCGAGCAGATGCTGGAGATGTTCTTCGAGCGCGACACTCTCACCCTCGGTGGGGACGAGATCCTGCTGAAGCTGGTGCCCGAGCGCCTGCGTGGCGTGACCCTCGATTTCGATCTGATGGACGCCAAGGGCAACGTGATAGTGGAAGCGGAGCGACGCATCACCGTGCGCCACATCCGCGATATCCAGAAAGCCAATCTGAGCGAAATCGCGGTCCCGCGCAGCTTCGTGGTGGGCAAGATCCTCGCCCGCGACATCGTGCGCATGGATACCGGTGAACTGGTGGCAGAGGCCAACAGCGAGATCACGGATGACCTCCTGAACAAGCTCATGGTGGCGAAAATCGAGACCATCGAAACGATTTTCGCGAACGACCTCGACCATGGTGCTTACATGTCGGACACACTCCGTGCCGACAGCACCCGCACCCAGCTCGAGGCCCAGGTCGAAATCTATCGCATGATGCGCCCGGGTGAGCCGCCGACCAAGGATGCTGCCGAGAACCTCTTCAAGAATCTTTTCTTCACAGAGGACAGATACGACTTGTCCTCCGTGGGACGCATGAAGTTCAACCGCCGCGTCGGCCGTCCGGGCAGTGAAGTGCCCGGAGTCCTGCTCGACAGCATGTATTACCTCTCCCTGCTTGAGAAAGACCTCAAGGACCTGATCGAAGACAAGAGCAAGAAGCGCGATGCCAAAGCGACCGATGCCCTTGAGATTCCGCTTCACCGCGTGATGCCTGAATTGCGCCGCTCGCTTACAGGTGACGACAAGGTCGATGGCGTCAAACTGCCATGGGGAGAAATCCGGAACCGTCTGCAGACCTATGGTTCCGATATTTCTGATGTGATCCGCACCCTGGTGGATATCCGCAACGGCAATGGAACGGTGGACGACATCGACCACCTCGGAAATCGTCGCGTCCGCTCTGTGGGCGAGATGGCCGAGAACCAGTTCCGCGTGGGGCTGGTGCGCGTGGAGCGCGCCGTGAAGGAGCGCCTGAGCCTCGCCGAATCCGAGGGCATCATGCCGCAGGAGTTGATCAACGCGAAGCCGGTTTCTGCGGTCATCAAGGAGTTCTTTGGCTCCAGCCAGCTTTCCCAGTTCATGGACCAGAACAACCCGCTGTCGGAAGTCACCCACAAGCGGCGCGTCTCCGCGCTTGGACCGGGCGGCCTCACGCGTGAGCGCGCGGGTTTCGAGGTGCGTGACGTGCATCCGACCCATTACGGCCGCGTGTGCCCGATCGAAACGCCTGAAGGTCCGAACATCGGTCTTATCAATTCGCTGGCGGTCTTCGCGCGCACCAACAAATACGGTTTTCTCGAAACGCCTTACCGCAAGGTGACTGACGGCATGGTCACGGACGAGGTGGATTACCTCTCCGCAATCGAGGAAAGCCAGTACGTGATCGCGCAGGCCAATGCGGCGCTGGACAAGGATGGACGTCTGGTCGATGGCCTGGTGTCCTCGCGACACCAGAATGAATTCACGCTTTCCTCACCGGATCGCGTGCAATACATGGACGTGTCCCCGATGCAGATCGTGTCGGTGGCTGCCGCACTCATCCCGTTCCTCGAGCACGACGATGCGAACCGCGCCCTCATGGGTTCGAACATGCAACGCCAAGCGGTACCGACCCTGCGCACCCAGAAGCCGCTGGTCGGCACGGGTATCGAACGCTCGGTGGCACAGGACTCCGGCGTGACCATCAGCGCCCGCCGCGGCGGCATGGTGGATTTCGTTGATGCCTCGCGCATCGTGGTGCGGGTCAATGATGAGGAAACCAAGGCGGGTGAGCCGGGTGTCGACATCTACAGCCTGACCAAATACACCCGTTCCAACCAGAACACGTGCATCAACCAGCGCCCGCTGGTGAAGACCGGGGACCGCATCGCCCGTGGAGATGTGTTGGCGGACGGGCCGGCGACGGACCTGGGTGAACTCGCCCTGGGCCAGAACCTGCTGGTCGCCTTCATGCCTTGGAACGGTTACAACTTCGAGGACTCCATCCTCATCTCCGAGCGTGTGGTACAGGAAGACCGCTTCACCAGCATCCACATCGAGGAGCTCACCTGCGTTGCCCGGGATACCAAGCTCGGGCCGGAGGAAATCTCCGCGGACATCCCGAACGTGAGCGAGAGCGCGCTGGCCAAGCTCGACGAGTCGGGCATCGTCTACATCGGCGCCGAAGTGCAGCCGGGCGACATCCTCGTCGGCAAGGTCACGCCCAAAGGTGAAACCCAGCTCACACCTGAAGAAAAGCTCCTCCGCGCCATCTTTGGCGAGAAGGCGTCCGACGTTAAAGACACCTCCTTGCGCGTGCCATCCGGCATGAGTGGCACGGTGATCGATGTGCAGGTCTTCACCCGCGATGGAGTGGAGAAGGACGCCCGGGCGCTGGAAATCGAGCGCGCTGAGCTTGCGCGCGTGCGCAAGGATCTGGACGACCAGCTGCGCATCCTCCAGGAAGACATCTTCCAGCGCGCCGAACGCCTGCTGACTGGCAAGGCCATAGAGAAGGCGCCGAAGGCCATGGGGGGTGGCAGCACCGTCACCGCCGAGGGCCTGCGCAACATCAAGCGTGAGCAGTGGTTTGAAATCCGCACCCGTGATGACAACGTCAACGATCAGCTCGAACGCCTGGCGGCCCAGGTCGAGCAGCAGAATGCGGACTTCGCACAGCAGTTCGAGGAAAAGCGCTCCAAGCTGACCTCGGGCGACGATCTGGCACCGGGCGTGCTCAAGATGGCGAAGGTCTACCTCGCCGTGAAGCGCCGCTTGCAGCCGGGTGACAAGATGGCCGGCCGCCACGGCAACAAGGGCGTGATCTCGATGATCGTGCCGGTGGAAGACATGCCGCACATGGCTGATGGCACCACCGTCGATGTGGTGCTCAATCCGCTGGGTGTGCCATCGCGCATGAACGTCGGCCAGGTGTTGGAAACCCACCTGGGCTGGGCCGCCCATGGCCTCGGCAAGAAGATCCGCCACATGGTCGAGACCATGGCCAGCTCCGGCGAGATGCGTGACTTCCTCACCCAGGTCTACAACTCGAGTGGTCATCAGGAAGATCTCACACAACTGGATGACGGCGAAATCAAGGTTCTGGCGCGCAACCTGAGCGACGGTGTGCCCATGGCGACCCCGGTGTTCGATGGTGCACATGAAAGCGAAATCAAGCGCATGCTCGAGCTCGCCGGATTGCCGCGCAGCGGCCAGACGCGCCTTTATGACGGGCGCACGGGGGACGCCTTCGACCGCGAAGTCACCGTGGGCTTCATGTATATCCTGAAGCTCAACCACCTGGTGGACGACAAGATGCACGCACGGTCCACCGGCCCGTACAGCCTCGTGACCCAGCAGCCGCTGGGTGGCAAGGCCCAGTTCGGTGGCCAGCGTTTCGGGGAGATGGAAGTGTGGGCGCTGGAAGCCTACGGCGCTGCCTACACGCTTCAGGAAATGCTGACGGTCAAGTCCGACGACGTGAACGGTCGCACCAAGATGTACAAGAACATAGTGGACGGTGACCACAGCATGGAGGCAGGCATGCCTGAATCCTTCAACGTGTTGCTGAAGGAAATGCGTTCACTCGGCATCGATATCGAACTCGACCGCGAATAAGCGGCGAAATGCCTCGCGAGTGCCAATTACATTGCCAGGTTTGCGAGACGGTTACCGTCTCAGGAGTTAGCTAGCGTGAAAGACCTACTCGATCTGTTCAAGACGCCCGGGCATGTTGAAGACTTCGATGCGATCAACATAGGGCTCGCATCACCGGAAAAGATCCGCTCCTGGTCCTATGGGGAAGTCAAGAAGCCGGAAACCATCAACTACCGGACCTTCAAGCCGGAACGTGATGGCCTGTTCTGCGCCAAAATCTTCGGGCCCATCAAGGACTACGAATGCCTGTGCGGCAAGTACAAGCGCCTGAAGCATCGTGGCGTGGTCTGTGAGAAGTGCGGCGTCGAGGTCACCCTCGCCAAGGTGCGCCGCGAACGCATGGGGCATATCGAGCTTGCGAGCCCCGTGGCGCACATCTGGTTCCTGAAGTCCCTGCCGTCACGCATGGGCCTCTTGCTAGACATGACCTTGCGTGAGATCGAGCGCATCCTCTATTTCGAGGCTTATGTGGTCATCGACCCGGGCCTGACGGAGCTGGAGCGCGGGCAGCTGCTCTCCGAGGACTCGTATCTCGAAGCCATCGAGCAGTACGGCGATGACTTCGATGCCCGTATGGGTGCGGAGGCCATCTACGAGCTTCTGCGCACCGTGGATCTGAATCATGAAGTGCGCAAGATCCGCGAGGAGCTGCCGGACACGAATTCCGACACCAAGATCAAGAAATTCACCAAGCGCCTGAAGCTGATGGAGGCCTTCCTCCACTCCGGCAACCGTCCCGAGTGGATGGTGATGAAGGTGCTGCCGGTGTTGCCGCCCGAATTGCGCCCACTCGTGCCTTTGGATGGCGGCCGGTTCGCCACATCAGATCTGAACGATCTCTACCGTCGGGTCATCAACCGCAACAACCGCCTGAAGCGGCTGTTGGACCTCAATGCGCCCGACATCATCGTGCGCAACGAAAAACGGATGCTGCAGGAAGCGGTGGATGCACTGCTGGACAACGGCCGCCGCGGCCGTGCCATCACGGGTACCAACAAGCTGCCTCTGAAGTCCTTGGCCGACATGATCAAGGGCAAGCAGGGCCGCTTCCGCCAGAACCTGCTCGGCAAGCGTGTGGACTACTCGGGGCGTTCGGTGATCGTGGTCGGTCCAACCCTCAAGCTCCACCAGTGCGGACTGCCCAAGAAGATGGCGCTCGAGCTCTTCAAGCCGTTCATCTTCAGCAAGCTCGAGCGTCGAGGCATGGCGACGACGATCAAGGCCGCCAAGAAGCTCGTCGAGCGCGAGGGTCCGGAAGTCTGGGATATCCTGGAAGAAGTCATCCGTGAGCATCCGGTGATGCTCAATCGAGCCCCGACGCTCCACCGCCTGGGGATCCAGGCGTTCGAGCCTGTACTGATCGAAGGCAAGGCCATCCAGCTTCACCCGCTGGTCTGCACCGCCTTCAATGCGGACTTCGACGGTGACCAGATGGCCGTGCACGTGCCGCTGTCGCTGGAAGCCCAGCTTGAGGCGCGCAGCCTCATGATGTCCACCAACAACATCCTGTCTCCCGCCAACGGTGACCCGATCATCGTACCCAGCCAGGACGTGGTGCTCGGCCTCTACTACATGACCCGCGAATCGGTGGCGGCCAAAGGCACCGGCATGATTTTCCGCGATGTGGCAGAGGTCCATCGGGCACATGAAACGGGTGCTGCCTCCCTGCATGCGCGCTGCAAGGTGCGTCTCAGCGAGGTGCTGTTCGATGACGAAGGCAAGGAATACACCAAGACAGGTGTGGTGGAGACGACGGTAGGTCGCGCGCTGCTGTCCACCGTACTGCCCAAGGGGCTTGCTTTCGAACTGGTCAACCGCACCCTCGACAAGCGCTCCATCTCACGCCTTTTCGATCGTTGCTATCGCAACGTGGGCCTGAAGGAGACTGTCATCTTCGCTGACCGTCTGATGTACACGGGCTTCAGCCAGGCTACCCGTGCAGGCGTCTCGATCGGTGTGGACGACATGGTCGTGCCCGATGAGAAGACCAACATCATCAGGACTGCGGAAGAAGGCGTGAAGGAGATCGAGGAGCAGTATGCCTCCGGTCTCGTGACCACCGGCGAGCGCTACAACAAGGTGGTGGACATCTGGTCCCACACCAACGATCAGGTCGCCAAGGCGATGATGGAGAAGCTCGGCTCCGAAACGGTGACCGACACGACCGGCAAGGTGGTGAAACAGGCGTCGTTCAATTCCATCTACATGATGGCCGATTCCGGTGCACGTGGCTCCGCCGCGCAGATTCGCCAGCTGGCCGGCATGCGTGGCCTCATGGCCAAGCCCGACGGCTCGATCATCGAGACCCCCATCACGGCCAATTTCCGAGAAGGTCTGGACGTGCTCCAGTACTTCATCTCCACCCATGGCGCGCGCAAAGGCCTCGCCGACACCGCGCTCAAGACCGCGAATTCGGGCTACTTGACCCGACGTCTGGTGGATGTGGCACAGGATCTGGTGGTGACCGAGCACGACTGCGGTACCGAGAAGGGCATCGTCATGGCGCCCATGGTCGAAGGCGGGGATGTGGTCGAAGCCCTGCGTGACCGTGTGCTTGGCCGCGTGACGGCGATCGATCTCTGCCGACCGGGCACCACTGATGTGATAGCGCCCGCGGGCACGCTGCTCGACGAGAAATGGGTGCAAACCCTGGATGACATGGGTGTGGACGAAGTGCTGGTGCGCTCACCCATCACCTGTGAAACCCGCTACGGCGTGTGCTCGCAGTGCTACGGACGCGATCTGGCACGCGGCCATCTGGTGAATGTGGGCGAGGCAGTGGGCGTCATTGCCGCCCAGTCCATCGGTGAGCCGGGAACCCAGCTCACCATGCGTACCTTCCACATCGGTGGCGCAGCCTCACGTGCCGCGGCGGTGAGCAGTATCGAGGTCAAGTTTGGCGGCACCATCCGCCTGCACAACCTCAAGGTGCTGCGCCATGAGAATGGCACGTTCATCTCCGTCTCCCGTTCGGGAGAACTGGTGGTGATGGATGAGATCGGCCGCGAGCGCGAACGCTACAAGGTCCCCTACGGCGCGACCCTGCTGGTGGGCGAAGGCGCCAGCGTCAAACCCGGACAGAACGTCGCCAACTGGGATCCGCACACCCATCCCATCGTGACCGAGGTGAACGGTGTCGCGCGCTTCAAGGATGTGGTCGAAGGCGTGACGGTCATGCGCACGGTCGATGAAATCACCGGCCTCTCCAGCATGGTGGTGACCGATCCCAAGCAGCGCGGCGCATCGGCGAAGGATCTGCGGCCGATGATTCAGCTGGTGGATGCCAACGGCAAGGAAATCAAGATTCCGGGTACGGAGGTCACGGCGCAGTACTTCCTGCCGCCCAATGCCATCATCACCCAGGAAGACGGCGGCCAGGTGAAGGTGGGCGACATCCTCGCCCGCATCCCGCAGGAGTCCTCCAAGACACGCGATATCACGGGCGGCCTGCCGCGCGTGGCGGACCTGTTCGAGGCCCGCAAGCCCAAGGAACCTGCCATCCTGGCCGAGGCCAGTGGCACCGTGTCGTTTGGCAAAGACACCAAGGGCAAGCAGCGACTGATCATTCGCCAGGACAGCGGTGAGGAGATCGAAACCCTGATCCCGAAGTGGCGGCACGTCACCGTGTTCGAGGGCGAGCATGTGGAGAAGGGCGATGTCATCAGTGACGGCGCCGCCGATTCCCACGACATCCTACGCCTGAAGGGCGTGCCGGATCTCACGCGCTACGTGGTCAACGAGGTCCAGGAGGTCTATCGCCTCCAGGGCGTGAAGATCAACGACAAGCACATCGAAGTCATCGCGCGGCAGATGCTGCGCAAGATCGAGGTGGCGGACCCGGGCGACACGCGCTACCTGACCGGCGAGCAGATAGAAAGGGAGCGGCTGCTGGAGGAGAACGACCGGATGGAGACCGAGGGCAAGCGCCCGGCGACCCACGTCCAGTTGCTGCTTGGCATCACCAAGGCTTCCTTGGCCACGGAATCCTTCATCTCCGCAGCGTCATTCCAGGAAACGACCCGCGTGCTGACCGAAGCGTCCGTCACCGGCAAGCGCGATGAACTGCGCGGGCTGAAGGAGAACGTCATTGTCGGCAGGCTGATCCCGGCCGGAACGGGCTTCACCTACCATAATGATCGGCGCCGCAAGCGCCGTCAGGGACCCCATGCCCCGAACTTCGCGTTCACGACCACTCCGTCCGAATCGGAGCCGGCTGAATAAGGGCAAGAGTACCCAAATGGAGCAGGGAGAGTCGTTGACACCCCGGCAACGGCCTCCCTATAATCCCGCTCCTCCGACAGGCCGGGTACCTCCCGCGCCTGTCATTTTTTTCGCGCCGTGAATCTTCTTTCCAGCCAGTCCCGCCTAAACCGCGAGTGACCCCGCCAGGGAAGACCGGTCTGTCCCCGCCCTTCGAGGCCGGGAGAGCCGCGACACAGGCGCCATACAATTCGGTTAACTTCACCACGACACTCCTGGCGCCCGCCCGGAGCTATGGGGTGACACGAATCCGGCCCTCGCGGCCGATGCGGTATTTGAGATGGCCACAATCAATCAGTTAGTGCGCAACCCCCGGCGTCGTCAGGTCAAGAAGAGTGCTGTGCCAGCGCTGGAAAGCTGCCCGCAAAAGCGCGGCGTCTGTACCCGCGTTTACACCACCACTCCGAAGAAGCCGAACTCCGCATTGCGCAAGGTCGCGCGTGTACGCCTGACCAACGGTCAGGAAGTTACCACCTACATCGGCGGCGAAGGCCACAACCTGCAGGAACACTCCGTGATCCTCATCCGCGGTGGCCGCGTGAAGGACCTTCCGGGTGTGCGTTACCACACGGTGCGCGGCACCCTCGATACCTCCGGCGTCAACGACCGCCGCAGGGGCCGTTCCAAGTACGGCGCCAAGCGTCCGAAGTCCTGACCGCCGTACCCTCCCCGAATCCATTCGAGTAGCTGAATCCTATGTCCAGACGTCGCGTTGCCGCCAAGCGTGAAATCCTCCCGGATCCCAAGTTCGGAGATCAGACCGTTGCCAAGTTCATCAACATGCTGATGGACTCGGGCAAGAAATCCGTGGCCGAGAAAATCGTCTACGACGCGCTGGACGAAATGGCCAAGCGAGGTCGCGGCGAAGCCATCGACCTGTTCAAGCAGGCACTGGGCAACGTGGAGCCGCGGGTGGAAGTGAAGTCCCGGCGCGTGGGTGGTGCCACCTACCAGGTGCCCGTGGAAGTCAGGCCCAATCGTCGCAGCGCGCTGGCCATGCGCTGGATCGTGGACGCTGCCCGCAAGCGCGGTGAGAAGTCGATGGATCGCCGCCTCGCAGGGGAGTTCCTCGACGCATCGGAAAACCGCGGCACTGCAGTCAAGAAGCGCGAAGACACGCACAAGATGGCGGAAGCCAACCGCGCGTTCTCGCACTACCGTTGGTAAGCCCCAGGATTCAGTAAGGAAGACCCCGCAGTGGCACGTACGACCCCTATCGAGCGCTATCGGAACATCGGTATCGCGGCACACATCGACGCCGGCAAGACGACGACCTCCGAGCGCATCCTTTTCTATACCGGCCGTTCGCACAAGATTGGCGAAGTGCACGATGGCGCGGCAACCATGGACTGGATGGAGCAGGAACAGGAACGCGGGATCACCATCACGTCCGCCGCGACCACCTGCTTCTGGCGTGGCATGGGCAAGCAGTTCCCCGAGCACCGCATCAACATCATCGACACCCCCGGCCACGTGGACTTCACCATCGAGGTGGAGCGTTCGTTGCGCGTGCTGGACGGTGCGGTGGCTGTGTTCTGTGCCGTCGGCGGCGTGCAGCCCCAGTCCGAAACCGTCTGGCGCCAGGCCAACAAATACGGCGTACCCCGTCTTGCCTTCGTCAACAAGATGGACCGTTCCGGCGCGAACTTCCTGCGCGTGGTCGAGCAGATGCGTGACCGTCTGAACGCCAAGGCAGTGCCGATCCAGTTCCCCATCGGGGCTGAAGACAAGTTTGAAGGCGTGGTTGACCTGATTCTGGGTCAGGCCATCTACTGGAAAGACGAAACCCAGGGCATGGAATTCGAGTACCGCGGCATTCCGGCGGACATCGCCGACGAGTGCGCTCGCCTGCGGGAACAGATCGTGGAAGCGGCGGCAGAAGCCACCGAGGCCATGACCGAGAAGTATCTCGAAGAAGGCGACCTGACGCTGGAGGAGATCAAGGAAGGCATTCGTCTCCGGACCATCCGCACCGAAATCGTTCCCGTCACCTGCGGCTCCGCCTTCAAGAACAAAGGTGTGCAGGCCATGCTCGATGCCGTCATCGAGTACCTGCCGGCCCCACCCGATGTCGAAGCCATCAAGGGCATTCTGGACGACGAAAAGACCGAAGCCACCCGCGAAGCCTCTGACGCTGTGCCGTTCTCCGCGCTTGCGTTCAAGATTGCAACCGACCCCTACGTCGGCACGCTGACCTTCTTCCGCGTGTACTCGGGCGTGCTGAACTCCGGTGATTCGGTGTTCAACCCGGTCAAGGATCGCAAGGAGCGCATTGGCCGACTGCTCCAGATGCACGCCAACAGCCGCGAAGAAATCAAGGAAGTGCGCGCTGGCGACATCGCCGCTGCGGTGGGCCTGAAAGACGTGACAACCGGCGACACGCTCTGCGATTTGAACAACATCATCACGCTGGAGCGTATGGAATTCCCGGAGCCCGTGATTTCGGTTGCCGTGGAACCCAAGACCAAGGCGGACCAGGAAAAGATGGGACTCGCGCTTGGCCGCCTCGCCGCGGAAGACCCTTCATTCCGCGTCGCGACCGACCAGGAATCCGGACAGACCATCATCTCCGGCATGGGCGAACTGCACCTCGAAATCATCGTCGACCGCATGCGTCGCGAATTCAAGGTCGAAGCCAATGTTGGCAAGCCCCAGGTGGCGTACCGCGAGACGATCCGCGGCACCGTGGAAAAGCAGGACGGTAAATTCGTGCGCCAGAGCGGTGGTCGTGGCCAGTATGGTCACGTGGTCATCAAGCTTGAGCCGAATGAGTCCGGCAAGGGCTTCGAATTCGTCAACGGCATTGTTGGGGGCGTGATTCCGCGCGAATACATTCCGGCCGTCCAGAAGGGCATCGAAGAGCAGCTGAACAACGGCGTGCTCGCCGGCTACCCCGTCGTGGACGTCAAGGTGACCCTGTTCGACGGGTCCTACCACGAGGTCGACTCCAACGAAATGGCGTTCAAGATTGCAGGCTCCATGGCTTTCAAAGAAGCCGCGGCCAAGGCCAAGCCGGTGCTCCTCGAGCCCGTCATGGCTGTGGAAGTCGTCACGCCGGAAGATTACGTCGGTACCGTGAATGGCGACCTCAACCGCCGTCGCGGCATGCTCGAGGGCGCCGAAGACTCACCGGCCGGCCGACTCATCAAGGCGCAGGTTCCCCTGTCCGAGATGTTCGGTTATTCCACCGATCTCCGCTCGGCCACGCAGGGGCGCGCGACCTACACCATGGAGTTCTCGCGCTATGTGGAGGCACCCAAGAGCGTCGCCGAAACCATCGCCAAGCGTTCCTGATAACAGAACAGTTCACCGTCAACAGCGTTTGAAGAGGATTTGACAACCATGTCCAAGGGTAAATTTGAAAGAACGAAGCCACATGTGAACGTGGGGACGATTGGCCACGTTGATCATGGGAAGACGACGCTGACGGCGGCGTTGACGGTGGTGACATCGAAGAAGTTCGGTGGCGAGGCCAAGGGCTACGACCAGATTGACAATGCCCCGGAAGAGCGTGAGCGCGGGATCACGATTGCGACCTCGCACGTGGAGTACGAAAGCGACAACCGTCACTACGCGCATGTGGACTGCCCCGGCCATGCGGACTATGTGAAGAACATGATCACTGGCGCGGCGCAGATGGACGGCGCGATTCTGGTGTGCTCGGCCGCGGACGGCCCGATGCCGCAGACTCGCGAGCACATTCTGCTGGCGCGCCAGGTGGGTGTGCCGTACATCGTGGTGTACCTGAACAAGGCGGACATGGTGGACGACGCGGAGCTTCTGGAGCTGGTGGAGATGGAAGTCCGCGAGCTGCTGTCGGCATACAAGTTCCCCGGCGACGACACACCGGTGGTGATTGGCAGTGCGCTGAAGGCTCTGGAAGGCGACGAGAGCGACATCGGCGTGCCGTCGATCTGGAAGCTGGTGGCGGCGATGGACGATTACATCCCGCTGCCGGAGCGTCCGGTGGACATGCCGTTCCTGATGCCGATTGAAGACGTGTTCTCGATTTCGGGTCGCGGCACGGTGGTGACGGGTCGCGTGGAGCGCGGCATCGTTAAGGTTTCGGAAGAAGTTGAAATCGTGGGTATCCGTGACACGACGAAGACGACGTGCACGGGCGTGGAGATGTTCCGCAAGCTGCTGGACGAAGGCCGGGCTGGTGACAACGTGGGCATCCTGCTGCGCGGCACGAAGCGCGAGGATGTGGAGCGTGGTCAGGTGCTGTGCAAGCCGGGCAGCGTGAAGCCGCATTCGCACTTCGAAGCCGAGGTTTACGTGCTGTCGAAGGAAGAGGGCGGTCGACACACGCCGTTCTTCAACAACTATCGTCCGCAGTTTTACTTCCGCACGACGGACGTGACGGGGGCGGTGGAGCTGCCGAGCGGGGTTGAGATGGTGATGCCCGGAGACAACATCAAGGTCCAGGTGAAGCTGATCAACCCGATCGCGATGGAAGAAGGCCTGCGCTTCGCGATTCGCGAGGGCGGCCGTACCGTCGGCGCCGGCGTCGTGGCCAAGATCCTCGACAAATAGTTGAAATGAAAGGTTGTCCTGTGTCCCCGGGCACAGGCTGACGGATACAGGACAAGCCAAGGGCTAAAGACAATGAACCAACAGGTCATCAGGATACGTCTCAAGGCGTTCGATCATCGACTCATCGATCAATCGACGCGTGAGATTGTGGAAACAGCGAAGCGGACCGGAGCCCAGATTCGTGGCCCGATCCCGCTGCCGTCCAAGCATGAACGTTTCACCGTGTTGACCTCGCCGCACGCCAACAAGGACGCTCGCGACCAGTACGAGATCCGGACTCACAAGCGTCTGCTCGACATCGTGAACCCGACCGACAAGACCGTCGACGCGCTGATGAAGCTCGATCTCGCGGCTGGCGTCGATGTGCAGATCAAACTGAGCTGAGGCGCTCGAGGCAGACACCATGGCATTAGGACTGATTGGAATCAAACGCGGTATGACCCGCGTATACGGTGAGGATGGCTCCGCCACCCCGGTCACCGTGATTGAGGTGGACCCGAACCGCGTCACCCAGGTGAAGTCGGCCGGCAAGGACGGCTACGACGCCGTGCAGGTCACGACCGGCACCCGCCACCGCAACCGCATCAACAAGCCAGACTCCGGCGTGTTCGCCAAGGCTGCTGCCGACACCGGCCGTGGCCTGTGGGAGTTCCGCCTCGCTGACGGTGAAGGCGCGGATCTCGCCCCTGGCGCACAGGTGAAGGTGGATCTCTTCGCGGAGGGGCAGCTGGTGGACGTGACCGGTATCACCATCGGCAAGGGCTTCGCAGGCACCATCAAGCGACACAACTTCAAAATGGGCGATGCGACCCACGGCAACTCGCTGTCGCATCGCGCGCCCGGGTCCATTGGCCAGCGCCAGACCCCGGGTCGGGTCATCAAGGGCAAGCGCATGTCTGGTCACATGGGCAACGTGCAGCGGACAACGCAGCGGCTGAAGGTCGTGAAGATCGACACCGAGCGCAACCTGCTGATGATTCAGGGTGCAGTCCCCGGCTCCAAGGGTGGTGATGTGTTCATCAAGCCCACGGTCAAGAAACGCAAGAGCGAACAAGGCTGACGCGCATGGATCTTCCAATTCTCTCATTCGCAAGTGGCGCTTCCGCCGGTTCGCTGGCGGTGGCCGACGATGTCTTCGCACAGCCGTACCGCGAAGCATTGGTCCACCAGATAGTCACCGCGTATTTCAACGCGGCGCGCGCTGGCACCAAGGCCCAGAAAACCCGCGCCGAAGTCAGCGGCGGCGGCGCCAAGCCCTGGAAGCAGAAGGGCATGGGCCGTGCCCGCGCCGGTACCAGCCGTGGCCCGCTGTGGCGGACCGGTGGCCGAGCCTTTGCCGCACGCCCTCGCTCCTATGAACAGAAGGTCAACCGCAAGATGTATCGCGGCGCGCTGTGCTCGATCCTCTCGGAGCTCATTCGCCAGGATCGACTGATCGTCGTCGACAACCTAGACGTTCAGGAGAAAAAGACGAAGGCCCTCATTGCCGCGCTTGAAAAGTTCGCGCTGCAGGACGTGCTGCTCATCTCCGAGGAGGTGTCAGAAGCGCTTTACCTCTCCGCGAGGAACCTGCACTGGGTGGGGTTGGCGGACGTCGAGATGATCGATCCCGCGCTTCTCATCTCCTTCGCCAAAGTGGTGGTCAGCCAGTCGGCGCTGACTCGCCTCCAGGAGCAGTTGTCATGAACCAGGAACGTCTGCTGCAGGTACTCGTCGAGCCACGCATGAGCGAGAAGTCCGCACGGGTAGCCGACAAGAACAACCAGTACCTCTTCAAGGTGCTGGGTGACGCGACCAAGCCCGAAATCAAGGCGGCGGTCGAGCAGTTGTTCAACGTCCAGGTTTCTGGCGTGCAAGTGCTTAACGTGCGCTCGCGCACGAAGACTTTCCGCGGCAGGGCTGGCTCCCGCCAGGCGTGGAAGAAGGCTTACGTCACCCTCAAGGATGGCTTCAGCATCGATTTCTCGGGCGCGGCCTAAGCGCGCAAACAATCAGGACGCATCCAATGGCGCTCATCAAGACAAAACCAACCTCACCCGGACGACGCGGCGTCGTCAAGGTCGTCAACCCCGACCTGCACAAGGGTGGTCCCTATGCTCCCCTCGTGGAGAGACAGGGCGCTTCGTCCGGCCGCAACAACGCGGGCCGCATCACGGTTCGCCATCGCGGCGGCGGGCACAAGCAGCATTACCGCATCGTTGACTTCAAGCGGCGCAAGGACGGGATCTCCGCCAAGGTGGAGCGCCTGGAATATGACCCGAACCGCTCGGCCAACATCGCGCTCCTGCTCTACGCCGATGGGGAGCGGCGATACATCATCGCACCCAAGGGGCTGCAGACCGGCCAGGTCCTGCGTTCGGGCGCGGATGCACCCATCCAGGTGGGCAACTGCCTGCCCCTGCGCAATATCCCGGTCGGTGCAACCATCCACTGCGTCGAGCTGAAGCCTGGCAAGGGCGCGCAGATTGCCCGCAGCGCGGGCGCCGGTATCCAGTACGTGGCACGTGAAGGCACCTACGCCACGCTGCGGCTGCGCTCAGGCGAGATGCGACAGGTGCCTATTGAATGTCGCGCGACCATCGGTGAAGTAGGCAACAGTGAGCACTCCCTGCGCCAGCTCGGCAAGGCGGGCGCGAAGCGCTGGCGCGGCGTGCGGCCCACTGTTCGCGGTGTGGTGATGAATCCTGTCGACCACCCGCATGGTGGCGGCGAGGGACGCACCTCCGGTGGTCGCCACCCCGTCAGCCCGTGGGGCCAGCCGACCAAGGGTTACAAGACCAGGACCAACAAGCGCACGGACAACATGATCGTGCGCCGTCGCGACAAGCGCTAAGAGGCAAACGCAGCCATGCCACGTTCCATCAAGAAGGGACCGTTCGTTGACCACCACCTTGCCAAGAAAGTGGAGGTCGCCCGCACCAACAATGACAAGCGTCCCATCAAGACTTGGTCGCGTCGTTCACTGGTCGTGCCCGACATGATCGGTTTGACCATCGGGGTCCACAATGGACGCCAGCACATGCCCGTCTTCGTGACGGAGAACATGATTGGCCACAAGCTCGGCGAATTTGCCCAGACCCGTACGTTCAAGGGTCACGTGGCAGACAAGAAGTCGAAGTAAGGAGCATAGAGATGGGTACTTCCGCCAAGCTCCGTCAGGCCCACATCACGCCGCAGAAGGCGCGCCTGGTTGCCGATCAGGTCCGTGGGCTCCGTGTGGATCGCGCCCTGAACATCCTCGCCTTCAGCAACAAGAAGGCTGCCGGCCTCATCAAGAAGGTGCTGGAGTCCGCCATTGCCAATGCGGAGCACAACGATGGCGCGGATGTGGATGAACTCCGCGTCAAAACCATCATGGTCGACGAAGGCCCGATCATGAGGCGCTGGATGCCCCGTGCCCGCGGCCGGGCCAACCAGATTTTCAAGCGTACCAGCCACATCACGCTGGTCGTGGAAGAAGGCCGGAAGTAGTCCGGACGAACAACGAGCGAAGCTGAAAGAGCGATCATCATGGGTCAAAAAGTACATCCGTACGGCATCCGCCTTGGCATCATCAAGGACTGGACCTCCACTTGGTTCGCGGACCGTCGTCGCTACCCGGACTACCTCAATACCGATCTGGCGGTGAGGGCGTTCTTGCGCAAGAAGCTCGCGCATGCCTCGGTGAGTCGCATCCAGATCGAGCGTCCCGCGCACAATGCGCGTATCATCATCCACACCGCGCGACCGGGTATCGTCATCGGCAAGAAGGGTGAAGATATCGAGTCCCTGCGCAAGCAGGTGGCCAAGTTGATGGGAATCCCGGCCCACCTGAGTGTCGAGGAAATCCGCAAGCCCGAACTCGACGCCTACCTCGTCGCGGAATCCGTCGCCCAGCAGCTCGAGCGCCGCATCATGTTCCGACGCGCCATGAAGCGCGCCGTTGCCAATGCGCTGCGCCTGGGCGCCCAAGGCATCAAGATCAACGTGGCGGGTCGACTCAATGGCGCCGAAATCGCGCGCACGGAGTGGTACCGCGAGGGGCGAGTGCCCCTGCACACCCTGCGGGCCGATATCGACTACGGCTTTGCCGAAGCGAAGACGACTTATGGCGTCATCGGCGTGAAGGTCTGGATATTCAAGGGTGAGGTTATCAGCCGCGCCGAAGAGGCCGCGCCGGAAGCCACCGAGCAGGCCGCGGCAACCTAGGAGCAAAGAGCGTGTTACAACCCAAGAACACCAAATACCGCAAGCAGCACAAGGGCCGCAATACCGGCCTCGCCCAAAAGGGCAATGAAGTCAGCTTTGGTGAGTATGGCCTCAAGGCCACCACCCGCGGCCGCCTGACGGCGCGCCAGATCGAAGCCGCGCGCCGTTGCATCACCCGTGCGGTGAAGCGTGGAGCACGGGTGTGGATCCGAGTGTTCCCGGACAAGCCCATTTCCAAGAAGCCGCTGGAAGTGCGTATGGGAAGCGGCAAGGGCAGCGTCGAATACTGGGTGGCCCAGGTCAAACCCGGCATGGTCCTGTATGAGATGGAAGGGGTGGAGGAGTCCGTGGCGCGCGAGGCGTTTCGCCTGGCCAGCGCCAAGCTTCCCGTGCTGACCACCTTTACCGATCGGAAGGTGATGTGATGAAAGCGAGCGAGATGCGGGCCAAAAGCCCGGCTGACCTCAAGGCACTGCTGCTCGAGAAGCGCAAGGAGCAGTTCAACCTGCGCATGCAGCGTGGGGCCGGGCAAGTGGTGCGTCCCAGCGAAGTGCGTGCAGCGCGCAAGGATATCGCCCGTATCAAGACGATACTCGGGCAGAAGAAGACAGGTGGTGCGTGATGTCTGACGAGAATACCGTCAAGAAGTCCCTCGTGGGCCAAGTGGTCAGCAACAAGATGGACAAGACCATCGCGGTGCGCATAGAGCGTCGGGTCGAGCACCCCATCTACAGGAAGTACATCCGTCGATATACGAAGTTGCTTGCGCACGACGAGAAGAACGAATGCCGCGAGGGTGACACTGTCGCCATCGAGGAATGCCGCCCGCTTTCGAGGCACAAGGCCTGGAGACTGCAGCGGATCATCGAGAAGGCTGTAGAAGTCTGAACCCCCGGCACGAGGAGCAAGCACCATGATTCAAATGCAGTCGATGCTGGATGTGGCGGACAACAGTGGGGCCCGCCGCCTCATGTGCATCAAGGTCCTCGGTGGTTCACACCGGCGCTACGCCAAGATTGGCGACGTCATCAAGGTGAGCATCAAGGACGCCATCCCACGCGGGAAGGTCAAGAAGGGGGATGTGTTCAATGCTGTCGTGGTGCGTACCCGCAAGGGCGTGCGACGCGGCGACGGTTCCCTCATCCGCTTCGACGGCAATGCGGCCGTCCTGCTGGACAAGCAGCTCCAGCCCATTGGCACCCGCATCTTCGGGCCCGTGACGCGCGAGCTGCGCAGTGAACGCTTCATGCGCATCGTGTCGCTTGCGCCCGAAGTGCTGTAAAGAACGGAAATTGCAGACATGAACAAGATTCGCAAAGGCGACCAGGTCCAGGTCATCACAGGCAAGGACAAGGGCAAGCGCGGTACCGTGGTGCGTGTGCGCGACGATGAGCGTCTGGTGGTAGAGGGCATCAACCTCATCAAGCGCCATACCAAGCCCAACCCCAACCTCGGTACGGCCGGTGGTATCGTCGAGAAGGAAGCTCCGTTGCACATCTCCAACGTGGCGATCTTCAACCCGGTAACCTCCAAGCCAGATCGGGTTGGTTTCAAGACCCTTGAAGATGGTCGCAAGGTGCGCATCTTCAAATCCACCAAAGAAGTCGTGGACATTTAACGAAAGAGCGCCGCAAGCATGGCCAGATTGGAAACGTTTTACCGGGAGACGGTCGTCAAGCAGTTGATGGACCGGTTCAATTACTCGTCCGTGATGCAGGTCCCCAAGATCACCAAGATCACCATCAACATGGGGCTGGGAAAGTCCGTGGGCGACAAAAAGGTCCTGGAGAATGCGCTGAACGACATGACCCTCATCTCGGGCCAGAAGCCCGTGGTGACCAAGGCTCGCAAGTCCATCGCGAACTTCAAGCTGCGCGAGGGCTGGGCCATCGGCGCCAAGGTCACATTGCGCCGGGATCGGATGTACGAATTCCTCGACCGCCTCATCTCGGTTGCGATCCCGCGCATCCGCGACTTCCGAGGAGTGAATGGTCGCGCCTTCGATGGCATGGGCAACTACACCCTCGGCGTGAAGGAGCAGATCATTTTCCCGGAGATTGAATACGACAAGATCGATGCCATCCGCGGGATGGACATCTGCATCTCCACCACGGCACAGACAGACGAGGAAGGCCGTGCGCTGCTCCAGGCATTCAGCTTTCCGCTGCGAGGACAATAAACGATGGCGAAGACATCCATGGTCATGCGCGAAGTCAAGCGCGCGAAGCTGGCCAAGAAGTATGCGGGCAAGCGCGATGCGCTGAAGAAGACGATCAAGGACCCGAATGCCTCTTTTGAAGACCGTGAGAAGGCCGTTGCCGATCTCGCCAAGCTGCCGCGGGACTCCAGTCCCATCCGCGGGCGCAACCGCTGCAGGCTGACCGGCAGAGCGCACGGCGTGTACCGGAAGTTCGGTCTTGGTCGCAGCGAGCTCCGCAGGCTCGCAATGGAAGGTCACGTCCCCGGCCTCGTGAAGGCGAGCTGGTAATCAAGGCTGAGTAAACGAAATGAGCATGCAAGATCCTATCGCCGATATGCTGACGCGCATCCGTAATGCGCAAGCCCGTGCGAAGCGTGAAGTGGCCATGCCTGCCTCCAAGCGGAAGCAGGCCATTGCCGAAGTTCTCAAGAGCGAGGGCTACATCGCGGACTACCGCGTGAAGACCGACGAGGGCCACCCGCAGCTCGTTGTCGAACTGCGCTATTACGACGGCCGCCCGGTCATCGAGAAAATCCAGCGCGTCAGCCGCCCGGGTCTGCGCGTGTACCGCGGAAGTGATGAACTGCCACGCGTCGTGGGCGGCCTGGGTGTGGCCATTGTCTCCACGTCCCGCGGGCTGATGACCGATCGTGCTGCGCGCGCCCTCGGTATCGGCGGCGAAGTGCTCTGCTCGGTCTACTAGGAATCAAGCCATGTCTCGAGTTGCGAAGAAGCCCATCCCGTTGCCGCGCGGCGTGGAAGTCAACATGGCCGGACAGGCCATTTCCGTGAAAGGTCCCAAGGGCACCCTGGCGCACCAGCTGCACCCTCTGGTGGGCATCGCCCAAGCCGAGGGAGAGCTTACCGTGGCCCCCCGTGACGAATCACAGGATGCCAACGCGCAGGCGGGAACAGCCCGTGCAATCCTGAACAACATGGTGGTGGGGGTGTCCGAAGGATTCGAGCGCCGCCTCGACATCACGGGCGTCGGCTACCGCGCTGCCGCGAAGGGTTCGGTGCTGAGCCTGTCGCTGGGTTTCTCCCACCCTGTGGATTACGAAGTCCCCGCAGGTATCACCGTTGAAACCCCTGCCCAGACGGAAATCGTCATCAAGGGAATCGACAAGCAGCAGGTCGGCCAAGTCGCCGCCAATATCCGTGCGTATCGCCCGCCGGAACCCTACAAGGGCAAGGGTGTTCGCTACAGGAACGAGCAGATCCGGCGCAAGGAAGCGAAGAAGACCTGATACGGAGAGCCCTCGTGCTCGCCGCCGGGAAACGCGATAACAGAATCAGACTGGACGACAGACGATGAACAAGAAACAGGCACGCGCCCGCCGCGCGAAGGGTCCCCGCCAGCATATCCGCGAGCTGGGCGCTCTGCGTTTGAGCATTCACCGTACTCCGCGCCATATCTACGCGCAGGTGTTTTCGGTCGACGGTGCAACGGTCATCGCGGCTGCCTCCACGGTGGAGAAGGGATTGCGGGAAACGCTGGCTCATGGCGGCAACGTGGCTGCGGCCGCCAGCGTCGGCAAGCTCGTTGCGGAGCGTGCGCTCAAGGCCGGTGTGGAAACCGTTGCGTTCGACCGCGCCGGGTTCAAGTACCACGGTCGCATCAAGGCGTTGGCCGACGCCGCGCGCGAACAAGGCCTGAAATTCTAGGAGACAAGAGATCATGAGCGTGAATGACGGCTTGAACGACAGCGCGGAAGGCTACCTCGAGAAACTCGTCGCGGTGAACCGCGTCGCCAAGGTGGTGAAGGGTGGCCGGATCTTCGGCTTCGCGGCACTGACTGTGGTCGGCGACGGCAACGGCCGCGTTGGAATGGGACGCGGCAAGGCGCGAGAGGTACCCGCCGCCATCCAGAAGTCGCTGGAAAACGCCCGGCGAAACATGACCAGTGTCGCGCTCAAAGGAGACACCCTCCAGTATCCGCTGGTGGGCGAACATGGCGCCGCCAAGGTCTTCATGGCGCCCGCCTCGCAGGGTACCGGCATCATAGCGGGCGGCCCCATGCGCGCCGTCTTCGAGGCCATCGGGGTACATAACGTGCTGGCCAAATGCATAGGCACGACCAACCCGATCAACGTGGTGCGTGCCACCATCAACGGCTTGCGCAACATGGCGTCGCCCGACCACATAGCGAGCAAGCGCGGCAAGACCGTGGAAGAGATTCTGGGTTAAGCACACATGAGCAACGCAAAGATGATCGAAATCAAGCTCGTCAAGAGCGTGTCGGGACGGCTGGAGGCTCACCAGGCATGTGTCCGCGGCCTCGGGCTGCGTCGTCTCCAGCATACCGTGCAAGTGGCAGACACCCCGGAGAACCGTGGGATGATCAACAAGATCTCCTATCTCCTTACCGTGAAAGAGGTCTGAGATGTACCTGAATTCACTGCATCCGGCGCCTGGCGCCAAAAAGCCGAAGAAGCGCCTGGGGCGCGGTATTGGCTCGGGTTTGGGCAAGACTGCCGGTCGCGGCCACAAGGGTCAGAAGGCCCGTGCGGGCGGCTACCACAAGGTGGGCTTCGAGGGCGGCCAGATGCCCATCCAGCGGCGCCTGCCGAAGTTCGGGTTCAAGTCCCTGAAGGCGCTCACCCGC
>Ga0194123_10002393_pt1 | contig 24654 bp, 16 predicted proteins | sample TA2MahsurfametaG_5_FD_155479 | JGI IMG/M metagenome (GOLD analysis project Ga0194123, IMG submission 155479) | Freshwater microbial communities from Lake Tanganyika, Tanzania - TA2015023 Mahale A surface | ecosystem: Environmental > Aquatic > Freshwater > Lake | place: Tanzania: Lake Tanganyika... | reverse complement strand
TCGCCATGGCGCTGTTCACCTGCTCCACCTGACGCAGCTCGATCAGCTCACCGGGCAGCAGGGTGGTGTCACCCGCGTCCTCGATGCGCACCTTGCTGGTCATCTGGCGCACGATCACCTCGATGTGCTTGTCGTCGATCGACACGCCCTGGCTCTTGTACACGTTCTGCACTTCCTGCACCATCCGGAACTGCAGCTTGGAGATGGCCTCCTGGGCCGCCTCCAGGGTGGGCTTGCGGTGGCGCAGGTCCTCGAAGTAGCACTCGAGCAGCTCATGCGGGTTGATCGGACCATCGGTGAGCAGGTCACCGGCCTTCACCTGCTGGCCGTCGCTCACCATCACGGTGCGGCCCAGGAGGATCGGGTAGTCGGAGAGGGCGTCGTCGGTCTCGATCACCGACACGCTGATCGAGTCGTCGTCTTCGCCCTGCTTGATCTCCACCGTGCCGGGCTTGCGGCAGAGCACGGCCGAGTCGCGGGGACGACGGGCCTCGAGCAGCTCCTCAATCCGGGGCAGACCCTGCACGATGTCGCCGGTCTTCTGGCGCTCGAACACCAGCAGGGCCAGGCCATCGCCGCGCTGCACCAGCTCGCCGTCGCGCACGTGCAGCACTGAGTCGGGCGACACCATGTAGGGACGACCCAGGCGGATCACCAGGCTGCTGCCGTCGATCGCTTCCACCTGGCCGCAGCAGGGGGCCGGCAGGCCGGCTGCCAGCAGCTCGCCCTCGACGATGCGCTGGTCGACGCTCACCAGCGGCGCCGCTCCACCGAGATCGATGCGCCGGGTGTCACCCTCGCGCTCCACGATCAGGCGACGCACGGGCTCCCCATCCACCGGGTCGGGCAGCTGCACCACGCCGTCCTCCTTGCAGAGGATCTGGGTGGTGGCCACCACATCACCGCGCTTCACGCTGTCGCCATCGGCCACCTGCAGGTCGGTGTGGGTGGAACCATGGCTGGCGTCGGAGAGGGTGTCGCGGCGCACCAGCAGGGTTTCCAGGATGGTGAGCTGCAGGCGCTCGATCGTCTTGGCGCGCTTGTCGGGCACCGCCTCCACATCCACCGTCATCTGGGGCGTGGTGTCGTGGGTTTCCAGGATCAGCTGGGTGCGCAGCAGTTCCACGCCCTCCACGCTCTTGATCAGCTCGCCGTCCTTGAAGGCCAGGCGCTGGGTGGCCTTGAGGCCGAGGCTGGGGCCACCGCTCTGCTTCACGGAGGCCAGGTCGGGCAGGTGGGCCTCATCGGGGATCGCGTACTCCTCCACCGGCCGCAGCAGCAGGGCGCCGCCTTCGGGGGTGTCCACGGCCTCCGCGAAGACCATGGCCTCAGCCTTGAGCCCCTTGGCGATCTCCTCGCCCGGCATCACCATCTTGCCCTCGCCGACCTTGGCGAGGGTCTTGCTGTCGGTCACCAGGTGGAGCTTGCCGGAGCGAACGATTATCTCCCGCAGGATGTCGTTCTTCTGGGTCACCGTCACGATGCCGGCGGTCTGGCTGAAGATGTCCTTCACCACCTCGGTGCCGGCCTCGATCCACTGGCCGTCCTCGATCATCAAAAGGGAGATGTCCTTGTTGATCTCGTGGGTTTCCTGCGGGATCCAGAGCAGGGTGCCACCCTTGCTCACCTCGTAGCCGTTCTTGGCGCTGCGGGCCTTCTTGATGGCCAGGCCGGGGGCGAACTTCACCAGGCCACCGGTCTGGGTGCGGAAGCGGTCGTCGACCAGCTCGGCGATCACCTCACCATTGCCGATCTTGCTGCCCGGGGCGGTGTTCAGGCGGTAGCGGATGCTCTCCTTGCCCTCCAGGTGCCAGATCTCACCGGAGTGGGTGGATTCACCCACCAACTTGCAGTCCTTGAGGGTGAGGCTGGCGGTGACGATCTGCACCTCCCGGGAATCACCGGTGCTCTCGCGCAGGCGCACGGCACCGCCGTACTCGCTCACCAGGCGGCTCTCGGCCAGCACATCGCCGGTGGTGACGGCCTTGTTGCCCTCCACCACGGGCAGGGCGTTGGGGGGCAGGTTGTATACGTCACCGGCGAACACCCACATCCGGCCGAGACGGGTGGCCTTGTGGGTGATGTTGCCCTGGCGGTCGGTCACCTCCTTGGGCTGGATGCCGTCCTCGTAGCGCACCTGGCCGGCCAGGTCGCAGATCACGTCCTTGGTGGCCTTCTCCACGCTCTTCTTGACCGTGGCCCCCGCGGAGATCTGGGCCAGCATCGTGTCGGCCGGGTAGGCCTGACCGTCAGCCACGAACAGGATCGAGCCGGTGGTGATATCGAGCTTCTGGAGCTTGCCCTTGCCGCTGGGCTTCACGGAGAGGGTGAAGTCGGTCTCGGCGATCTGGGCGTCCACACCGTGGCTGGTGCGGAAGGGGCGAACCCGCGCCTTGGGGCCGAACTCGATCGTGCCCTCCACCAGGGAGCGCACCACGCCGGTCTCGGCGGTGGACACACCACCGGTGTGGAAGGTGCGCATCGTGAGCTGGGTGCCCGGCTCACCGATCGACTGGGCGGCGACGATGCCGACGGCTTCACCCAGGTCTACCAGCTCGTTGTGGGCCAGGGCCCAGCCGTAGCACTTGCGGCACACCGAGCGGGAGGCCTCACAGGTGAGCGGGGAGCGCACCTTGACGGTCTTAACGCCGGCGGCCTCGATCAGGCGGCTGGTGGGGCTGTCGATCTCGCCGTCGCGGTCGACGATCAGGCTGCCGTCGGCAGCCTGCACCGGCTCAGCGGCAAGGCGGCCCACCAGCTTGCTGCCGAACTTGCCCTTCTCGTCGGCATCGATCGGAATGCTGCGAGTGGTGCCGCAGTCGTCCTCGCGCACGATCACGTCCTGGGCCACGTCCACCAGACGGCGGGTGAGATAGCCCGAGTCGGCGGTGCGCAGGGCGGTGTCCACCAGACCCTTGCGGGCGCCGTAGGAGGAGATCACGTATTCCGTGACGGTGAGACCCTCACGGAAGTTGGTGCGGATCGGCAGGTCGATGATCTCGCCCTGGGGGTTGGCCATCAGGCCGCGCATGCCCACCAGCTGGCGCACCTGGGACATGTTGCCCCGGGCGCCTGAGTTGGCCATCATCCACACCGAGTTGAGTGGATCGTTCTCGTTGAAGTTCTTCTTGACTTCCTCAACGAGACGCTCGTTGGTTTCGGTCCAGGTGTCGATCACCTTGGTATGGCGTTCCACCTCGGTGATCTCACCGAGGCGATAGCGCTCTTCGGTGTCGGTGATCTGCTGCTCGGCTTCCTCCAGCAGACGCGCCTTCTCACCGGGAATGCGCAGGTCGTCGACGGAGATCGACACGGCGGCCTGGGTGGCGTAGTGGAAGCCCAGGTCCTTGAGCTCGTCGGCCATGAAGGCCGTGGCGGCGGTGCCGTGGTGCTTGTACGCCCAGGCCACCAGGTTGCGCAGCGCCTTCTTGTCGATCACGCGATTGCGGAACGGCGGCGCCTGGCGGCTCAGGGCCGCGGACTGGGTGGAGGGGTTGGTGGGGGTGGCGGTCATGGCTGCGCGCTGGTGGGGAGAGGGTCTAGGGGGAAGAGCGATCTGCCGGGTCAGGCGGCAGCCACGGCGTCGATGATCGTGTGGTTGATCACCACGCGGCCCACGGTGGTGAGCAGGTAACGGCTGATCAGGGCGCCGTCCTCGTCGAAGCGATCGCGACGGAACCTCCACTGTTCGATGCGGGTGCCATCGCTGAGGGTCTCCTGGCTGACGGGTTCCTTCTCCTCTTCGTCGCACTCCACCTCGCCGTTGAAGCGCACCCACACCCAGTCGTGCAGATGCACGTGCTGCTCCTGATGGGCGGCGAGCACGTCGTCGAGGCCGGCGAAGGTGCGGGACCGGTCACCGAACTCCGGCTTGCTGCTGCCGGGCTGCTCGGCGGTGAGGTAGTAGGCCCCGAGCACCATGTCCTGCGACGGCGTGATGATCGGCTCGCCGGTGGCTGGCGAGAGGATGTTGTTGCTGGCCAGCATCAGCATCCGCGCCTCGGTCTGGGCCTCAATCGCCAGGGGCACGTGCACGGCCATCTGGTCACCGTCGAAGTCGGCGTTGAAGGCTGGGCACACCAGCGGGTGCAACTGGATGGCGCGGCCATCCACGAGCTTGGGCTCAAAGGCCTGGATGCCGAGGCGGTGCAGGGTGGGAGCGCGGTTGAGCAGGATCGGGTGCCCTTCGATCACCTCCTGCAGCACCTGCATCACCTCATCGTCGGCGCGCTGAATCAGCTTCTTGGCCGCCTTGATGTTGTTGACGATGTTCTGGCGGATCAGGCGATGGATCACGAACGGCTGGAACAGCTCGATCGCCATCTCCTTGGGCAGGCCGCACTGGTGCATCTTCAGCTTCGGACCGACCACGATCACGGAACGACCGGAGTAGTCGACCCGCTTGCCGAGCAGGTTCTGGCGGAAGCGACCCTGCTTGCCCTCGATGATGTCGCTGAGCGACTTGAGGGCCCGGTTATTGGCACCCACCACGGTGCGACCGCGACGGCCGTTGTCGATCAGGGCATCGACGGCCTCCTGCAGCATCCGCTTCTCGTTGCGGACGATGATCTCGGGGGCGAGGATCTCCTGCAGCCGCGCCAGGCGGTTGTTGCGGTTGATCACCCGGCGGTAGAGATCGTTGAGATCGCTGGTGGCGAAGCGGCCGCCGTCGAGCTGCACCATCGGGCGCAGATCGGGCGGAATCACGGGGATCACATCCAGCACCATCCACTCGGGTCGGGCACCGGTGGCGATGAAGTTGTCGATCACGCGCAGGCGCTTGATCAGCTTGGCCCGCTTCTGGCCCTTGCTGGCGGCGATCTCCTCGCGCAGCTGCTCAGCGGTCTCGCTGAGGTCGAGGTCTTCCAGCAGCTGCTTCAGCGCCTCGGCGCCGATGCCCACCACCGGCTCGTTCTCGATCTCGGAGTCTTCCGCGTAGATCTCATCCTCGATCTCCAGCCACTCGTCTTCGGTGAGCAGCTGCTTGTAGGTGAGGGACTTGTGGTCGCCCGGATCAAGCACCACATAGCAGTTGAAGTACACGATCTGCTCCACGTCCCGCAGGGGCATGTCGAGCAGGATCGCCACATAGCTGGGGATGCCCTTGAGGTACCACACGTGGCTCACGGGGGCCGCCAACTTGATGAAGCCCATGCGGTGCCGGCGCACGCGGCTCTCGGTCACCTCCACGCCGCAGCGCTCACAGACGATGCCGCGGTGACGCACCCGCTTGTACTTGCCGCAATGGCACTCCCAGTCTTTCGACGGGCCGAAGATCTTCTCGCAGAACAGGCCGTCCATTTCCGGCTTGAGCGTGCGGTAGTTGATCGTCTCGGGCTTGGTGACCTCGCCCACCACCTGGCCATTGGGCAGGGTGCGCTGACCCCACTGCATGATCCGCTCGGGGGACGCGAGCGTGATCTTGACGTAGTCGAAGTGGTTTTCGGTGCGGAGGTTGCTGTTGGACATGGCGGCTGATGCGCGGAAGGTGAAACGGAGAGGAACATTCAGCAACCGGTGACCGGGGGCCCCAGGGCCCACCGGTCACGGTGCAATCAGCGATCAGTCGTCGTCGTAATCCGCGACGCCGAGGGACTCGTAGGTGGGCCGGCTGGGGGTGCTGCGGCGGGGATTCACGTCCTGCATGAGATCCACTTCCTCGCCTTCGTCGGTGTAGACGGCGATGTCGAGACCCAGCGACTGGAGCTCGCGCATCAGCACCTTGAACGACTCGGGGGTGCCGGGGCGGGGGATCGGCTTGCCCTTCACGATCGCGTTGAGCGCCTCGTTGCGGCCCTGCATGTCGTCCGACTTGACGGTGAGCAGCTCCTGCAGGGTGTAGGCGGCGCCGTAGGCCTCCAGGGCCCACACCTCCATCTCACCCAGACGCTGGCCGCCCTGCTGGGCCTTGCCGCCCAGGGGCTGCTGGGTCACCAGGGAGTAGGGGCCGGTGGAGCGGGCATGGATCTTGTCGTCGACCAGGTGCACCAGCTTGAGGATGTGGGCGTAACCCACGGTCACGGGCTGGTCGAAGGCCTCGCCGGTGCGACCGTCGATCAGTTGGATCTTGCCGGGGTTCTCCGGGTCGTAGACCCAGTCCTTGCCGGGCTGCTTGGCCGCTTCCTCCAGGAAGGTCTGCACGGTCTGCTTGCTCTTTTCAGCCCCGTGCATCTCGTCGAAGGGCACCACCTTGACGCGGCAGTCGAGGTGGGACGAGGCCCAGCCCATCAGACACTCGAACACCTGACCCACGTTCATCCGGCTCGGCACACCCAGGGGGTTGAGCACGATGTCGATCGGGGTGCCATCAGGCAGATAGGGCATGTCCTCCCGGGGAAGGATGCGGCTGATGATGCCCTTGTTGCCGTGGCGGCCGGCCATCTTGTCGCCCACCTGGATCTTCAGGCGCTTGGCCACATACACGCGCACCACCATGTTCGCGCCGGGCGGCAGTTCGTCGCCCTGCTCGCGGGTGTAGATGCGCACGTCGACCACGCGGCCGCGCTCGGTGCCGGGCACCCGCAGGGAGTTGTCGCGCACGTCGCGGGCCTTTTCGCCGAAGATCGCGCGCAGCAGCTTCTCTTCCGGCGGCTGGTCGGATTCACCCTTGGGGGTCACCTTGCCCACCAGGATGTCGCCGCTCTCCACGAAGGCACCGATGCGGATGATGCCCATCTCATCGAGATTGCCCAGGCTCTCCTCGGCGACGTTGGGGATTTCGCGGGTGATCTCCTCGGGGCCGAGCTTGGTCTGGCGCGCTTCGATCTCGTACTTCTCGATATGCACCGAGGTGTAGAGGTCGTCGGTGACGAGGCGCTCGCTCACCAGGATCGCATCCTCGTAGTTGTAGCCCTCCCAGGGCATGTAGGCGATCAGCACGTTCTGGCCGAGGGCGATCTCGCCGCCTTCGCAGGCCGAACCGTCGGCCAGCACCTGGCCGGCGATCACCGTGTCGCCCAGCTTCACGATCGGCCGCTGGTTCAGGCAGGTGTCCTGGTTGGAGCGCTGGTACTTCTGCAGGTAGTGGGTGTGATCAACGCCGTACTCGTCGCGGATCACGATCGCGGTGGCATCCACGAAGGTGACGGTGCCGTTCACCCGGGTGACGGGCACCATGCCGGAGTCGCGGGCGACCTGGGTTTCCAGGCCGGTGCCCACCAGGGGCCGCTCAGGCCGCAGCAGGGGAACGGCCTGGCGCTGCATGTTCGAGCCCATCAGGGCGCGGTTGGCGTCGTCGTGCTCGAGGAAGGGGATCAGCGAGGTGGCCACGGAGATCACCTGCACCGGTGAGAGCTGCACGTAGTCGACCTGCTCCGGCGGCACCTTCTCAAAGTCCTGCCGGTAGCGCACGGGCACCAGCTCGGCGGTGATGCGGCCGGTGGCATCGGTGGCCACGTCACCGGGGGCGACGCGGCACTCGTCCTCCAGGTCGGCGGAGAGATAGATGGGATCGCCCTGCTTGAGCACGATGCCGTTCTCCACCTTCCAGAACGGCGTCTCGATGAAGCCGTACTCGTTCACCCGGGCGTGGGTGGCCAGCGAGCCGATCAGACCGGCGTTCGGACCTTCCGGGGTCTCGATCGGGCAGATGCGGCCGTAGTGGGAGGGGTGGATGTCGCGCACGGCGAAGCCGGCACGCTCACGGGTGAGACCGCCGGGGCCGAGGGCACTGATGCGGCGCTTGTGGGTGAGCTCCGCCAGGGGGTTGGTCTGATCCATGAACTGGCTCAGCTGGCTGGAGCCGAAGAACTCCTTGATCGCCGCCACCAGGGGCTTGGGGTTCACCAGCTGGGCCGGGGTGAGCGATTCGGTCTCGCCCACGGTCATCCGTTCCTTGATGATCCGCTCGAGCCGGTTCAGGCCCACGCGCACCTGGTTCTGCAGCAGTTCGCCCACGGAGCGAACGCGGCGGTTGCCCAGGTGGTCGATGTCGTCGAGGCTGGCCCCGCCCACATCGAGTTCCAGGTTGATCAGGTAGTCGATGGTGCTGAGCACGTCCTCGGGGGTGAGGGTGCGCACGGCATCGGGGATGGTGAGGCGCAGCTTCTTGTTGATCTTGTAGCGGCCCACCCGTCCCAGGTCGTAGCGCTTGGGATCGAAGAAGCGGCTGTGCAGCAGGCTCTGGCCGCCGCTCACCGAGGGGGGCTCACCGGGCCGCAGCTTCTTGTAGAGCTCCAGCAGGGCCTGGTCTTCCGAGGAGATGCCTTCGTCGTTGGCCGCCTCGATCGACTTCTGGTAGTACTCCGGGTGCCGCAGCTTGTCGAGCACGTCGTTGTCCGACAGGCCGATGGCCCGCATCAGCACGTGGGCGTTGATCTTGCGGGTCTTGTCGACCCGCACGTGCAGCAGGTCGTTCTTGTCGGTCTCGAACTTCAGCCAGGCGCCCCGGTTGGGAATCAGGCTGGCGTTGAAGGTCTTGCGGCCGTTCTTGTCCTGCTCGTCCTTGAAATAGACGCCGGGCGAACGCACGATCTGGTTCACGATCACGCGCTCGGCGCCGTTGATGATGAACGTGCCCCGCTCGGTCATCAGAGGCAGCTCGCCGATGAACACCTCCTGCTCCTTGATCTCGCCGGTCTCCTTGTTGACCAGGCGACAGGTGACATACATCTGCGAGGCGAAGGTCGCATCGCGGCGCTTGGCCTCCTCCACGTCATGGCGGGGGCGCTTCAGGCGGTACTCACTGCCGATGAAGTGCAGCTCGAGCTTGCCCGTGTAGTCGGTGATCGGGGAGAAGCTCTCCAGCTCCTCGATCAGGCCCTTCTCCAGGAACCATTTGAAGCTCGCCCGCTGTACCTCCACCAGATCGGGCAGGTAAGTGGCGGTCTTGGCGACCTGGATCGCGCTGCTCATGCGGTGAACCTGCAGGAACGGGTTGGAGGAGAACTGGCCAGTCGACCTGCCAGCAGAACGGGAGCGAACACTCGCCGGCCGGCGGCCCACACGAACAGCCGCTCCCCGCCAGGGGAACGGCTGGCCGCAGGGGCGCGCCTAACGAATTCGCTTCAGAGCTGCAGACGTCGACAACAAGGAGCGGATCCGCTTCCAGGCCAATGAAGCATCATACAGTGTGAAGCGGCAGCGAGAACAGGGCCGCTGCGTTGCGGCTGCTGGTAAGGGCCACCTGCTCCAGGCTCTCGCCGCGCAACTCAGCCACCGTGCCCGCCACGGCGGCCACAAAAGCCGGCTCATTGCGCTTGCCGCGGTGCCCGGTGGGCGCCAGGAACGGGCAGTCGGTCTCCACCAGGTAGCGATCGGCCGGCACCTGGCGGGCACAGGCCTGGGTGGCCTCCGCCTTGGGGAACGTGACCACGCCGCTGAAGCTGATGAAGAAGCCCAGCTCCAGAAAACCGGCCATTTCCTCGGGAGTGCCGCCCCAGCAGTGCATCACTCCCCGGGGGCAGACACCCCGCTCCGCCCGCTCCTGCAGCAGGGCCAGCATCGGCTCGGCCGCGTCGCGGCAGTGAATGATCACCGGCAGCTCGAGTTCGCAGGCCAGGTCGAGCTGGGGCTGCAGCACGGCCAGCTGCTCCTCGAGGTTTGTGTCGCGAAAGAGATCGAGCCCCAGTTCCCCGATCGCGACCACCCGCGGATCGGCATGGGCCGCCTCGCGCAGCACCTGCTGGGTGTCGGCCGCCCAGTGCTCAGTGTCCAGCGGGTGCACCCCCACCGAATAGCGCAGCTCCGGGAAGCGATCGGCCAGGGCGCGGATCGCCGGAATCTCCGCCGGCTCCACACAGGCATGCACCAAGGCCTGAACGCCGGCATCCCGCCAGCGCTGGGCCACGGCATCGAGATCCGCATCGAAGTTGCGGAACACGATGTGGCAGTGGGAGTCGACGAGGGGGGCATGGTGAGCTCCCACCACGCCATCAGCTTCAGACCTGGGAACCGCCATGGCGGACAGCACTGCTTGCTCTGCCGCCATGGTGACGGATCGGGATCAGGCCTTGGCGGCGGGCTCGATCGCCTGCTTCACAGCTGCGCTCAGGCGCGACTTCTGGTGGGCACCGGTGTTGCGGTGCACGGCTCCGACCTTCACCGCCTTGTCGATCTTGCTGAAAGCGGCGCTCAGGCTTGCCTGCACGGCGTCCTTGGCGGCATCGCCGGGCTGCTGGCTGTAGGCCGAGCAGGCCGTGAAGCAGCGCTTCATCAGGGTGCGCAGGGCCGACTTGTAGCTGCGGTTGCGCAGCCGGTTGCGCTCGGCGATCTCGATACGCTTCTTCGACGACTTGTTATTGGCCACAGGCGGACAGACGCTGGTTCGGCAAACGGAGATCCTAACGCCTGGGCCCCAACGGCCCCCTCCTAGCTTGGGCAGACCTGCAGCTCAACCGCCGTGGTCGCCTCGCTCGCCAGCATCACCTGCCTGCGCGATCGCCATGCCGCGGCCGAGCGGCTGGCGGCGATTGCCGAGCGCACCAGCGGCGCCCAGATGGCCGAGGCGGCCGCCCGGGTGGACGCCATCCTCGACCAGGTGCGCCAAGAGGGCGACCGGGCCCTGCTCGACCTGAGCGAGCGCTTCGACGGCGTGCGCCCTGACCCCCTGCGCATCCCGGCGGAGCAGCTGGAGGCCGCCTGGGAGGCCTCTGCTCCGGAGCTGCGCCGGGCCCTGGAGCTCGCCCACCGGCGGATCCTGGATTTCCACCAGCGTCAGCACCCCGCCGACCTGGCCGTGGAGGGCCCCCACGGCGAACGGCTGGGGCGGCGCTGGCGCCCGGTGCAGCGAGCCGGGCTGTATGTGCCCGGCGGCCGGGCCGCCTACCCCAGCACCGTGCTGATGAATGCGGTGCCCGCCCAGGTGGCGGGGGTGGAGCGCCTGGTGATGGTCACGCCTCCCGGGCCCCAGGGCCAGCCCAATGCCACCGTGCTGGCGGCGGCCCACCTGGCCGGCGTGCGCGAGATCTACCGGGTGGGAGGGGCCCAGGCCGTGGCCGCCCTGGCCTACGGCACCGAGAGCATCCCCCGGGTGGATGTGATCACGGGACCGGGCAACCTCTACGTGACGCTGGCCAAGAAGGCGGTGTACGGCCGGGTGGCGATCGATTCCCTGGCGGGCCCCAGCGAGGTGCTGGTGATCGCCGACCACACCGCCCACGCCGACCAGGTGGCGGCCGACCTGCTGGCCCAGGCCGAGCACGACCCCCTGGCGGCGGCGATCCTGCTCACCACCAGCCCAGAACTGGCTGCCGCCGTGCCCCAGGCCCTGGAGCAGCAGCTTGCGGGCCACCCACGGGCGGAGATCACCCGGGCCGCCATCCGCGACTGGGGGCTCATCGTGCTCTGCGACGACCTCGAGGCCGCCGCCGCGCTGAGCGACTGCTTCGCCCCCGAACACCTGGAGCTGCTGGTGGAGAACCCCGAGGCGCTGGCTGATCGCATCCAGCACGCAGGGGCGATCTTCATGGGCCCCTTCACCCCGGAGGCGGTGGGCGACTACCTTGCCGGTCCGAACCACACCCTGCCCACCAGCGGCACCGCCCGCTTCGCCGGCGCCCTGAGCGTGGAAACCTTCCTGCGCCACACGTCCCTGATCCAGTTCAACCGTGCAGCCCTGGACGCCACGGGGCCTGCCGTGATCACCCTGGCCGAGAGCGAGGGCCTGCACAGCCACGCCGAATCGGTGCGGCTGCGGCTGCAGCGGTGAGGGCACGGGCGGCAGCCGAACGCCTCCCCTGCGGCGGGATGGTCAGGAGCAGGCGTCTCCGGCGCTCCCACCCGCATCAGCCTTGACCCAGGCCTGGAAGGCTTCAGCAGGCATCGGCCTGGCAATCGCGAAGCCCTGGGCGAACTCACAGCCCATGGCCTGGAGCATGTGCCTGTGGGACAAGCTCTCGACCCCCTCGGCGACACAGTGCAGCCCAAAGGCATGGGCCAGATCGATCACCCCACGCACGATCAGGCCATCGCTGGGCTCCGTCAGCATCTGCTGCACGAAGGAACGGTCGATCTTGATGACCGACACCGGCAACTGGCGCAGGTAGGAGAGCGACGAATAGCCGGTACCGAAATCGTCGAGGGCAAAGCTCACCCCCGCTTCACAGCAGGCCTGCATCGTGACCTTCACCTGCTCCAGGTCACGCAGAGCCGCAGACTCCAGCACCTCCAGCCGCAGGGCTCCCGGTGGCAGCTGCGGATGGCTGCCAAGGCGGGCGCGCAGGCGCGCGGCGAAGCCCGGATCAAGCAGTTCACGGGCTGAAACATTCACGCTGATCCCTGCACAGAGTCCGGCCTTCAGCCATTGGGATCCCCAGTGCAGAGCCTGCTCCATCACCCACTCACCCAGGGACAGGATGGCGGGATCGTCCTCGATCAGCGGCAGCCATTCGCCGGGCAGCAGCAGCCCCTGATCGGCAGAGGCCCAGCGCACCAGCGCCTCCAGCGATGCCACCCGGCCGGTGGCCAGATCGATCATCGGCTGCACGAACAGGCGCAGCTCACCGCCGCTGATGGCAGAGCGAATGGCCCGGATGCGGGCGTGGCGCTGGTGCTCACGCTGCTCAAAGCTGGGATCAAAGAGGTGAATGCGGCTGCGGCCGGCACGCTTCGCGGCGTACATGGCCTGATCGGCCTGGCGCAGCAGCAGGTCCGGACCGGCGTCATCCGGGGGTACGAGGCGCAGGCCGAGGCTGGTGCTCACCGCCACGCGATATCCCTCACCGATCGTGCAGGGTTCGGCGATCAGGGCCAGGAGCGCCTCAGCCCGCGCCAGCAGCTGCTCCCGGCTCTCCAGGTCCGGCAGCACCACCACGAATTCATCCCCACCGAGGCGGGCCACCGTGTCACCGGGGTGCATGCTCCGGCGCAGGCGGGCGGCCATCAGGGCCAGCAGCTCGTCGCCGACGGCGTGGCCGTAGCTGTCATTGATGAGCTTGAAGGCGTCGAGATCCAGGTAGCCCACCGCCAGGAGGCGACCGCTCTGCCGTGCCGCCGCCAGGGCTTCCTCTAGGCGCTGCCCGAGCAGGGCTCGGTTGGGCAGACCGGTGAGGGAGTCTTCGTAGGCCATCTGCTCGAGACGCTGATCGATCAGCCGTCGCTCGAAGCCCTGGGCGAAGCTGCTCACCACGATGCGCAGGACGGCGACCTCCTCGTCGCTCCAGCGGCGGCTGCCACGCACGTGATCGAAACCGGCAAAGCCGTCGAGCTGGCCACGCCGCTCCAGGGGCAGCACCAGCAGCGAGTGGATGTGCTGGGCCTCGAGCATCTCGCGCATGCTCTCCCCCTCCGGCGGCAGGTCGTCGAGGCTGGAGAGGTGGATGGCTCGGCCGGCTCGCAGCTCCCGCATCCACCACGGGAAGAGATCGGCCGGAAGGTCCTGGAGGTTGGCGATCTGCGGCTCCACCCCCGCGGCGCACCACTCGTGGGTGTTGCGCACCAGCCCCCGGTCCTTGCACACCTCAAACACATAGGCCCGATCGGCATCGAACAACCGGCCGATCGACGCCAGGGTGCGGTTGATGTTGGTGTCGAGTGAGCTGCAGTGCTCGGCGATGAAATCGCGTGCCGTTTCAGCGAGCAGTGCCAGCAGTTCGGTGCTGAGGAGCGTCATCCCTGCCGCCTTTGGGCCTCAACACCTCTGCAGATCGCGCACGCCGGCAACACCGTCAACGATCTCACCGACGAGAACCTGATCGGCGAGATTGACGAACAGCCCGTTCTCCAGCACGCCGGGCAGGTTGTTGATCGCCTTCTCGAGGCCCTCAGGATCACTGATGCCACCAGAAAATTTCACGTCCAACACCAGGTTGCCCTGATCGGTCACCACCGGCCCGGCCTTCTTCACCGCCATGCGCAGCTGGGCATCGCCGCCCATCTCCTGCAGCTGGCCCCGCACCTGGCGCCAGGCACCGGGCAGCACCTCCACCGGCAAAAGGAAGCCCAGGTTGAGGGTGTCCACCAGCTTGGTGGAATCCACCACCACCACGAAGCGCGCTGCACGCACCGCCACCAGTTTCTCCTGCACGTGGCAGGCGCCGCCGCCCTTGATCAGCTGGAACGCCGGGTCCACCTCATCGGCCCCATCGATGGCCAGATCAATGCGGTCGACGGCATTGAGGCTCTGGAGGGGGATACCCAGCTCAGCGGCGAGCACCTCGCCCTGGAACGAGGTGGTGACGCCGGTGATGTCGGTGAGCTCACCGCTCTTGAGCTTGGCGCCCAGGGCCTGGATCATCAGGGCTGCGGTGGAGCCGGAGCCAAGGCCCACCACCATGCCGCTGCGGATCTGCTCGGTGGCGGCGGCCGCCACCGCCTGCTTCATCTGATCCTGCAGATCCGCCATACACCGGAGGGTTGTGGCCCGCGACCGTAGCAAGCTCAGCCAGCCTGGGGCAGGGCTGCCGGCCGGATCGACACCTTCAGTTCCCGCTGGCCCCGGATCACCGTGAGCGGCAGGGGCTGGCCCACCTGGGAGCGCTCCACCTGCTGCAGCAGCGCCGCCGGGTCGCCCACGGGGAGATCGGCCACAGCGACGACGAGATCCCCGCGGCGCAGCCCCGCCGCCTCGGCCGGGCTGTCTTCCAGCACCCGCTGCACGAGGGCGCCATCCCGCTCAGGAAGCTGGAGCAGGGCATCGGGATCGCGGTTGTTCTCACGGGCCCGCCGGGCTGTGAGGGGCACCAGCTGCAGCCCGAGGTAAGGATGCACCACCGGTTGGCCGCTGGCCAGCTGGTTGGCGACGCGCCGGGCCAGGTTGATCGGGATGGCAAAGCCCAGCCCGGCCCCCGGGCCTGAGCGCACCAGGGTGTTGATGCCGATCACCTGGCCTGCGGCATCGATCAGCGGACCGCCGGAATTGCCCGGATTGATCGCAGCATCGGTCTGGATCAGATCCAGACGCTTGTCGGCGAAACCCAGGCTGTTGATGTCGCGGTGCAGGCTGCTGACAATGCCCAGGGTGACCGTGCGCTCCAGGCCGTAGGGGCTGCCGAGGGCAATCGCCCAGTCGCCCACTTCCAGGGCCTCGGAGTCACCCAGGGGTGCGGCCTGCAGATCGCGCACACCCCGCACCCGCACCACCGCCAGATCGGTCACCCCATCGACGCCCACCACCTCGCCATCGAGCTGGCGGCCATCGGCCAGGGTCACCTCAACGCTGTCGACCTGATCGACCACATGGGCATTGGTGAGCACGAGGCCGCGCCCGGCATCGATCACCACGCCGGAGCCCTGGCCCCGCTCCCGCCGACTGCCGGCGGGATCGCCGAACAGGTCGCGCAGCAAGGGATCCAGCAGCGCTGGATCGAAAGGCTGACGCGCCACGCTGCGCTCGATGTCGATCCGCACCACCGCCGGGGCCACGGCCCGGGCGGCCTCAGCCACGAAGCTGTGGGGCACAGCACGGCCCCCCGTGGTCGCCTCTTCGGCGCCGGGCTGGAGCAGAGCGGGCTGGTCGGCTGCCACCGCCGGCAGGGGGTGGGGCCCCAGCAGCAGGAGCAGCAGGGCCAGGCCGAGGGCCAGACCACGGGCGAGTCGGGCGCGGATGGGGGACGACGGATACGGCACCGCGAAGACCGCCAGACCAGAAGACTCTGACGCTAGGCAGGGCCGTCCGCGGGCGCTGACCAGCGCAGCAGCCGGTGCTGGAGGGCACCATCGCTCCCCAGCTCCAGCCACAGACCACCGGGATCATCGGGCCGCCCCTGCGGGCAGGGCTGCACCGGCCCGAAGCCACACAGGCTGGACGGGCAGGCCAGCAGCGGCACCTCAGGGCGACCGGGGAACTCACCCCGCCAGTACTGATGCACATGCCCGAACACGAGGCCGGCGAGCGTGGGAAGCGGGCGGAGCAGCTCAAGCAGGGGCTGGGCATCGCCCAGGGCGATGGCATCCATCCCGGCGTCACCGATCGGGAGGGGTGGGTGATGCACCGCCACCAGCAAGGGCAGCGCCTCCAGGGCCGCCAGCCGGGTTCGCAGCCAGGCCAGCTGGGCCGCCCCGATCCAGCCCGCCGTGCACCCCGGGCGGTGACTGCTGAGCAGCAGCACCTGTGCTCCAGCGCAGGTGATCAGGGCCGGGGCGATGCAGGCCCGCCGGCCCAGGACCGCCCGCAGCAGCTGGGGATGGTCGTGGTTGCCGGGGAGGAGGGCCACCGGGGTGGGCCAATGGTCGAGCAGCTCCCTCAGGCGCACGTAGCCACCCCAGCTCTCGTCCTGACAGAGATCACCACTCAGGAGCAGCAGGTCCGGCGGGGCGGAGTGTGCCGCTCCCTCCGCCAGGCCGCCGGCAAGGGCGGCCTGCAGGCGCAGCCCGGGGCGCCGGCCGCGGTAGCGACCGCGGGGATCGGCCAACAGGTGGGGGTCGCTGAGCTGCAGCAGTCGCATCGACCTAAGTTGCTGGTCCCGCTCCTCTGCGCACCATGGCAGCAATTCCTCCCGGCACCCGCCAGCGCTGTGCTGTCTGCGGGGTGGAAATCCAGGCCATGGTGGGAGGAGCCGACCTGGTGCATTTCAGCAACGGCACGGCTGGAACCCGGGCCAAGCTCTGGGCACGGGTCTGCCAGTACCTGCGCGACGACGACAAGCAGCGCCAGTGCCTCAACCAGGATCCCGGCCTGCGGGGCACCGTGCAGAGCAGCGATTACTTCGCCGAGGCGCCGATCATTGATCTGGGTGCCGGGGGAACTCCAGGCGGCACCCCGGGCCCGGACAGCGCGGTCTGATCTGATCTCCGGCATCCCGTGCTCCACTCGGGGACGGCTGCGTAGGTTGGGGGGTCGCTGAGTTCCCCCCTTGGCCCATCCGCTGATCCCCGAGCTGGAACGGCTTGCCCAGGCTGTCCTGGCCCAGGCCGTCGACGGATCTGCCGCTTACACCCTCCACGGTGTACACCTGCACACCCATCGGATCCCGATGACCCTGCAGGTGCTGGTGCAGCGCGCCGATGGCCAGGACATCAGCCTGGATGAATGTGCCGGCCTCAGCGCCCCCCTGGGTGACGCCATCGAGGCGGCCGGGCTGCTGGGAGAGGCAGCCTATGTTCTGGAAGTGAGCAGCCCCGGCGTGAGCGAGGAGCTGCACGACGATCGCGATTTCCGCAGCTTCCGCGGATTTCCGGTGGCCGTGCTGCATCGCGATGCCAAGGGGGGCGAGGTGCACTGCGACGGGCTGTTGCTCGAGCGCAATGCCACGGACCTCCAGCTCAACATCCGCGGCCGCACCAAGCGGATCCCCCGCAAGGCCGTGATCCAGGTGCGCCTGGTGACGCCGCAGGACGACAACTGAATCAACTCAAAACCGAAAAATCATGGCTCTGGTTCTGCTCCCCGGTCTGAACAACCTGATCGAGGACATCAGCGAAGAGAAGAAACTCCCCCCCGCCGTGGTGGAAGCGGCCCTGCGCGAGGCGCTGCTCAAGGGCTACGAGCGCTACCGCCGCACCCTGTATCTGGGCATCAGCGAAGACCCCTTCGAGGAGGACTACTTCTCCAACTTCGATGTGCAGCTCGACCTCGATGACGAGGGCTACCGGGTGCTGGCCTCCAAGATCATCGTGGAAGAGGTGGAGAGCGACGACCACCAGATCGCCATCGAAGACGTGCGCCAGGTGGCCGAGGATGCCCAGATCGGCGACACCGTGGTGCTGGACGTCACCCCGGAGAAGGACGACTTCGGCCGCATGGCCGCCGCCACCACCAAGCAGGTGCTGGCCCAGAAGCTGCGCGATCAGCAGCGCCGGATGATCCAGGAGGAGTTCGCGGATCTCGAAGACCCCGTGCTCACCGCCCGGGTGATCCGCTTCGAGCGCCAGAGCGTGATCATGGCCGTGAGCAGCGGCCTGGGCCGCCCGGAGGTGGAGGCCGAGCTGCCCCGCCGTGACCAGCTGCCCAACGACAACTACCGCGCCAACGCCACCTTCAAGGTGTTCCTCAAGGAGGTGAGCGAGGTACCCCGGCGCGGTCCGCAGCTGTTCGTGAGCCGCGCCAACGCCGGCCTGGTGGTGTATCTGTTCGAAAACGAGGTGCCCGAGATCCAGGAGGGTTCCGTGCGCATCGTGGCCGTGGCCCGCGAGGCCAATCCCCCCAGCCGCTCGGTGGGCCCCCGCACCAAGGTGGCCGTCGACTCGGTGGAGCGCGAGGTGGATCCCGTGGGGGCCTGCATCGGCGCCCGTGGCTCCCGCATCCAGCAGGTGGTGAACGAGCTGCGCGGCGAGAAGATCGACGTGATCCGCTGGTCGCAGGATCCGGGCCAGTACATCGCCAACTCCCTCAGCCCCGCCAAGGTGGAGATGGTGCGGCTGGTGGATCCGGAGGGTCAGCACGCCCACGTTCTGGTGCCGCCCGATCAGCTCAGCCTGGCGATTGGCCGGGAAGGCCAGAACGTGCGGCTGGCGGCCCGCCTCACGGGCTGGAAGATCGACATCAAGAACGCCCACGAGTACGACCAGGGCACGGAGGACGCCGTGGTGGCCGAGCTGATCGCCCGCCGCCAGGAAGAGGAGCAGCTCCAGGCTGAGGCGGAGGCCCGGCTTGCCGCCGAACAGGCCGCCCGGGCCGAGGAGGATGCCCGCCTGCGGGAGCTCTATCCCCTGCCGGAGGACGAGGAGGAGTACGCCGAAGAGCTGGAGGGGAGTGAGGCGGTCGAGGACGCCGGCGAACAGGGCGATCAGGAGGGTTGAAGCCATGGGCGGCAGGCCTGTGCTGCGGCGCTGCGTGGCCTGCCGTGAACGGCTGGACCGCCAGCACCTGTGGCGCGTGATCCGGCTGGCCGAGGGCGGCATCGCCCTCGACCGGGGCATGGGACGCTCCGCCTATCTCTGCCCCCGCCACAGCTGTGTGGAGGAGGCCCGCCGGCGGCGACGGTTGCAGAGAGCCCTGCGCTGCCCGGTGACGGACGCCATCCTGGACGCGTTGGAACAGCGCCTGGAGGCCGGCCTCACGCCGGTTGACCGGCGCCCACCACCCCCCTGAGGCAAGATGGCCTTTGGCCGCCATGCGCGCGGCCTGGTGTGCTTCCCGATCCGCTCGCCGGTTCAGGAGCCCCGACCATTGGAGACCTGAATGACCAGCAGCGGCAAAGTCAGAATTTATGAGCTGTCCCGGGACCTGGGCCTGGAGAACAAGGACGTGCTCGATGCCGCCGAGAAGCTGGGGGTGGCTGCCAAGAGCCACAGCAGCTCCATCAGCGACGACGAGGCGGCACGGATCCGCCAGCTGCTAGAGAAGGGCGGAAACGGCTCCGCCGCCGCGGCTCCTGCCCCTGCCAAGACCATCGTCACCCTTAAGAAGGCCGCTGTCGCCCCGGCCGCTCCGGCGCCGGTGAAGCCGGTGCCCGCGAAACCGGCCGCGGCAGCTCCGGCCGCCCCGGGCAAGCCAGCTCCCCCATCCCCCGTCAAGCCGGCTGCCGCAGCACCGGTGAAGCCCGCGGTCGTCTCGCCGCCCATCAGCCGTCCGGCCGCTGGCGCGAGCAGCCCTCCGGCCCGCCCGAGTGCTCCCACCCCAGCCCGGCCCGCCGCAGCGGCGCCCGCACCCTCCCGGCCCACCCCGCCGGTGGTGGGCAAGCCGGCGGCTCCCAGCCGTCCTCCCGCTCCCCAGGCCAGTCGTCCCCCGGCTCCCCAGGCGAGCCGCCCGCCGTCCCCCCAGCCCTCCAGGCCCGCGGCCCCGGCACCAGCCCGCCCGAGCGCCAAGCCGCCGGTGGTGATCGCCTCCAAGCCGGCCCGACCCGCTGCGCCGGCTCCCAGCCGCAAACCGGACCTGCCCAGTCGACCCGGCGGCGCTCCCGCTCCGGGTCGTCCCCAGTTGGTGGGCAAACCCCTCAGCGCTCAGGGTGGCGGGAACCGGCCGGCGCCTCCGGCCAGCCGACCGGCCCTCAGCCAGCGCCCCCCCAGCCCCCAGCGCCCCGGTGCGCCCGCCCCCAGCCGGCCGGCCCAGACCGGCCGCCCCAATCCCACGCCGCTCGAGCTGGTGGGCAAGCCCATCCGGCGCGACAGCAGCAGCGGTAGCAATGCCCCCGGGCGTCCCGCAGCCCCCAGCCGCCCCGGCATGCCCACGGGCATGCGCAAGCCCGTGGCCCCTGGCCAGCTGATGCAGCTGCAGAAGCCCTCGGGCCGGACGCCGGCGCCGCCGCCGCGCCGTCCCGGCGACCGCGCGGAAACCCCCCCGGCCACCAGTCCAGCCACTCCACCCGATCTGGTGCGCCCCACGGCCGCCCCCCCTGCTGCGCCCCGGCGTCCCGGCTTCCGCGCAGGCCCGGTGGGCCCCGCCGGTCGTCCCCGCCGCCCCGATTGGGACGACAGCGCCAAGCTGGAGGCGCTGCGCAGCCGTTCGCCCCAGCGGCAGCGCCCGAAGGTGCACATCATCGGCGAGAACGATGATGCCCTCACCGCCGAAACCAGCGGTTACGCCGGCGAGCAGGAGGCGGTGGTGCTGCAGGCCAGCCTGGCCCGGCCCGCCAAGCCCCGTGCCGCAGCGGCCAGCCCGGCGGGCCGTCCGACCGTGGCGGTACGCAAGCGCAAGAAGGAAACGACCCGCCAGCGCCAGCGCCGCCGGGCCATGGAGCTGCGCGCAGCCCGCGAGGCCAAGGCCCAGCGGCCCGAAATGCTGATCGTGCCGGAGGGCAACCTCACGGTGCAGGAGCTGGCCGAGAAGCTTGGCGTGGAGAGCTCCGAGATCATCAAGAGCCTCTTCTTCAAGGGGATCATCGCCACCGTCACCCAGAGCCTCGACCTCTCGACGATCGAGGCCGTGGCCGAGGAGTTCGGGGTGCCCGTGCTCGAGGACGACGTGGAGGAGGCCGCCGCCAAGACGGTGGAGATGATCGAGGCCAGCGACCTCCAACACCTGATCCGCCGTCCGCCCGTGGTCACCGTGATGGGCCACGTCGACCACGGCAAGACGAGCCTGCTCGACGCGATCCGCAAGACCCGGGTGGCGGCTGGCGAGGCCGGGGGCATCACCCAGCACATCGGCGCCTATCAGGTGGAGATCGATCACGCCGGGGAGGCGCGCAAGATCACCTTCCTCGACACCCCGGGCCACGAGGCGTTCACCGCCATGCGTGCCCGGGGCACCAAGGTCACCGACATCGCAGTTCTCGTGGTGGCCGCCGATGACGGCGTGCGCCCGCAGACCCTGGAAGCGATCAGCCACGCCCGCGCCGCCAAGGTGCCGATCGTGGTGGCGATTAACAAGATCGACAAGGAGGGGGCCTCGCCCGACCGGGTGAAGCAGGAGCTCTCCGCCCAGGAGCTGGTGGCCGAGGACTGGGGCGGCAGCACCGTGATGGTGCCGGTGAGCGCCATCAAGGGCGAGAACATCGACAAGCTCCTGGAAATGGTGCTGCTGGTCTCGGAGGTGGAAGACCTCCAGGCCAACCCGGACCGCCTGGCGCGCGGCACCGTGATCGAGGCCCACCTCGACAAGGCCAAGGGCCCGGTGGCAACCCTGCTGATCCAGAACGGCACCCTGCGCACCGGCGATGTGGTGGCCGCCGGCCCCGTGCTCGGCAAGGTGCGCGCCATGGTCGACGACACCGGCAAGCGGGTGAAGGCCGCCGGCCCCTCCTACGCGGTGGAGGCCCTGGGCTTCAGCGAAGTGCCGACCGCCGGCGACGAGTTCGAGGTCTACCCCGACGAGAAGACTGCCCGCTCCGTGGTGGGCGATCGGGCCAACGAGGCCCGAGCCACCCGTCTGGCCCAGCAGATGGCCTCCCGTCGGGTATCCCTGGCCTCGATGTCCGGCCAGGCCAGCGAGGGCGAACTCAAGGAGCTCAACCTCATCCTCAAGGCCGACGTGCAGGGCTCGGTGGAGGCGATCCTCGGATCGCTTGAGCAGCTGCCCCAGGGCGAGGTGCAGGTGCGGGTGCTGCTTTCGGCCCCGGGCGAGATCACCGAGACCGACGTCGACCTGGCGGCAGCCTCCGGCGCCGTGATCGTGGGCTTCAACACCTCCATGGCCCCTGGTGCCAAACGGGCCGCCGATGCCACCGGCGTCGACGTGCGCGACTACGACGTGATCTACAAGCTGCTGGAAGACATCCAGCTGGCCATGGAGGGCCTGCTGGAGCCGGAGCTGGTGGAAGAAGCCCTCGGGGAAGCCGAGGTGCGGGCCGTGTTCACGATCGGCAAGAGCGCCGTGGCCGGCTGTTACGTCACCAGCGGCAAACTGCAGCGCAACTGCAAGGTGCGCGTCTGGCGCGGCAAGGAGAAGGTGCACGAGGGCGACCTCGACTCCCTCCGCCGCAACAAGGACGACGTCAAGGAGGTGGCCACCGGCTTCGAGTGCGGCTGTGCCTGCGACCGCTTCAGCTCCTGGCAGGAAGGCGATCGCATCGAGGCGTTCAAGCTGGTCACCCAGCGCCGCACCCTCAGCAGCTGACCACACCCCCCGGAGGCCCCTGGCCGTGAATCCCCGCAGCGAGCCCCTGCTCTGGCTTCAGCTGGTGGCCCTGGGGGCCATCCCCCTGGAGCTCCTGCTGTTGCTCCTGCTGCTGGCGGGGGCCGATCCGGGGCCGCTGCCCGGCCTGGAGCGCCTGCTGCTCTGGGGCCTGGGGGTGCTGGCACCGATGATCCTGCTCTGGCGCCGCCCTGCCGACTGCTGTTCGCTCCTGGTGGTGCAGGTACCGGCCGCAGGCCGCAGCGGCCTGCAGCAACGCCTCAGGGAGCTGCAGGGGGGACTGGTGCCGCGACTGCTTCTGGTCTTCGGCAGTGCCCTGCTCCTGCCCCTGCTCTGGTGGATCGACAACCAGGCGGTGCTTGCTGTATCCCTGTCTCCCCTGAGCGACGCCAACCGCCTGATCAGCCTGCTGCTGGCCGTGCCGGTGCTGGCCCTGCTCACCTGGCAGTGGCAGCAGCTCACCCAGAGCCTCTGGCTGCTCACGCGCCCCGCCGCAGCCCTTGCGGAGCCTGGAGCCGCCTTCGCCAGCCAGCGCCTCAGCCTGGGCCTCCCCCTGCTGCTGCTGTCCCCCCTGGCCTCGGCAGCATCCCCGGAGGCTCAGCCAGGCCCAGGATCGAAGCCCGGAGCTGCTGCGGAGGGGGCAGCTGCAGCGCCTCAGGGCACAGAAGAAGTGTCCCCGGTGGCCTCGGCCATCGCCCCTGATCCTGAACCGGGGCCTGGCGCCCCGGTCACGGCTCCTTTGCTGGCCGTGGATGCCGGCTCCTCAGCTCCAGCGGAAGGAACGACGGCGGCAGATCTGACGCCTTCAGAGGTCGTCGATCCGATTGCGGTCGAACCAGAGCAGCCCACCGCAGACGACCAGGGCGGTGATCTGGATCAGGAGATCCGCTGAGGCCAGCTCGGACCCCGCTGCCGATCGCATCGCCATCGTGGCCAGCCCCAGGGCCGCGGAAGCGGTGAGCGCAAGCCAGAGGGCACGGCGCAGGCTTCGCCAGGGGGTGCGGGCCTCTTGCAGCAATCGCGCCTTCATCGCCGGATCCAGGCGGGAGGAGGCGGACTGCTGAGGGGCAGGCATTCTGGTCTTGTGCGACCCCTGAATGGTAAGTTCAGGGCGTTGCCGGTGTAGCTCAGCGGTAGAGCAACTGATTCGTAATCAGTAGGTCGCAGGTTCAAATCCAGTCACCGGCTTTTCCCAACCAAGCAGTCTCTGAAGCGGTGCTGCAGAGCTCATCTCATCGGGCTTTCCTGGGCGATTGTTGTTGGCTCAGAGAAGGCGAAGCCAAGGCCATCGCCTGATTTCTCTTCGCTTCGTGTTGATGCCTGCCAGAGCAGGTCAGGGTGACGCTTCCGCAGATGGGGATTGGGTCGATCGTGCGGCTCCTCAGCAGCCATCTGGGGAAGATCTGTCCTGGCTTTGTCCCGCAGCTTGGCGGCAATGGTGTGGCTCGAGCGCAGACCAGGGGGTGCGCGCAGCAGCCTCCGGCCTGCAACACCACCAAACCGCCCTGGGCGATGGGTAACGGCACTGCGCTGGCAGTGGCACTGGCAGCCCTGGCCCACTCACAAACAAAAAGCCCCCACCTTGCGGAGGGGGCTCTCGGGATTCCGTCAGGGCTCCGCTCTAGAGCCCTTGTCAACACTCGCGTGCTGCTTGGCTCAGCCGGGGCTGTTGGCCTCAGCCGGGCTGTTGGCCTCAGCCGATGGCGGGGGCGGTCAGTGCCACAGGGGTGGCTTCCGCAGCAGCCAGGTCGAGGGGGAAGTTGTGAGCATTGCGCTCATGCATCACTTCCATGCCGAGGCCAGCGCGGTTCAGCACGTCGGCCCAGGTGTTCAGCACACGGCCCTGGGAATCCAGGATCGACTGGTTGAAGTTGAAGCCGTTCAGGTTGAAGGCCATCGTGCTCACGCCCAGGGCGGTGAACCAGATGCCGACCACCGGCCAGGCAGCCAGGAAGAAGTGGAGGCTACGGCTGTTGTTGAAGGAGGCGTATTGGAAGATCAGGCGACCGAAGTAACCGTGGGCAGCCACGATGTTGTAGGTTTCTTCTTCTTGGCCGAACTTGTAGCCGTAGTTCTGGCTCTCGCTCTCGGTGGTTTCACGCACCAGGGAGGAGGTCACCAGGGAGCCGTGCATGGCGGAGAACAGGCTACCGCCGAAGACGCCTGCCACACCCAGCATGTGGAAGGGGTGCATCAAGATGTTGTGCTCAGCCTGGAACACCAGCATGTAGTTGAAGGTGCCGCTGATACCCAGGGGCATGGCGTCCGAGAAGGAGCCCTGACCGAAGGGGTACACCAGGAACACAGCCGAAGCAGCAGCCACA
>Ga0194123_10002377_pt1 | contig 24767 bp, 18 predicted proteins | sample TA2MahsurfametaG_5_FD_155479 | JGI IMG/M metagenome (GOLD analysis project Ga0194123, IMG submission 155479) | Freshwater microbial communities from Lake Tanganyika, Tanzania - TA2015023 Mahale A surface | ecosystem: Environmental > Aquatic > Freshwater > Lake | place: Tanzania: Lake Tanganyika... | reverse complement strand
TGGACCGGTTCGGCTTTCGCGACTTCATAGAGATGTCCGCGACTTTATAGAAATAGCGGATAGATATTTTATATTCACAAAATTTCTGATGCTCGAACCTTGCGTGAAAAGTCGTGCCGCGTCGATTTATTTTTAAAATCTCTTATTATTTGAATGGCTTGAACCTCCTACATGGAAAGGTAGGAGATCTCCTGCATACACGCTGGAGGTCGCCTTCCTCTTTTGAGACAGACCCAACCCGTCCTCGTGGCTGCCTCGGGCCGCTTTCGCGATGTCTATTCCTCTCGGCCTCGCACGGTGGAGGTTGTTCCTTGAGACAGACCCAACCCGGCCTGCTTCCTGCCTCGGGCCGCTTTCGCTGCTCCCTCTTTTTAGACACCGTCGAATTTTGGAGAGCGGCCAATAATGTCTCCTTCTTTTCAGACAGGCCAACGCCTACCGATACAAGTTATCACGTTTCTGATCGTTGTGACAGCAGTGACCATTTAAAAATATCTAAATTAAGTTCATAGTGTTTTGTGATTATATGTGTACCTAAATTTTCCTAGAATAAAACAGTAAACAGTAAGTCAAAATCCATGGAGGCATTACTTAAAATTAGTCTACTAATACCTGGTTATTTTTTGTTAGTTTTTCCCGGCTACATTACTATCTGCAAATTGAAGCAATTTTTTATCAATGAAAATGAGTATATTCATATTAATAGAAGTAAATATGCACAATTTTTCAGTGCTCTTAGTAGTATTTGTGTTGCGATTGCTAATGATAAAAAGACCGATGGACTCCTTTTAGAAGCTGACCATTCCTCTTACTTTTGGAATTGGGAAAACAAACTTCTCAAAATCAAAATTAAACTTGATGGCAAAGAGAGCACTTCCATGACTTTATCTGACCTTGAATTTTTTCATTTACTTCAATGTTACAAGGATGCCTTGTATTCGTCTTTACTTGTTAATGAAACTGAGCATGATGTACTCTGTCAATTGAGTAGATTACCACTTAAACAACTAATTGAATTTGAACATAATTCCACTGCAATATCAAAAATACTAAAGATTTGGAAATATGAAAAGCAAACATTAGTTAATCTCACTATTTTGGTAAAATCTTGTTTAGATTGTATAATAATCGTTCACAAATTATCTTCTCTTGGTGATAATACGTTTATGACAAGTAGCTTAAAATTAATTGTGCCACCTCTTAATAAGCTTTCTGATAAAGAATTGGAACCAGCACAAAGTACATCAATTAGTCAAATAGAAATTGTACCCTTGAGCGCTATGGACAATAACGATGTATATGGACAATAACGATGTATAGCCTCCCCCGTTCAACCCTCCGTCTTAACAATGTATTAGCACGGTCAACCACCCTCCCGTCTTTTTGGAAAAGTACAAAACTTATTTCCGTAACCCCCCCCCCTTCTCCTCCAAAGTGTGACCAGATCTGGCAAAATTCCCCTGGCCAAAATTTTAAAGGCTTGGCAAAATTTTTTTTAAGTTTATTTACTGTTTGGCGAAATTTTGACCTTCCTTTGGCGAATTTTTAGCAAAATTTTTCTTAAGTAAAATGGCAAAATTTTAAAATTTGTCTGGCGAAATTTCGTCCAACTGGTTTGGTCACACTGCACCAAACAAGAAAGTTGACTTAGGTTGACCCAAAGACTCAACCGATTTCGGCTGGAATTTTGATCAATTTTTAGAATAATTTTTCAAAACTTCAACATTTCTTATCACAGTAACTTTACCTTTATTTATAAAGATAATAATAAAATTAGCAAACCCACAATTTTTTTCGTTAAATGGATCTTAAAAAATTAATATTTTTATAAATTCAATTGCTTTTGTGACATTTAAAAATAACATATCTGTATATCAAAAATTTCAGAACTAAAATATTTGCTTCAATGGCCACGTGACTTTTATTGCGATCAATCAATCTCCCACCACTCTAGATAGATGTCGGCTTGTGAATCTTTTTTAGATTACAGCAAAGTTCAAAACTGTAAAGTTTTTAACTTATCTGCGTGCACGAATCAACGCGACATAAATTCTTGCCCGATCATCGCCAACATTTTGACAAGGCCTTGTCGAAAATACCTTTGCGAGGTTAGTAAAAACGATTTTTGTAACTAAAATATTTTTAGCTTACAATTTAATGTGTTTAGTAAATATCATTAAATTAATAAATGTGAAGACGTTCACAAGCTAAAGATAAAAGCACGTTTGCACATTTTTTGACTTTTTTACAGCTCTGTACATATTTTGCTACACATTTTAGTGATGTCAATTTATATTCAATTATAGGAAACATGGCCAAAACCATTATCGTCAGAAGATTTTACTACCAAGATGGTAGTATCGAAACCTTTTCCTTCTCTGAACCCGCTCCGTTCGTCTTTCAATACGTCGGACAAGTCGCTGATGGAGTCGTTCCTCCCCACGTCGGATTCATCCGACCAGGTATGCAAAGGTCTTATATGTGTAACATAGACTGCCCGTATCTGTAAATAAAAAAATATGTTGTAAGTTTAGAACACATCTACTTACTACGAAAACATATGCAAATTACACTGGTCTAAATGCGCCTAAATGGAGTCTTCTAAATGTGCTTATCAATAAATGGCATAACAATATTAGCATGTGTTTGTTTCGTGAGCCTAAAACCTACAATCTGTAAATTTTACAATAGTGACTACTATAATGTAAATTAAAATAAAATATTGCAGGACATCGGCTCATCAGGGCTGTTTTCGAGTCAAGCCCCAACAACAGCGTCTTTACATTCTGGGCTGTACCTGAACACAGCGGAGCTGAAGGCACTGGCCGAGGGCAAGGAACCGAAGTCGAAGAACCTCGTTGTCGTGCAGAAGAAGCTCGTGCAGGAGAAGCCAGTCGTGCGCGAGAACGTCATGCCGAAGAACAGCGTGGAGGTCGACGCGAAGCAGCTGGAGCAGCCCGTGGAGGGCGAGAACGTGGAGATCGACGCGAAGCACCTGGAGCAGGCCGTGGAGGACGCCTCCGCTGCGTCCTGGGACTTTCAGGTAATAAAGCTTTTAGGTTTGCTTGAAATTTCTTAAAACAATTATTAAAACCTTCAATGCTCTGATTTGCTCTGATTGATCTAGTAGTAGAATTGATTTTATGTCAAGCAGTGTAATCTATTGTAGCCAAAATCATTTTTGCAAATCTCCATTACCAAATTCTTCCAAAATGCTTAAATATCCATTACAGATGCTGGGCAGCACCACGCTTGCCCCTGCGTCAAGGCAACCGTCGGGTATCGTGTCAAAGCTGCAGCCTCCAGAACGAGGACTCCGCCCTGTTGTGGAACACGCTTCATTTGTCCATTCCATTCTGCCCCAGGACGCAACCAATTCCAATAATTTGGGTCTCATTGTTGGTCTTGGAATCACGCTTCCAGTACTATTTTTTCTGCTTATTGGACTCTACTTTCTTCTGAAGGTAACTATAACATCTTAAATTAAATTCATAGAAATATACATATTTTATACATATTACATAATACATATTTAAAGAAGCAAAAAAATTGTTGAGCTAAAATAATGTTTTACTAATTTAGGGATCATTATCAGGATATTGCCGTCGCGTGTCAAAGAGGTCTGCATCTTGGTCGCCACTACCTGTTCAAAGTTTTGAGAACACTCACTTCGACTTGCACAGGTAGTAATTCTGCTTAAGCTTAGCTAACTTACCTAGATAGATTTCCATAAGCACAAAGAACTAGCTATATTGTTTATATAGATCTCAACGTCCAGAGCGTGTTTTTACCGTAAATGATCTGGATCGCGGCAACCTTTTCGAAGACTTCAGTTTTTACAACTTACAACTTCACCCCCTATTCTACGGACTCCTACTGCGACTAGGGCCCAGGCTATTAAAGCTATTTGGTCATATATACAAGAGCACAACTTACAGGACCCTCAAAACAAAGCTAGGTTTTTCCCTGATGAAAACTAGCTCCCATGGCATAGTTCGATTAAGCCTTTTCCTGTAATTATAAGCTAAAGAAGAAAGAAATAAAATTTTATATAAATATTGCTTTCAGGAATTTGGAACCGGTGCCTACAAGTCCTACTCTACATCAACGCGAAATTAACTCCTAACAATAATGTCGAACGACCTGCTGTGCCTCCTCTGCCGTTTCAGCCTCCTCTTCGGAGATCAACTCGAAAAAGAAATCCACCTTTGCGTTACGGTTACTGCGACTAATCTCTTATGCTGTTATGACGGAACAATTATCTTTTGCCAAAATTTCAGAGGGCTTTCACAATCGTTAATCACATTTTAAAGCACTTTATTTCCTAATTAAAGCCTATCACTTCGAAATATGTCATGTGGTGGTCGCCAAGTCCTTCATATATGCTTAGAAGTCGTTCTTATTTCTGACTCACTAACAAAGCTTTTTTGTTTAATTTGCTTCTGTTTTAGAATAATAAACGAACCAATAGATCATGCCTGTTAATTTTATACTTTTAGAGCAAAAAAGGTAATACTTTTGGCAATTTGTTTTGGTACCTGAAAAATGTTATGACGGGACTAACAAAACTCTCTCGACCTAAAATTAAACTGACCAACTTAGATCTTTTGGGTTTTATTTACTTAAAGCCGCATTAAAAGAAAATAAAGTTTATTTCCAATTAGCCAATTTTGTTTGCTACAATATAAACGGTAAGGTTTCAAAACAACAAATTACTGCATTATTGATTAAGGTATTATTACAAAACTTCCGGGCTTTTCAAAGACACGATCAAAACATTTTGGTTGACAAGCAGAGAAAGAGCAGCTACAAAATTTTTGAATAAAAGCGAGTGGAATTTATTAAAACTTTGTTTCAGCTTCAGAACTGTTAAGAGGAACGGTTGCTTCGGAATTGTTGGGATCTTGCCCAGAACTAATTTGCCTTGCTCTGACATTCCTGACAGTTCCAAAAAAGCTGTTCAGAGAGCTGGATTCATTAACCATGGAAGTTCTGTTAAGTGAAGCAGGCTGATTAACATTTGCGTCAGTGTTAAGTGGAGCAGATCCAGTGACAATTGGTGACATGTCAACCCTTTCTCTAAGCATGTTGGATTCGGGATCGTCCAAGCGTTCATAGTTCGACAAGCGAGCTCTCAATCTGTGGGCCAGGTTAGTTTTTTTCCAAAGGAGGATTGCCAAAAAGACGAGAAATATCCCCATCACACCAGAGCTGGAAGCAGCAGCAACACATGATGGTGTTGAGCATGAGAATGGTGATGGTGGCTCGGGGGGACTTGGAGAGGGACTTGGAGACGGTGAAGGGGTCGTTGGTTTTAGTGTGCAGACCCAAAGTGGGCACATAACGTTATGAAAAATCTCCAATTTGCAGTCTCGTACGTCACAGGGGACATCGCAAGTTCTGTGTGTCTCGCTTGCCGAATAAACAATACAGTTCTCGACAACTTCAAAATTTAGAATGCAAAACCGATCAACGCAGTCGCGTTCAGTTCCTATCATTTTTGTCATCTTGTCGATGGGAAGGAAACTTGGCGTTTTAGATTTCGTCGTAAGGGTTTTGTTGCGAGAACCTTTCAAAGAGTCGTCTGAAGAAGGCAGAAGCTTTTCGGACCTTTCGAACGATTCCTGAAAAAGAAGAAAAAATTTAAACGCAAGCTCAAATATCAATATCAATGCATATCGGCGTGACACAAATATGAGCAGTATGTGATCGCAAATTGAGCTAAAATGTGTTAATTAGGCGATTTCAGCTAAGCACTGGAATAGACTGACCATATAGTAGTATGTGAATCACCTGATTTGATTGATTTCCATCGACTGGCAAAAAGTGTGGTTTCGATGTGAGCTCCAAAGTCATTGAGGAGGGCGTCGTCGGATGTATCACTTCCTGATTGCCAGAAGTGTCCGAAATATTCTGAAATGAGGTAATTATTTTTAATGGGGTAAGTATTTTTTATGGCCTTACATCTTATATAAGGCGCATGTAGATAACACCTTTTACTTAGGCGACGGAATGTGCCGGTGTCATGATATCGTATGAACATTTTACCTAAAGGATATTTTATCCACGGACATTTTACTTAGAGACATTTTACCAGAGGGGGCATCTTACGATGGACATTTACGTAAAGAGGCTGCTAAGAGTATTCTTGAGCAGCCATTAGATAAATGCTGCAACAGCTTAAAGAGTTGCTAGCTTACTTAGAAGCAGCACTCTAAAATATTTACAGAACAATCTCGCTTAACGTTACTTCGAAGTAAAGCTTGAAATTTGAGATTACCAGCCATGGCCAGTCAGGAGTGCTCACGTTAGGTGACTTTAGAGATGCGTTGTGCTTTAGAGATGTCTCTTGCTGCCAATCGTTGGTGCCGTTTTGTCCACTTTGTTCCTGAAAGTCAATCAACACAAACTTAATGGTCAATTTAATACAATCCTATGGTCAATTTGATACAATCCTATTTAGTTAGCGCAATCCTTTTTTGTAAACTAGTATAAAATTTTAAGCAGCAAAATTGAGGAAATGACTCAAATGAACATTTTGTGCATAAAATAAAAGTAAAATGCTAGGTTATCGTAACTCTCACAGCTGTTACGTTGTTGGGCTCCTGACTTGTCTCAGGACTTTGATCAGCAACTTGGACGACTTCACTCTGTCGGGGTTGAACCTTTTTGCGAACGGGTGGAACGGGTGAAACTTGATCGGATGCTACTTCTTGGTGAACTGGTGCAAGTAGGACTCGGTCGGCCGCAGCTACGCCTTGGGATTTCAATTCACGAACGGGTCCAACTTGGCCTATTTGGGCTTGAATTTCTTGGCGAACGGGTGCAACTTGGCCTTGGGGTTCAACTTCTTGACGAACGGGTGCAACTTCACGAAGTTCTTGGCGAACGGGTAACACTTGGCCTTGGGGTTCAACTTCTTGACGAAGGAGTACAACTGCTACTTGAGGAAGTAGCACTTTTGGGCCTCGTTCTGGTGCAACTTGGTCCCTTTGGGCTGCTTTTTGGGGCACTAGTTGAGGTAATTTACCGTGTTGTACTTTGGGGTCTGTAATTTTGCCTTGTTCAGGAGCAGCTACAGGGTCAGGTTTATTAGGTTCTAAACCTGCAACTCGGCTTTTTTGAACTTCTGGTTGGCCCCGTTTACCTTCTTGGTTTTGCTTGAAGTTGCTCTGCAAGTTAAAAGATAATTTTTCTTTCTACAAATATCTTATTATTTTGAACAGCTGAAATTGACTGCCTACTAGTTACAAAGGAAGCGTAAGAGTGTTCTTATTGTTAAATAAGGGGAACAGTTTATATAATCATCAAAAGATATTAAGTGACCTAAACAGTTAAAAACCTAACGCTACTTGGATGCTCCAAAAAATAACATAGTCAACTAATACTAAGTGACCTAAACGGTTAAAAACAGAACGCAACTTGGATGCTCCAAAAGATAACATAGTTAACTAATTGGTTAAAAGCAGATTAAAAAAGAATGAAAAGCAATATAACTACACATTTACCGTCAAATTTGCATTCTGGCTCGTCAGGTTTGCCTTCGGCTCGCCTCCAATCGTCACAGTTGGCTGCGGCGTCCTTCCGATGCCTTCTTGTTGGCCTTGTTTACCCGCTTGGTTTTGCTTGAAGTTGCTCTGCAAGTTAAAAGATAATACGTAAGAGTGTCCGTCCTTATTGTTACAAAGGGGATACAGTTTAAATAATCATCAAAAGATATTAAGTGACCTAAACAGTTAAAAACCTAACGTTACTTGGTGCTCCAAAAAAATAAAACATTAGTCAAATAATACTAAGTGACCTAAACGGTTAAAAACAGAACGCCACTTGGATGCTCCAAAAAGATAACATAGTTAACTAATTGGTTAAAAGCAGGTCTTAGCTTCGATTGAAAAAGAATGAAAAGCAATATAACTACACATTTACCGTCACATTCGCATTCTGGCTCGTCAGGTTTGCCTTCGGCTCGCCTCCAATCGTCACAGTTCGCTGCGGCGTCCTTCCGATCGTCACTTTCTGCAACCTGTCCAGCTTTGGCACCTCCTCGCTGACGTTGTGCGACCTGTATAACTTTGGTACGTCCTTGCTGACGTTCTGCGACCTGTACAGCTTTGGGACGTTGTCGTTGACGTTGTGCGACCTGTACGGCTTTGGGACGTTCTTACTGACGTTCTGCGACTTGTCCTGATTCGTTACGTTTGTTTGCAGCTCGCTACGGATCGTCAAGCCGGGTTCATTTAGGCCGCTCGTCGATGAGCTTTTCAGAAAACGACCGGTTCGCTAAAACCATAATTTACTTATATTTCAGATATGATTACATATTTTGTAAAAAGTCCCACATGACATAAGGTGAGATATTAAATATTTGAATTTTTCGGATAACGAAAAATGCTCATTCACACAAGCCGCAGTTCACTGCGAAGTCCGCAGTTGGTAAATTAAAAAATCTTTTTCTTTTGAAAAATGACCTAGTCCATTTGGGGATCGCAGCGATTGTGGCTTGTGTGAATCAGCTTTTAGGGAATAGATGCTATTTATGGTGGTGCCCTTGGGAATCAAATTTTAATAGTTTAGCGTAAAAACTTACATTGACTTGAATTGTTGCTTGAATTGGTGGGGCATGAGTGACGTCCGGCGCTTTTAATCCTTTGATGATGGTGGTTTCGTTCAGTGTGACCTTGGCAATTGGAGGCAGAGAACTCGTTTCATTCTTCTTTGGAAGGCCCTTAAATACACAAACAATTATGAGACTAGCACAAAAGCAGAGAACTCGTTTCATTCTTCTTTGGAAGGCCCTTAAATACACAAACAATTATGAGACTAGCACAAAAGGATGCGTACATGCGTTCTGAGATTAAATGGCACAGAGTAATACAAATGAGAAATGCATTTGTGCAAACTGGGATTGATAACGAAAACTTCCTCTCAAAAAGTCAGAGTGACAAAGCAAATATTTTCTCTAAAAAAACTTACACAGAACACAGCAGGGCAGCGTGGATTATTAAACGTTGTTTTTACAGGCTTGCAGAGAGAAATGTTTTCAATCTTGCAATCTGAAGTAAAAAGATAGTGATGGCACACTCGCTTCGGCACTAAATGAACTTCACAATCCTGCCTTGAGATGACCACAAAGGCTATTATCAAAGCAAAAGAGGCCGAAAAATGTTGAAACATTTTGACAGGAACTTTGACTCAATGCGCTAGAACAAGAAATAAATAAAGTGTAATGGCCGATGAACAAGAAATTAAAAAGTGAACCTTACTAACCTGCTTAGCAAGCGGGCAGGCAAGCGGAGCCAGAGTAACTAATTCGATTTCAGGATCTTCTCGTCCACGATCAGAGTGACCAGATTGGGCGATTTATCACCGTTTGGGCAACTTTTTGAAGCCCTCGCGTGACTTTCACGTTTTTTTGGGCGACTTTTACGTTATTGGGAAAATTTTTAAAATAAATATTGCTACTTTTTAGATGTTTTTGGCAACAACTAACCATTGTTTCAACATAAAAGATAAAAATTTGTAGTTATTTGTAGTTAAATTAGCTAGTTGGGAATACGGGTGCAAAGCTTAACTTTTAGTCACACTGGTGGAGCGTTCAAAACTGCTTGATCAGCAAAGGGTTTGTTAACAAATTTGAATGTGTCTTTTACTTACATGAGTTTAGAAGAAGGTTCCAGTCACTTTGCCTCCCTAATATAGTGTAATTTTTAGAGCTAGAAGCCTTTTATATATTTAGTCTTGTCCTTATTTCTCCCCTAGGCAACAAATAGCTAATACAAAAATGCGGCAATACTAATATTGAGGAATAGCTGTAATGTTAAGAATATAAAAGGCAGGCTGAGCTCAAAAATTATCGATTCGAATACATCTTTTGGAAGAAATATGGTAGATGGGAACTCTGCGTGAAGACAGGCTGTCAAATCAAGTGGCAAAGCTTCACTGAAGGTTACTTTGAGTCTCAAATGTCCTGTTCTGATTGCTGGAGTCAGTCCTGCTGAGTTACACTTTGAGGATGTGCTCAAATCAAAGACACACATGTAATATCCTCTTTTGAAATCCTCATAGGTGATTGAACACGTAAATGGCAAATTTTCACTGAAGCCAGAGTTTTGATAAAGTTTGTAGAATGTCACAATGCAGTCTTCCTTGTCTAAAATAAAATGAAGCCCACATACAACTAATTCATTTTTGTGCACCAGAAGTAGTGATAGAGCGTCCATATTAAGCATGGGCGCACCTGAACGCATTTGATAAAATCCCGTCCGTTCATTTTTAAGGTCTGCGCTCGTTCTGTCCCGTCCAATCCCGTCTCTTTCAAGTGCAACCGTTTGACTACAAACGGAATTTGCAACCATGCTTAGTCCACATAGTATCACTTTCATTTTGCTTCAATGATATTCCCCATAGCAGATGTGGGCTTCATTAATTTTTACCCTCTTCAGTTTCAAGCATGTCTAATGGAATGCCATTCAAAGAGAGTTCAACATTTTTAATGTAAACTGTTTTGGTTGCACCACCTTCAATGCCTTGAACTGATTCTTGAGAGGTGTAAGATGGCGGATGATCGCTTTCTTCATCAGAATCTCTTTGTAGGAGGCTGGATCTAAGGCGACCTAAAATTGAATCTTTTCTCTTTGAAGGTCCAGGTTGGGTATTGTCTTCGGCACTTTGTAGCTTTTTTTGAATGTCAGCAATTTGTTCTTTCAATGTTTTAAGCTCTTGCTCTAAAATTTCTTCACGAGACACACTAGCACGAGATTCGGTAGTCACAGTCCAAGATCGCCTAAACTCAAACGGATTTTTGGAATAGGACCCTAAAATGGATTGTGAAACCCTGATTGTCCAAATTTCAGATTATCTAAAAAGGAGCAAGAATTTGCTTAATCTGCCAAATCTGTTGCTTAATCAGAAATTTGGTCAATCCATTCCTTGGCATACCTTTACGGGCCTCCTCTTCAATGAAGAATACCACCAGTCGGCATGGCATTTCATCTAGCACCATAACAAGTCATTTTTTGTCAATCAAAATGACAAAGTCAAACCCAAATTGAACAAATTTCAGATATAATGACACCCATTGCAGATTTAACAAAAGTTGGATTAATCAAAAATTTGTTCAATCTGGGTTCCACAAAATATTTGTTGGCAAAAATGACTCATATTAGTATCCCTGAGAACAATTGGTCCGAGACAAACTCGAGTTTGTCTTTGGTAATTGACAGAAGTCTTATTTCGGTGCGGCGATAGTGCATAGACACACTTTTTTTGGCAAGCACAGAGCTCAGTTCTGCATAAACAGGTGCACTTACTTGTCCAATTGGAATAAATAAATCGCATTCTTCAATGATGAACTGATATTTTTCATTGTCACCTGTTTGTGTCATCAACATGAAACTTGAGTCATTTTTAACTAACTGGATCATTATCTTCGTACCAGGGATAATCCCACAGGGACTTGAGATCAAGTCAATGTGAAGTCTTCCAAAAAATTTCACTCCATTTGGCTTATATTTGTTGGCAATGTCACCACCTTCTCTGAAGAGCACGGTTCTTTGTGATGCACCAGTATTGATAAGATAGTCAGCCTCACTGTTGCTCATGTGATTTGAAATGTCACTGTAAAAACCTTGGCATGCTAATTGAGCATTTTTTGTTTCTGAGTCATACGTGAGCAAAGTCGCAACATAGCTTTTGTATTGATAGTGATCTGGTTGTTTTGTAATAGGCTGATCATTAAGATAGACACGCACAGCTTTGAACGCAGAATGCAATATATTATTGCATGGTATTACCTTTTTTGTAAGGTCTGATGGAAGAGTTTTTCCGTCTGATTTGGTAATTTTACATCGAATTTGGACACAAGCATTATTTAACATGTAAAGATTTGCAGCATCAAACTTATTTAAGTTAAATGTAATTGTATCAGAAGATGTTACACTTGTACTTGGTGGAAACTTCACAAAACTGTATTGAAGAAAGCGAGCATCGGTTGGAGTTTCATGAAAGAATGACTAAAAGTAAAAATTACTTATCTTAGGTTACTTTTTAACGGCCTAGCTTTTAGGCCACACACCAGAAAAAGTTTGTGTGTCAATGCACAATTGGGCAGACAAGGCATCTCTCTTTCTATGCCATAAGTACAATCTTTATGGTTGGAATTGAGTGGGCTATAGTTCTGCTCCACTCAAAATTCTGTGCATTTCATTTTTGCCCTTTCGCTGTTTTTTTGAGAACTGAGAGGGAAGCTAGCGGAAGTTGCAGAACTTAGCAGTTAAATTGCTCCATAAAATTGCTTGTGTAAATGGTTCCTTAAGCTATGTATTTTAATTTTGAAACGTAACCAAAGTAAGTAATTCCTATCTTTCCTGGGCAAACTGTTGGGCTGGGTACGAACCAGCTGCGATTTGCTGGCCTTCCATTAAGCAAATTGAAATTTGTGTTTGATTTTCTTTGTACTTTTTACTTCACTTCTGTCTGCTTCTTCTATTTTTCTCTTGTTTTTCTTCAATGGCAAAAGTACTTCAGTTTGAATAGGCTGAGGGTGAAGAAAACTGTGCTTAATTATGTCCTCTGCTCCACTTCCAGTTTGATTTTCAACTTGTTGAGCCTGTAAAATATCTTCGTTGGGTTCCTTCTTTTGATGAATGGCATTGGGTGAGTTGTGAGCATAATGTAAGGGCACTATATCAGTGTACAGTTGGGTCACAAGTCCTGGATTGATGCGATCTATTGCAGGCTTTGATGAATAGTTTGGGAAACTTTGATTGTAGACATTACTTTCTAAATTAGCAATGCTATTGGCAACTGAAAACTGCATTGTTATCAATTTGTCACTGGCACTTCCTGAGATCAACGAAATTAACTCATGATTCTGTTAAATAATGTGAACAGTAAATCATGAAACACACTATTGTATTTATTCAGAAATTGTAATTTAGTTTTTCTCTCTGAGCTTAACAGGCGTTGAAGAGCAGATTTTGAGTCTAGATGTTTCTTGAGTTGCTTCAAATGGTTATTTGAAAGCTTTTCAAAATTTTCCTTTTTCACTTTTATTTGTCCATTTGAAACCATGTACATAAACTTAAGTAGGGTGTTCACTTTAGAATCACTTGCAAAATTCAATATGTTTTTGGCATGGCTTGCGCTTTCACTTTGGTAGAGCTCTCTTAAAAACTCCTTATCCCTCAAAAGTAAGGGCTTCAAAACAGTTTCATTCATGCCTTTCTTCTAAACAGGACATTTAATGACACTTGAGCATTTACAGTAGCAGCTCTTTCAGTCAAACTGTCAGTAAAATAGAAGTCTATCTCTTCGAGCACACGGTTAATGTCAATGAAAAGTGGATATGAGAACCGATTTAGTGATCTAGTACCTTGCTTTAGATTGATGTAAACTACATTGAGTGGTTGTTGATAATCACTTGGTTGAAAATTGATGTACTTTTGACTGACACTAGCGTTTGATGTTACAGCAAGAAATGCATTAATATCTTGATTAGCATGGACACATAATGTTGATATTGCCATTTGCCATTGTCCAACTGAAAACTCTGTACTTGGGCAAAGCCGGTATCTCAAGAGGTTTGAATTTTGAGTAATAGTACCACTAATATTAACCACCTTCATTGCCATCATTTTTTCTCAATGGCATAAAACCTGAAATTTAAGTAGATTAAGTCATCTTAAGGTTGATTTACACAAGCCGCATCCACTGAGCCCTTATGGATTAGCCCTTTCAAACTAAGCAAGTAACAGTGAAATGTGCAAGTTATCATTCATCTAGTTTTGTGCAATTTAGCATAAAAGGTCAATAACAAACTGATCTTATTACGCTATTTGTAATGTTCTCTAAATGTGGGCTACTCAGCACTAAATTAAATTATGAAGGTTTAAATTATGCTGATAAAACTTTGGTGTGATTGTATTGAGATCGGATATTTACCAAAAAATTTTCAGTAGGACCAACTGTTGGCCGCTGCCATCCTGTTGGGCGATGGCCACGGCCACCCTGTTGGGCGATGCTTTGATGGCCGCCGCTATCCTGTTGGGCGATTGCTTGATGGAGCCGACATTGGCCGCCGCCAGACGTTAGCTGGCAAAGCAGCACAAAATCATGTCAAATCATGGAGCCTTCTTAAAATTTTCAGCTGGTATCCACTGGAGCCAGTCATATAAAAATTATTTTAGCTAAGTTACGAAATTAAACCAATGAAGAAAAGTGATCCATTACCCAATGATCTCCTATTTATGCGTAGCTTATGCTAAAATGTTTTATATGATAAGCTCCTGATTGAATTTGTTTCCGTAGTAAAGGTACTGTGAAGGTTATTTACTTAACTGTTCACATTCGCAAAGTATTAGCTAGTTTGACAAGTTAAATTTTGCATATATAACATATCTAGCATCCCTATCAACAATAAAAGTGATGTAAACTGAACTTTGGTGCAAATAACCTTCACAAAATATTCTTTTTTTCCCTTGATGCGTCTTGTTTTGATGACTTTTTCAACAAAAAAGTAATTTTCTGGCCTTGGCGGAGGGCTTTTAGTTAACTGCTGTCGATACACTCTTCCTCCAGATACAGAGTCTCCTTGTAGATCCACAAGTTCATACAACACAGGTGTTGTTTCCGAAAAGATGTTTTTAATTTGAAATAACTCGCCTCTCTTCTCCAAAATTGTACTTTTGTAGCGCAGCTGAAAGCCTGTCTAGACAGAAAGGCCTTGAGAGAAAGACAGAAAGTACTGCCAAAATTGCAGAGTCCAAGAGACCTTGAAAGAAAGCCGCAAAACACGCACATGCACACTGCCAAAAAGCTGAAGGTGAGAGAGGACACATGAGCCGCATGCATTTGGTCACACTTTGCAACAAAAATCACTAATGGCTACAAAAGTAAATTTTGCTTTTACCGACACATCAAAGCTCTTGTCGAACAACTTTTGGTCAAAGTCTTTGTAGACATAATCGCCAATTTTAAGGTCGCCACTATAATTTTTTACATTTTCCCTTTTTTCTTCAAAGGTTGTTTCCTTGACGATGGGTATTTTGTGCTGTAACTTAGATTGGTCAACTTTGTATGAGTCAGCGGGTGATGAAATGTCATTTGGCTTCAACCAACCCAACCTCTCTATTGGAGTTTCATTGTAGCTATTTGTGGCTTTTTTTAATAAAGTAAACCATTCTTGGGTTAAACCACTCCTTAACATCATATACAATTTTCGCTGAAGTCATAGAGGTACATTGAGTGACAAATGGTATGTGACTGACATTAGTTGTACTGTGGTGTCTAGGCCTCAAATAATTTCCATATGGCATCTCAATATACCTTTATGATTTGGATATAGTTTTCAGCATATGACGCTTTGTTCTTTCCAAAACGAGGTCGAAAAATAATTTTTTGTTGCACAAAAAACTTTTTCACTTCCTTCGATATAAATGCTCCCTCTCTATCAGCTTGTATTTCATGAATAGCTGAATTGAAATTTTGAATGATCGTTTTAAGAGCACTGATAATATCACCAACTTGACGACTTTTTAGAGGAACTGTGAACACTTTGGTGCTAAAAACATCCACTAGAAGCAAAAAGTATCGGAATCCATTTTTGTCTGGGAATAAAACAGCAATGTCCATTTGAGTTAATTCACCATATGCATGTACGTAGTATTGTCTTCTGGGAAAATGCCTCACTGAACGATGATGTATTAAATATACTTGATCTGTTTTTAACACATCATAGAGTCTCTTTAACGGTACATCGATACCCAAATCTGTTTTAAGGACAACTTGAAATGTTCTTACGCCACGGAAACTTGCAGAGAAGTCTGGATTGTGCCAATAATTTAGAATATCTTCATCACTTAACATTATATTCACTTTCACGCACTTTGAACTGAAATGCTTCAATAGCTACCTAACAACCACTTTTAGACCTTTGGCCGTCTCTATGGCATGCCTTGCACAGGATCCATCTCTATGAAGCTGTACAAGCTATTTAGCAAGGTAGAGCAGTTAAAGTAAAACTGCTTAAAGCAGTTAAAGCAATCGGAGGGGGTGTGGAGTGAGAGTAAGCAAGGTAGAGTAAGCTTTCGGGGAACGACTTTCTTGTTTCCGATTTGTGCATGCACTGAGAAAAAGCAGCGCTTTTTAGCAAGCTAGAGCAGTTAAAGTAAAACTGCTTAAAGCAGTTAAAGCAAGCGGAGGGGGTGTGGAGTGAGAGTAAGCAAGATAGAGTAAGCTTTCGGGGAACGACTTTCTTGTTTCCGATTTGTGCATGCAGCTCTCTCAAAGCGATTAAAGCCAGGAGCACATATCTCTATGAAAGCTACAGATAAAGCAGTTAGGTTTTGCCAACAGCTAACTATATATAAATTTCTTAAATTTCTCAAAATGTCGGGTGTCCGAGAACGTTTCAAAAACTTTGTGACATTTAACCAACAAGAGAATCTGCGTGTACGAAACCGCAATAACGACGCAAATCGCAACAACGACCAGGAGAATCGACCTCCTCAGAACATCAGCTATGAGGACTCTCATTTTCGAGTTTTTGTTGAGCAAGCCCAACATAAGCGACATTCACGTTTTAATGTTGGAGATCATTTATTCCATATCAAAATTGAACCGAAACAGAATGTCCGATTGCCACTATTGGTTAATATCATGGACCTATTGCATACAAGCCTTCTGCACATCTTACGCCAAATAAGGACTCAGTACGATCCAGGTGTTATTTTTATTTGATCTATATATTTTCTTTAAGATTTCAATGGAAATTCTAAATCTGGCTCTGCATTTTGGGAACTAGATTTGGATTAAAAGTTACTGTATTATTTGCAGAAATGGACAATGTCGGATATCTAACATTAATCCAGGAGCCCATGTTGTCTGGCCTAAACACTGGATCTTTTCGAATTCAGGTAAAGTAATAAACTTTCTAATCAGCCTTACTGATAAAATTATACCCTCCAGAGGCAGCATGAGACATTAGGTTAAACAGCACTAAACAGCACAGCATCAGACGTTGAACAGCATAGCATCAGATAGCATAGCAATAGCTAGTCGAGACGAGAGGTCCAATTAGTACCGCCTCTAATAGACTTAACGAGGCTATGTGCAGATTGCTGAGCAATGAATTGCTAATTCTCGCGGGTTGCAAAGCATTTCGGTTAATCCATAGAACTTTAAATTTTTTTGTAGGAACTAAGACATTACCTCTCTATAAATCTATATGGTACTGTGCATCTATGCGCGACATTGCAAATATTCGCGGGCTCAGCCCGGCCCATAGTAGAGCCCGAGCCATACGTTCAACAGCCCGGCTTGGCCCAAACAAAATCGGCTCGCGCCCATGCATGAGATTGCAAAGCATTTCGGTTAATCCATAGAACTTCAAATTTTTTTGTAGGCACTAAGACATTACCTTTCTATGTACTACAATCTTTATGGTACCGTGCATCCATGCGCGACATTAGGTTAAACAGCATAGCATCAGACAGTATAGCATTGAAAGCATAGCGTCCGATAGCATACCATTTTGAGACTAAAAAATGTTGTGTTTCAGGATGATGAGTCAAGCACAGAAATGACGGATCGAATCCTGACAATGCTCTCGGAATTCCTTCAGTCAAATCAAAATCTCCGCTTGAATGAAACCTTCAAAATCTATTTGAAGGTCCTATCAGTTGAGCACATGAGTCAGTTGCCGAAGACGCCCAAGAAAATAAGGAAATTTAAAGGTAAAATCCATGTGGGTGGGCCCACTGATGAATCAATCACCTATAATCCAAAATGGGCATTTAATATTTTGGCAGAAAAACTGACGGAACCCCAAAAAAACTTAATTAAAAACAAATGCCTTTTGATTGCTTTCCTCCTGGCTTATTTTCAGAACATGTTCTTTCAAGTAATGGATTCAAAGTTTTCACTACTGTCACAGTTAAACTCAAAGTTTAAGAATAAAAGAGCAGCTGCTTTTACTTTGCTTGAGCAAGAGTTGCAAACTTTATTTACAGTGACCAAACTACAAAGTATTGGTCCTTACCATCTGCAAAGCACAGTAAAAATTCTTTCAACCAAATACAAATGCCAAATTTATATTTTTAATAGCTTATCAAACTCAAAAACCTTATTTTTTAAATATCCAGTAGATTTTGATGATACTTTAATACCCATCTTTTTGTTCAAAACACTTGAAAATCATATAATTTTCATGAAAAATTTGAATTATTTTTTAGGTAGGAATCTAAATTTCTGTTTTGCTTGCTCTAAATTTTTTAAAGTGCAATATATGCAGCACATGTGTAAAGCTAAGCCTGTATGCTTTACTTGCAGAAAAATTGTTCAAAGCCCATCCACCTTTATCCACAAACTCCTTGAAAAATACTATTGTGACAGAAATTTAGGCCCCCAAATAGATTTGCACTGTTCAAGGTGTAATCTTCAAATATTTACTGAGAGGTGTAAAATTAATCATTCTCATCTTTGTTTTGGAAAAAATACCTTTGGTTTCCTATGCCAAAGTTGCTATAAATTTGTTGCCTCAAAAAATCCCACTCAAGCTAAAACACAGCATATTTGCCATGAACAGCCAATTTGCCATTATTGCTTTGAACGGAAACAGACTGACCACTTATGTAAATTAAAGAAAGAAAAAGTTTCAAAGCAGCACCCTAGATTAGCATTTTTTACAATGGAGTTTTATGAAAAAAGTATTCTTGACAATAAAAATCCCTGCTTAGCAGTTATTTTACGCGAGTCAGAGTCCCGTGAATGTTTCAAAAAGTATCTTATTTCTGATTCTTTTTTTAATTGTGACACAACATTGCCCATTCATGAAATATTTCCTTACCTACCAAATTTTATTAAAAAAATGCCGTTTGAAAATAAGCTCATTAAGCCAGACAGTCTCTGCAATGCTCAGTTATCCATGCTAGAGAAAAATGCAAATGCTCAGAATGATTGCTTACTAAAATTTTTGAAGTTTGTTTTAGATAAAATGTTTACCAATACTACATATATTTGTCAAGATCGAGATAGCGTTATTTTAATGACATTACTTAAAGGATTTCTTCAGTATGGTTTCTGTCCTGAAGTAGTAAAGAAAAGTAAAAATATCATGCTGTTAGAAATACCTGAGCTTGGATTGCGTTTCTTGAATTCAAATAATTATCTGGATGGCCATGAATATCAGATATCAGAACAGTTTGGTATTACTTTTGAAGAAATATTCTTTCCTCAAACATTTTTACTTGAATCTAATGTTGAATATTCAGGCCTTATTCCAGATGTAGAAAACTTTGTATCAATTTTTGACGATAGTGATCGTGTTTTTAAAAAATCCTGCTTTGTCCAAAATTTCCACAATGAATGGAACTTAAAGAAACAGTTACTTTTTCACAGTGAACAAAGATTGCTCTTATTAACCCAAAGCATGCTGTATTTTATCAAGGAATCTTATGACATGCAATTCTTGATTAAAAAGTTCAAAGGGATTAGCAATCAAGATATTGTAATGAATGTGATGGCTAAACCAATTTGCTCTCTTAGTGGCTTTGTTTTCAGAGTATTTAAATTATTTTTTTTGAATGATTATGACCTTTATGCAGTTAACTTTGAGTATGGATACCCTTCAAGGCAGGTCTCCCAATTAGAATATGAATATGTGAGTTATATGGAATATTGCTTAAAAGATAAAAAATGCATTTCAGGTTTTAACAATCCAAATGGACAAAAAAATTTAAAATTTTGCATACCAGATTTATATTGTGAATCTGATGAAGAAATTTTTTTTCTGAATGGTTGCTTTATACATGCTGACATGAGACCTGATTGTCCAATCAACAGAGGTAAAACAGCCCAAAGTCTACACCCTTTTGGTGGAACATATGGTGAAAGAAACCAAAGCTTTTTCTCCAAGCTTGAAAATTGTATGAATGAATACCCAAACTTGAAGAAATGTTCAGTAATGTGGGAGTGTACATTTAAAGACATGAAGAAAACTCCTGAGTTCAAATTATTTCAAGACAATTTTTTTAAATTTCATCCACTGGTTCGGCTTTCTGCAAGATCCACAGTTCGAGCTTGTTTTAGCCAAGTTTATGCTTTAAAATGGCAAAAAAAGAAATTTTCGAATGAAAAATTTTATTGTTTGGATATAAATGGCTTATATAGTATGGCCTGCACTTCATTTCCATTTATGATAGGTAAATATGAAATTTTAATTGGAGAAAAAGTAAACAATGTTAAACTCAATAATAATCAGTTTTCTTTTGAAGGGAGTCAAATTTCTGGTGCAATGCTAATTACATACTTGGCTCCAAAAAACCTTTTATTTCCATTTTTGATGTACAGGAAAAAAAATGGTTCAAATGTTCTTGGACTCTGCTGTGAATGCTGTGAAATTGAGCGTACTTTAGATGAATGCTATCATGCAGACAAGTATAGACAGTTTACTGGTTCATATATGATTTCTGAAATTGAATTTGCACTTCAACTTGGATATGAGTTAATTGCCATACATGAAGTCCATTGTTTTAAAAATAATGATTACATTTTAAAGCCCTTTGTTGAATTTATAAATTACCATAAGCTTTTATCCACTGACTGCTTTAAAAATTGCAAAACTGATTTGGAAAAAGCAAATTTGTGTAAATTTATGAACTCAAGCTTAAGTGATTACCAGGAGAAAATTACACCATCAACTATTCAACCTAATGTTATGAAAAAGAATTTTTTTAAATTCATGTGTAATTCATTGTTTGGCCGTTTTTTAACCAGAAAGGATAAACCATCAATTAGATATGTACACTCCCAAGAGGAATTACAAAATTTGTACAACTCCAGCTCAAGAATTGAGGATTTTCACTGTCTAAATGACAATACCTGCTTAGTAAATGTTACTGTCAATTCCATGAAACTCCCACCTAATAGAGATACCAATGTATACATAGGAAGCCAAATAATAGCTTATTCAAGAGAAATAATGTACAGACATCTTATGAAACTCCAAGAAATTCCTAAATGCAAAATTTATCAAATTGAATGTGATAGTTTATTTTTCTCCCTTCCGGCAGATGTTGAATGTCCCTTAAGAGTAAGTCCCATTCTAGGAGATTTTAAACATGTTTATGATTCTGAAATCATCAGCTTCTATTCAATAGGGCAAAAGCAATACTGTTTAAATTTGTACAAGGAGGATTCAAAAGTTGAATCAGTTTTCAAAGTAAGTGGCCTCTCTCTTGGAAATCAGTACAACCAAGCTTTGCTTTCAGAAGACACATTTGAAGAGTTTTTGGATAAATATTGTACAGGGGAAAATATATCCAAGCAATTTAGAAACAAGAAGTTCAAAAGTGATTTTTATAACCTAAAAGTAATCTCTTTTCAGCAAAAATACACCCTAACAAACAGACTGTCTCATTCAAGGTTTGTAAATTCATTTGATGAGAGATTTAGTACTTATCCATTTGGTTTCTGCTTTGAATAAAGTGTCACTAATTCACGATTGTTTTACTTTATTTATTTATACCATGCCGCAATTTATTAGAATCCGCAATTGGACAGTTTTATCAAATGAAAAATATTTCACCATACGTACCGTTCTGCCCAGTGCTCCATGGATAGGGTGTTTGTTTGCCGTTGCTTACAAAAGCCAGAACGGGTCTCCAACAAGACTAACATTTACTTTTCTGATCACAAAACCTCTGCTATTTAGTGATGGGCACGAGCCGATCGGGCTCTACTACGGGCTCGGCTGAGTACGTCTGGCCCAAGGGCTGCCGTGCCCATCACTACTGCTATTGTTAACACGTGAAAAGTGAAATAATAAATAGCTCTTTTGAAAATTTATTTCAAAACATTTTTAGGCAGGAAAAAAACTGGGCGTGTTTGCCCACCAACTGGAAATATTTGACTGCGAACAAACAGATTTTTTAAGGGACTCTTCCCACATCCATCAAATACAATATATGCTGGTTCGTCAGGGTATTCCTTTTTTAAAAATTCAAAACTATCAAGAAGAAATTTTGGTTGCTGACAAATTTGGGTTGAAATAGTTCTAATTTCGGTTAAGTCAAGTCTATTGAAAAAAATTACACGATAAGAGCAATTTTTCATAAAAGTTAGTCTATGTTTAGCATTCAGGTAGTGGTCCTGGATTACAAATATTAAATTAAGGGCCAGATGGTGAACACCAGCTGTGAGTAAAGTTAACATGTCTTCATTTTCAAAAAAAGATTTCATTAAGTCATCAATGCAAAGTAAAACGCCACTGTTGGCTGCCAGAGTTAGGTTAAGTTTTACAATATCAGGCAAGCCCAAATTAAGTTCAGCAGTTGGAAAAGAAGCTTTGATTTGCTCAAAAATTGGGTTAGGACGAAGTGCTAGTGTTTCGGGAACGCAGTAGATAATTCTTTTAATTTCAGCATCAAAGAGCAAATGGCGATTTTCAATTAGGCGAACAATAAATTGACTTTTTCCTGACATTGAAGCACCGGATATCGACATGGCAAATGGGGTCTTAAACTTTAAGTCATCATCGGTAATGTCAACCTCTTGCACAATAGCCAATGGATCAATTTGAACATTTTTAATGGTTTGCATGGTGGTTTTCAGGTGATTCCGTAATAGTCTCTCATGGAATTGATTACAATGTCATGATTTTTATTAACATCTGAAGTAAGTATGGTATTAATTAGGTCCGTAAATGACAAATCAAAATTGTGATATCTCTCCCAAAGATAGAATAGTGTAAAGCTTCCACAATATGTGCTGCTAACTGATTGTAATGCAGTTGTATTACAGTTGATTCGTGTAATGCCGTTAAAATTTAATGTCGATTGTAAGAAATGTTTAAAAGAAGGGTCAGTAATCCCCAATGAGTCAAAAACTTCAATTTCATTATTTAGCCTAACAACTGCATACCAGTGTGACCCTTTTTCATGAGATGCATCTCGGTTAACAATGATAAAATCTCTATTTTTTAATGTTTTTGGAATAGTGTCACTGGAAAATATACCAGCAAAGTGGTTACTAAAATTAGTTTTTTTTAATAAACTTAAGAGTTCACTGGCAAACATGAGTGTACCTTATTTTCCAATATACCACCACTGCCCATTGGAATGAGAGCCTTGCCAGATTGGTCCGATACATGAGTGTAACTTATTCTCCAATATACCACCACTGCAAATCGGAATGAGAGCCCTTGCCAGATTGGCCTGAAGTTGACGTAAGATGAATCAATCCAAGGCTTCGTAATTTATTTGAAACTTCTGCAAATCCTTTAAGATTCTTTGGTGCAGCTTTAGCGAAAAGTTTTGGAAATATTTTATAAAAATTTGACCCTGGAATAGAGCTTTGGTTTATGTACACCGTTCCACTACTATCGTAGGTTATTTCATTTGCAAGTTCCGAAATAGATTGAATTAGATGACCTGCTTTTTTGTGAAACTCTTTTGGCACTTTTGCAAGCAACAATTTTTCGTCAGACGGATCATGTGAGATATTGGCCTCCACTTGAGTATCAAACTTTAATGGAGGTAAGGTGTGACTTGGAAGAACCTCAGCTCCAAATGTTGTTGATGCAGCCTCTGCAATGGGATTATTGGAGATATGATTGAAGCGATCTTGGTTCTGTTGAAGCTGCCTTGCAACCAAAGTTGTAATTTGTGAGACAAAATTGGGGTCAATGCCAAAACCCTCTTGTGAAGTTGAAGGTGTCTCAGCCTCAGTTGACGATCGAATTGATGATGTTACACCTGAAAAGATGAGATACTTATTAATGCCGAGGGTAATAAGATGATGTTACACCTGCAACCGTTGGTAACTGGATGGTCAATGAACAAGGTTTATTTTGTTTAAGAGGTAGCCCTTTTAGTTAGCAAGTTTGTTACAGTGTTAATTTAAAAAATGACCCACTTGATGTACTTACCAGTCGATGATTGATGCTCTGTTAAACAGTGTTGTTCTAATGATTTAAGTCTCTTGTATTCGGCCGCCGATATGAGAATTTTCTTTTCAGCCATTTTATGCCATTGTGAAAATGTGCGGAGCATACTTTGTTGGGCGAGGCGGGGTTAGCGTTGGCCTGTCTGAAATGAGGGAGACATCATTGGCCGCTCTCCAAAATTCGAAGATGTCTTAAAAAGGGAGCAGAGCGAGGCCGGATTGTACATCTCTATGAAGTCGCGAAAGCGGCGCCGTGGCAACCTCCAGCCGTGTATGGACTTGCAGGAGATCTCCTACTGCATGTTCGCCTTTTGCATGGAGATGTAGGAGGTTCGAACCATTCAAATAATAAGAGATTTTAAAAGCAAATAGGAATAGTGAAGATTAGGGCGAACCGGTCCAAGTGTCGTGCAGGAGTGCGTCAGACAGTGTTACCAGATTGGGCAACTTTTAACGATTGATTTTACTTTGTGTCTCACTTAATGCTTTATGCCGTTTTGTAATTTCCAGAGCTCTATTGAGGTCAAAATTGCGGCCGACATAATTATGACCGGTGTGTCGTTGTATTGCACCTTCTGGACCATTTTTGCTAAAATTGGGCACGCAAAACATCTGGTCACACTCGTGGACGGTAGCATGTAGGAGGTTTGAGCCATTCGTAGTCGTTGTCGTCGTTGCGTACCTGTTGCGACCGAGAGGTCCCTGTTAGTAACTGTAAATCACTTACCTGAAACAAAAGCGAAATAAACGTTAAAAGCATAACCATTTTGCCCTTATGAAGTGTGATTAGTTATTTCAGTGTGACCCAAACACACCCAAATTTGCTT
>Ga0194123_10002360_pt1 | contig 24895 bp, 29 predicted proteins | sample TA2MahsurfametaG_5_FD_155479 | JGI IMG/M metagenome (GOLD analysis project Ga0194123, IMG submission 155479) | Freshwater microbial communities from Lake Tanganyika, Tanzania - TA2015023 Mahale A surface | ecosystem: Environmental > Aquatic > Freshwater > Lake | place: Tanzania: Lake Tanganyika... | reverse complement strand
CACGCGACGCGCCTGCGTCAGCGAGAAACGCGGTGAGAAGCCCGGCTCCCGCATAGAGGTCCCACCACGTCTCCCCGGTCACCGAGCCGGCGAGACCCACGACGGTGTCCCCCAGGTATTGCGCGAATCCACCGTGTACCTGCCAGAACGCGCCGACAGGCAACGACCAGCTTTCTGTTCCCACCAGGGTGGTGACGGCCTCTCGCACACGCGCCGAGCCCCCCTGGGCCTCGACCCTCACGATGCCGTCACTCCCGATGGCGGCCCGGAACTCCTCGCCCGGTCGGACGTCGCGCATCACGGATGGGAGCACTCGGTTGTCGGTAATCGGGCACTCCGTGACCTCGACGACCTCGTGGGAGCGGGCTCGATGCATCCCGATTCCGCCGACCGTTCGGAGGGCGGTCATGCGGGTCCGCCACCCCAGTCCACCCGCATCCCCGGGAATCGACGTGGTCTCGGTCACGCACTTCTTGAGGTGGTCGAGCCTCATGCCTCCGAGACGCGTAAGGCAGTCCACCACCACATCTCGCTTGGAACGCCGCTGCTCCTCGAGGCTGACGTGCTGGAGGTCGCATCCACCGCACAATCCCGGGCCGAAAGATCTGCATGCCGGATCGGTGCGAGCGGGAGATGGGGAGATCACGGACGTGACATCCGCATACACCACTCCCCGCGCCCGGCGCGTCACGACAACCCGCACGCGCTCTCCGGGGATGCCGAATCGAACAAACCACGTTTTGCCCTCTGCATGCGCGATGCAGGCTCCTCCTGAGACCCACCTACCGAGATCGAGCTCGGTGCCGCCGTCACTCACCGTCGGTTGATCGGGCGTCACTCGACTCTAGCTGCCACGGCACGCTCGTGACCATGACATTGGGCATGAACAGCAGGCGGCTCTTGAGACGGAGAGCAGACTGATTGTGCAGCAGTTGCTCCCACCAGTGACCAACCACGTACTCGGGGATAAACACCGTGATGAGGTCCCGTGGACAATCCGAGCGGATGGAACGTACGTAGTCGATGATCGGGCGTGTGACCTCGCGGTAGGGAGAATCAAGCACCCGGAGTGTCACGGGAATCTCCCGGCGACTCCACTCGGCAACCAGATCACGAGTGTCCACGGCATCCACATTGACGGTGACAGCCTCAAGCACCGTGGGACGCGTCGCCCGGGCGTAGGCCAGCGCGCGGAGCGTGGGCTTGTGGATCTTGGAGACGAGGACGAGCGTGTGAACGCGGGCCGGTAGCACCATCTTGTCCGATGTTACCGTCGCAAGCTCGACGCGAACCCTGGCGTAGTGTCGCTTGATCGACCACATGATGAAAACGAGAATCGGAATGGCGACGACGACGATCCAGGCCCCGCGCGTGAACTTGGTCACCAGCACGATCACCAATACGAGGGAAGTGAGCACGAAACCGAATCCATTGATGAGGCGCGATCTGATCATCTGGCTTCGCTCGGCCCCCGAGGAGCCGCGGAGCGCCCGATTCCAGTGCCGGATCATGCTGAACTGGCTTAAGGAGAATGCAGTGAAGACTCCGATGATGTAGAGCTGGATCAAGCCCGTGACGTCGGCCTGGTAGACGATGATGAGGATGACGGCGAGGAGTGCCAACGTGAGGATGCCGTTGCTATACGCGAGTCGGTCCCCCCGGGTGTGCAGCTGACGGGGCAGGTAGCCGTCTCGAGCGAGGATCGAGCCCAGGACAGGAAAACCGTTGAAAGCAGTGTTGGCGGCGAGAGCCAGTATGAGAGCCGTCACCAAGGCGATCACGACGACCGCCCAAAGTTGGTTACCGAAGACGGCACCGGCCATCTGGACGATGACGGTCTTCTGATCCTGACCTTCCGGGAGACCGATCAAGCTGGCGTTCGAATCGGTCACCTTGACCTGGGTGGTGAGCGCGAGCCACGTGATCCCCACGAACATGGTCATGGACAAAACACCGAGAAGGAGCAACGTTGTCGCCGCGTTCTTTGACTTTGGTTCCCGGAATTGCGGCACACCATTCGCGATGGCCTCGATTCCGGTGAGCGCAGTGGTACCAGATGAGAAGCTGCGAGCCAGGAGGAATGCCAGGGCAAGTCCGACGAAGGCGGAATCGGGAATGACCTCCCAGGCCGCACTCTCCGCCAACATCTCATCACCACGCAGGACCCGGAAAATCCCTGTGCCGATCATGATGAAGACACTCGCAATAAAAAGGTAGGTGGGGATTGCGAAAAACGACCCTGACTCCTTCACACCACGGAGGTTTATATATGTGATCAGGATTACGGTCCCGACCGCGAACCAGACGTTGTGGTCACTCACGAACTGAAACGTGGAACCAAGGTTGGCGATCGCCGCTGATACGGAAACCGCGACCGTCAGGACGTAGTCGATCAGAAGAGCACTCGCGACCAGAACTCCCCATTTGGGTCCCAAATTGGCCGAAACGGTTTCGTAGTCCCCACCCCCGCTCGGGTACGCCCGCACGTTCTGCCGGTAGGACGCGATTACGGTGAAATAGAGCACGACAACCGCGACCGCGATCCACGGGCCGTAAGCAAGCAGTGACGCTCCCCCGAGTGTCAGCACAATCAGGATTTCCTGCGTCGCATACGCATTCGACGAAAGGGCGTCACTCGCGAAGACCGGAAGCGCGATGCGCTTGGGGAGCAGGGTATGACCCAGATGCTCGCTTCGCAGGGCACGGCCTACGAAGAGCCGCTTCACTCCATCGGCGACGGACACGTTGCCACACACTAGACCTTCCTCGCGTCGCGTGTAGCGTGTGCGTCGTGCACATCGTGATTCTGGGTTGTGGGCGTGTCGGGTCGCTTCTGGCGCATCGGCTGGACGATCAGGGTCACTCGGTTGCCGTCATCGACATGGACGCGAAGGCATTCCGGCGGCTCGGGGAGACGTTCAGCGGCACAACAGTGACCGGAATTGGCTTCGACCGCGAGACCCTCGAAAGCGCGGGGATCACCCGTGCGCATGGTTTCGCGGCCGTGAGCAGTGGCGATAACACGAACATTCTCTCTGCGCGTGTGGCGCGGGAAACCTACAACGTCCCGCATGTGGTCGCGCGCATCTACGATCCTGGTCGCGCCGAGGTATACGAACGCCTTGGGATTCCCACGGTGGCCACCGTTTCGTGGACAGCCGGGCAGATCATGCGGCAACTCCTCCCATCAGGCGCCGCCCCCGAGTACGTGGACGCAAGTGGAACGATGATGCTGGCCGAGGTTCACATCGGTTCCGCGTGGCTGGGGCGCCGGGCAGAGGACATTGAAGCTGCGGTGCCTGCACGGCTGGGATTCGTGACTCGTTACGGAGCCGCTCTGTTGCCCGATGCGGACACGGTTCTTCAGCAGGGCGATCTCGTGCACCTGTTGCTCGCCCCGGCAGACCGGACACTCGTAGAGACCATGTGCGAGAAGGGTCCGGCACGGTGAAGGTCGTCATCGCGGGCGCTGGCAAGGTGGGTCGAGCGATTGCGCGTGAGCTCGTCTCCAATGGACACGCGGTCCTCTTGATCGACAAGGACCCGCAGCTGGCGCGGCCAGGCGTCGTGGAGGGTGCATCCACGTTACTCGCCGATGCGTGCGAGATTGCTGCTCTCGAGGATGCGGAGTTGACGCAGTGTCAGGTTGTGGTCGCGGCCACGGGCGATGACAAGGTGAATCTTGTGGTGTCTCTACTGGCGAAAACAGAGTATGGGGTGCCCCGAGTCGTCGCCCGTGTGAATCATCCCAAGAACGAGTGGATGTTCGATGCGTCCTGGGGCGTGGACGTTGCGGTCTCAACACCACGCATCTTGTCGGCACTTGTCGAGGAGGCCGTCAGCGTCGGAGACCTCGTACGCCTCTTCACATTCCGTCAGGGTGAGGCAAATCTCGTCGAGATCACCCTGTCGATCGACTCCCCCGTTGTCGGTGGGCGAGTGGGTGATCAGGAGTGGCCCCCGGACACCGCGTTGGTGGCGATCGTGCGAGGCCCGCACGTGATCACACCATCGCAGGATGACCCGCTGGAAGTGGGCGACGAATTGCTCTTCGTCGCGGTTCCGGATCAGGAACCGGCCCTCCAGCGGCTCCTCGGTCACGCCTAGATCTTCTTCTCCCGCATCTGCCGATAGGTGGGAGCCAGGACCACATACGTGAAGTACGCGGCCGCAATGAATGCCGGCCACCCCAGCACGATCCGCACGATGCCGAGGAGCTCCACCTCCCCCGCGAAGTACAGGGGACCCTGGACGACGAGACGTCCGAAGAACAGGCCCACCCAGATCCAGGAGGCAGCAGAAAAGACGCGGCGGAGTTCCCGTGACGCCCTCCAGGACATTCCCTGTCCGGTGAGGAGTCCAACGATCACACCGAGGAGAGGCCAGCCCACCACGATGGATATCAGGAACGCGGTGCCATAGACCGCGTTCGTGATGACGCCCGGGAGGAAGAAGTCCTCCGCCCTGCCGGTAAAGGCCGAGAACGCTGCTGCGATCACGACGCCGGCCAGCCCAGCAAGAACCTGCTGCAGGCTTTTCCGCTGGATCAGCCGGAGCACCGCGAGAATCAGCGCCACGGCAACCGCCGCGATCAGGGCGATCGGCAGCCGTTGACCGGTCACTGTGTACGCCGTGACGAAGACGGCCGTGGGAAGCCCGGAGTCCAGCACTCCCCGCCATCCACCGATAGCGCGGTCGAGAATGATCCGCTCGGCGTGCAGGTCCTCGCGTGATTCTCCCTCGGACTCAGCCACCGGTCACCTCGTGGGGGCGCAGTCGATACGTCGGGTTGTAGATGACTGGGCGTGCCGCACCATGCGTTAAACGACCCCTCACAATGATGCGCCTGCCCGCCTCGATCCCCGGAATCGCGCGACGACCCAGCCACACCACCGTGAGTCTCCCCGTGTCGTCGGAAACTTCGATCTCAAGAGTCGGCGCTACGTCGGGCGGGGGTACGCAGACACTCGAGATGACCCCGGACACCTCGACGACAGATCCCGGCGAACATGCACTCACGGGCGTGACGGACACGTCTTCCGGGGTCATCGAGTCTCGGTGATCTCGGGTCCGCGCACAAATGGATCGGGGGGCGCCGGAACGGGCTCGGGTGATGCATTCGGCATCCGCAGGGGAAGCGGTGCTCCCACCGGAAGGGCTGTATCTCCTCGCACGATGATGACCTCACGGAAGGCATCCTCGAGGGCACGCGCGGATTCCGGGTCCCGGGCCGCTCCACCGATGAACACTCCGCGCACGAACCACCGGACGCCTTCGACTCCGACGAACCTCGCTGGCTGAAGAGCACCGTTGTCGTCCTTTACTTGGGCAACCAACTCGATCCCGAAGGGACCCTCGCGTTCTTCCACCAAGCCGCCAGCGGCGTTGATCGAGGAGTTCAACTGCGCACGGACGTCTTCCCAGAGTCCGCCACTACGGGGCGCGGCGTAGGGTTGAACCTGCACCGCTCCCTCGGGCAGGGCGAACGTGACCTGGGTGATGACACCGGTTTTCTGGTCCGCCTGCACCTGCACCTGAAGTCCCGGGATGGCGGGCACGATCATCGAGCCCAGGTTCGTGCGCTCTAGGACCTCGCCCGGATCGACGTCGCTGATGTCGCGCGGTCCCACAGGCCGGGAATCATCGGTCACGGCACCACTATCCCAGGCCGGTGGACCCGAAGCCGGAGTCCCCTCGGCCACTACCGGGCAGCGCGGACACCTCGGTAATCCGGGGAACCTGGACCTGAGTGACGAGAAGTTGGGCGATCCGGTCACCCACCTCGCAGGTCCATTCCGACTCGCCGAGGTTGACCAGGATTACGCGAATCTCACCACGGTAGCCCGCATCGATTGTCCCAGGTGCGTTCGCAACGGTCACTCCGTGCCGAAGGGCGAGGCCGGAGCGCGGATGGACGAGTCCGACGAAACCTGCAGGGAGGGCGATGGCTAGCCCGGTACCTACGTCGGCACGTGTACCGGGGCCTAGGGTGCAGATCTCTACCGCCCGAAGATCCCATCCAGCGTCGCCCGGGTGGGCACGCTCCGGGAGAACTGCACGAGGATGGAGGCGCTCAATCAGTAGGTCCACGTCCACGGGTTCCCCTCTGGTCACACCTCGATCGGGGTGTACGTGGACTCTAGTAAGGATGGATATGACGTACCGAGAACGACTCTGGCCCGCGGCGTGGGTGTGGATGCTCATGCTCGGAGTCGCCGTGATGCTGGCAGCGGCACTGGCGTTTGCACTGGGCCCTGTCTGGGGCGTCTCCACGCTTCTCGGGTGTGTATTGCTCATGGTTCTCGTCGTCCTCGCCACTGTCTCGACTATCACCGTTTCCCCGTTCGGAGTGCACGTCGATAGAGCGTTCCTGCCACGGGCGTCCATCAGCGGGGTTCGCACCCTGGATAGGACTGAGATGCGTCTAGCGCTCCGCTCCCCGCCAGGGACCACGTACCTGGCCGTGCGGCCCTGGGCGTGCCGGGAGGGTGTTCTTGTTGCCCTCGATGATGCGTCCGACCCTCACGCATACTGGCTGGTGAGCTCGCGTCATCGAGAGGCATTCGCGCAGGCGATCCTCGAGGCCACGACGCATGGCCCGCATGACAGACTCGCGCCTGGAAGGGATGTGTGATGGCACAGAACTCAGTCGAGCCCACGCGCGTGAATCCGATGGTTCACGTGGTTGCGCCCTTGGTTGCCATCGGTGCGACGATGATCGTGCGCAAGATGCTGAACCAGGGCTACAAGCGCACAACAGGACACGCTGCGCCCGATTCGCGCGATCCGAACACCCGGCTTGCATCAGCGCTCATCTGGACGGCGGTCACGGCCGCAGCCGCGGCAGTCGCGGAAGTCGCGGTCTACCGCGCCACCGCTCGGTGGATGGACTAGACCCTAGGCGCACTCGGTGCAGATGGGACCCTTCCTGCCCTCGTGATGCAACTGGCTGCGATGGTGAACCAAGAAGCAGGACATGCACGTGAACTCGTCCGATTGCTTAGGCACAACGCGAACTGCAAGGTTCTCATCCGAGAGATCCGCTCCGGGAAGCTCGAGGGTTTCGGCGAGTTCGGCCTCATCAACGTCGACGGCACCCGAAGACTTCTCGGCTCGACGTGCCTTGAGTTCCTCAAGGCTGTCCTCGGCAAGTTCCTCGTCGGTCTTGCGTGGTGCGTCGTAATCGGTGGCCATCGCTCCCCTCCTGCCTCCGGATGCGGGCAGATTGTGCCCCATGACCCAGGTGGGTGTCCTCCGGGGTGTCCGATTTGGCAAGATCGTGTGGTGGCCGTTTATGCCCTGGGAGCTCGAGAGCCGAGAATCGCCCCCGATGCGTTCATCAGTCCCGAGGCAGTGATCATCGGAGACGTCGTCATCGGATCGGAGTCCAGTGTGTGGCCAGGTGCCGTCCTACGTGGCGACCACGGCCGGATCGTGGTCGGCGAACAGACCTCGATCCAGGACGGTGCCGTGCTTCACTGCAGCGATTCCGCTGACACAGTCGTGGGTGATCGCTGCACCATCGGCCACAGCGCTCACCTCGAGGGTTGCGCTGTGCTTGACGATTCACTGATCGGCAGTGGTGCGGTTGTCCTCGCTCACGCTCAGGTCGGACCGCATGCCCTAGTAGGGGCCGCAGCACTTGTTCCCGAGGGCCTCATCGTTCCCGAGGGAGCGAGGGCCCTCGGTGTGCCCGCGCGCGTCACATCCGACGTTGTCGGTCGCGACGACTTCCAACACAACGTCGAGGCTTACGTCCGTAACGTGCACTGGTACCGGGCAAACCTCAAACGACTCGACTGACCTATGGGCCCCGCTCGACACCAAGCGCGAGAAGTCGCGCGACAAGGTCATCGAAGATCGCCGGCATGGCACACACAACTGTGGTGCCGCTGTCTGGACTCGATGTGGTCCAGGTTCGTGCCCCTGCCTCCTCGACGATGACGAGGCCGGCGGCGTAGTCCCAGGGATGGATACCGCGCTCGTAGTAGGCGTCGATCCGACCCGACGCCAGCCAGGTGAAATCGATGGTCGCACATCCGGTACGTCGAATATCGCGGATGTGCGCGATCAGCCCCTCAAGAACCGACACCTGCGATAAGCGTCGATCAGGTGCGTAGCCGAAACCAGTCGAAACGAGGGCTTGATCCAGGCTTGATGTTGGACGTCCTGAGATCCTCTCCGCGACATCTCCACGGATGCGCCAGGCACCGTGTCCGCGCACGCCCACATACGACTCGCAAAGGTCGGGCGTGGCGATCACACCCACATCGCCAATACCTTCCACGTGCACGCCCACGGACACGCCCCAGGTGGGGATTCCGAAGAGATAGTTGACTGTGCCATCGAGCGGATCGATGATCCACGTGACTCCAGATGATCCGGAGCGCGAGCTCCCCTCCTCCCCGATGATCCCGTCATCCGGACGGGTCTCCAGGATCCTGCGGACGATCATCTCCTCCGAAGCCCGATCCATCGCGGTGACGACATCCGTGGGCGTCGACTTGCTGAATACCTCGAGTTCGCCGGGGCGCTCGTCCCTAAGGAACGCACCGGCCGCATCGGCCACACCCCAGGCCAATCGCAGACATTCGTGCTTTTCGAGAAGGACATCCAGGGGCATCGTCTCCACGGCCACATCCTGCCGCGCGAGTCGGTCGCACGATACGGTGCCTCGTGATCGCGAACTACAAGGCCGCACTGCACGTGCCCGGCACTGCCGCGTTCACAGGGGCGGCCTTTATCGCGCGGCTACCGCTGGCTCTCAACGGTCTCGGGATCGTCCTGTTGGTCAGCATCACTACCGGCTCTTACGCACTGGCTGGATCTCTGTCCGCCGTGTACGCCCTCTGTTCCGCGGGCGGTGGGATCGTCAGCAGCCGCTGGGCGGACGTTCACGGGCAGAGAGGAATCCTTCTCGCCCTCCCCGTGGTTTCCGGGCTTGCCATGATGGGCTTCGTCCTCAGCATCATGGGACCACTACCACGCTGGTCGGCGTGGGCATGTGTGACGATCACCGCCCTGTGCCAGCCGACCATCGGATCATTCGTGCGCGCACGGTGGGCGGCGGTGTCGCCCACCCCAGACATCCGACGCGCAGGCTTCGCCTGGGAGAGCATCGTCGACGAGTTGATCTTCTCGATCGGACCGCTCCTCGCTGCCACGACCGCGGTATCCCTATGGACACCGACGCCATTGATTGTCTCAGCGGTTCTCCTCCTTCTCGGGAGTTGGTGGTTGGGTGGCCAACGGGCAACACAACCGCCACTCCACCGTGCGCCAGGTACGTCGTCCGGCCGCTCTGCCCTGTCGGCCCCTGGTATTCCCATTGCAATTCTTTTCGCACTAGGCCTCGGCATTCTCTTCGGGGCGTTCGACGTCTCAACGGTCGCCTTCACCGAGCAGGCCGGCGTGGCCGGAGCCGCCGGCGTGGTCCTGGCGCTGTGGGCAGGTGGTTCCCTGATCGGGGGTCTCTACTTCGGTTCTCGCCGCTGGGCTACGGGACTGGACGCCCTGTTGCGCAACACGGCCGTGCTTCTCGCGCTTGTGATGATTCCCGCTCTGGCCGTCGCATCCGTACTGGTCCTTATGATCGTTGCATTCCTCGCAGGCATGAGCATCGCCCCGACTTTGATCAGCCTCTTCTCCGTCACCGAGCGGCTCGTTCCCCCACGGTTGCTGACCGAGGGGTTGACCTGGGTGACTGCAGGCCTATCCGTCGGGTTTGCAATCGGGTCGGCATCCGGAGGTGCCATCGTCGATGCCCACGGGACTCGCACCTCTTTCGGCTTCGCCTGGGCGGGGGCCGTGTTGTGCGCGTTTCTCGGGACGATCTTCTGCCGCTATATAGGGCGCCATTTGCGCGATGAGACCCCCGAACCCACCGTGGCCTGGGTAGAGGATCCCATACCCGGTGCAATCCCCCCGACGCTGGAATCTCGCGATAGATTGGCGCCCTAGCCGAGCCGAGGAGTCACACTGCAGACGCTGAGCCCACGTGAAATCCAGGCGCGCGTGAGAGCAGGCGCGTCCGTGGATGATGTCGTGGCCGAAACCGGATGGCCGGCGGACAAGGTCGCTCGTTACGCCGAGCCACCCCTGCGCGAACGTGCCTACATCGTCGAGTTGGCGCAGCGCGCATATGTGCGAGGCACCACCGGCAACACAGTCCTTCTGGATCTGGTTGCAGATGCGTGGCGCGGTGCCACGTGGGATGCGTATCGCGGCGGCGACGGACGATGGCGGGTCACAGCCTCGTTGGAGCGACAGCAGGCGACGTGGATCTACGAGCCCACGGGGCGCTCGGTCCAGGCGGTGGATTCCGGGGCTACGCGGATCCTCGGTGCCGAGGTGGCTACACCGGAACCTGAAGTGCCACCTGCGCCTCCCGCCCGGGAGCCCCTCGAAGAACGACCCAAGCTGGTGTCCGTTCCAGCGCCACATGCAGAACCCCCTGCGCCGCCGGCTCCCACACCTGCGCCGCCGGCTGCCCCTGCAGATCCACCTGCCGCGTCGACGGACGAGTCTCGGGCGTCTAAGAAGAGTCGGCGCGGCCGTGCCCGTGTGCCAAGTTGGGACGAAATCCTCTTCGGCGCAACGCGCTCGGAGGACTAGGGCGAGAAGGGCAGGGGCTGTGGCGACACATGCTCCCGGGTGGCCCGTGCCGCGGTAAGTCGGGATCGATAGTGACGTCGGCACAGCACCTCATAGGCGACTGCCGCGCTCCCCGCCCCGTGGGCCACGTCCCCCACGAGAACTTGGTCGCCTTCCGTAGTCATCTCGCCATTCATCGTCCGCGCGTTGTGGATAGCCCGCGCACCGCACCAGCAGAGGGCCTCCACCTGAAGTACGTGCACCCGATCGGCGAGTTCGACTAGTCGGGCTGACCCAGGAAAGAGCCGCGTACGGAAATCCGTCATGATCCCGAACGCATACACGTCGATTGCCAATTCATCAACGACCTGGGCAAGTTGCTCCACGTGTTCCACGGAGTAGAACTGTGCCTCGTCGCAGATCAGGTAATCGACACGCTCTCCCGAAGACAGAAGGTCCACAACGATACGGCGGAAGTCGGTCGCATCATCGACCTCGACGGCCGCCACGGCGAGGCCAAGTCGGCTGGACAACTGATTGGTGCCGGCCCGATCCAACTTCGTGAACACGAGTCCGCTGCGACCTCGGGATCTGTGGTTGTGGTCCGTCTGCAATGCGAGGGTGGACTTCCCACAGTCCATCGTTCCCGCATAGAAGGTGAGCTCTGCCACCGCGGAATCCTGACACACCCGGCTCGTCAGACTTGAGTGAACGCCGCGAGAGGGACCTGCCGTTCCTCGACGGTCCAGGATCCATGCTGCCCAGGCAGGGATGAGATTCGCGGATCCACGTCCGGGCAACTCAGCATGGCGTTGCCCGTTGCAAGAAGGATCAAATCTCCGAGCCTCTCCAAAGCGAACCCCTCGAATGCCCCCATAAGACCGGACTCGCGAACCTGGCTCCGAGTCATGATGTCGAAGTTCGGCGACAGCCGCTCCCGCCAACGTCGCGCGGTGTCATCGGGGTCACACGCCGGTTGTAGGTACACGAGTCGACACCGTGGCTCCCCGGCCAGCCGGACCACGTCACGGTGGAGATCCCCGAGGTCCTTCCAGTCCATTCGACTAGCGGGCGGGCAGGTGACCATCCCGTGATCGGACGTGACGAGGAGAAGGGAGTCGGCGCCCAGGACTGAACGAACCCCGGAAATGAGCCGTCCGACGCGGTCCAGACCCGCCATCCACTCGGGCTCCCCCACGCCTCGCGCGTGGCCGATGCGGTCGAGCTCCGGCCAGTAGACGTAGGTGAGGTTGGGACGAGGCTCCCTTTGGATGTCGCGAAGGCACGTTATGTAGTCGTCTATCTCCCGAACGCCGTGGTAGCTCGGCCCGCGAAGTGACGCGCGGGTGAGGCCACTGTGGGCGTAGTCGATCGGGCCAACCGTGTGACATGCGATTCCATGGCGCTGCATCACTTCGGGAATCGTCGGCTCGACTTGGACCGCCTCAGGGAGAGGTTCGTTTCCCCAGTGGAGTGGGGCAAGCAGTTGTCCCGTCTCAGGAAGCACGAATGAGGCTCCGACCATCCCGTGCATTCCAGGCAAAAGGCCAGTCCCCAGTGACGTCAGCGCGACCGCCGTTGTGGTGGGCAGGACAGACGAAATCGGCTGAATGTGAGCGGAGGTCAGCCAGGCTGGGTCACTTCGCGTGAGTGCCCCGTAGCCCAGCCCGTCGACGAGGAGGCACACGATCCTTGACGGTGTCCCCAGCCCCAGGACATCGTCGAACCCCGGGCATCCCAGCGCCGCTGCCGCACTTGGAAGTACGTCAGCGAGTGTGATCTCAGCGGAGTCGAGCACTTGTCGCGTGGGACAACTCGGCGGCGAATGCGAGAACCTGTGCGACGACATCCGAGCCATCAGCTGCCGTGCTCACCCGGATCGAGAAATCATCGTTGCTCGACGTGCCGGAGAGTCCGTGATCCGCCTCGCACGCAGGATCACCGCAGGTGGCCGGTTCGAGCTCGATCCTGCTCACCGCTCCCCACCCGATGGTGAGCACCACCTCGGAAGACGGGCCACCGAGGCGGTACGAGGTCGGATCCGGCACGACCCTTGTGACGACTACGGAATCGACGCGTTCGAGCCGCACGGCCTCGGTCGAGGTGCTGGCGTAGGCAGGCATTTCCGGCTGCTCGGATGCGTGATCGTCCGTATGCCCGACGATGAGCCTCGTTGGCGTGAGGGCGAGCACCGTGACGTGTCGACGAAGCTCATCCCGGTCGAACGTTGCCTCATGGTGAACTACATAGGAACGAAGTTCCTCGCCGCCGAGTGCGGTGTCGAGGGCATCGGAGACGATGTCCGGGTAGTACCCGCTGCGCTCGATGTCATGGCGTAGGGCTTGACGCGCCGCGGGTGAGGCCATACCCGCATCCTGTCAAGGCTCGCCGTCTGTCGGGGACTCGGGGCCACCGCTACTGTCCTGCTGTGAAGTCGGCTTTCGATCTGGCTCCGGACGTGGCACAGGCACTCGCGACCGGGAGGCCGGTGGTCGCCCTCGAATCGACCATCATCAGTCACGGGCTCCCCCACCCGGAGAACATAAGGGTGGCGCAGCAGGTGCACGAGACCGTACGCGCGCACGGAGCGGTCCCAGCAACCATCGCCATTCTCGACGGTCGAGTTCGCGTTGGACTCTCCGATGACCAGATTGCCGAGATCGGCTCCCGGGACGACGTGATCAAGGCAAGTGTTCGTGACCTGCTCCCCCTCCTGGGGCGAGGTGGGAGTGGATCCACCACCGTCGCCTCGACGAGCATGATCGCAGCGGAGTGCGGAATCAACGTATTCGCCACAGGCGGCCTGGGAGGCGTGCATCGCCAAGCGAGGGACAGTTGGGATGAGTCGGCCGATCTCACAACGTTGAGTTCAACACCGATCACGATCGTGTGTTCCGGGGTGAAATCCATCCTGGACGTGGCGGCGACACTCGAACGCCTAGAGACCCTCAACGTCACCGTCGTGGGGTATCGAACGATGCGATTCCCAGGGTTCTACCTTTCCGATTCGGGTCACGATGTGACGTGGACCGTTCAGGATCCCGTCGAGGTGGCCGCCATGATGCGAATGCGTGCTGCTGTTGGCGTCAACTCGGCACTTGTGGTGGGTAACCCCATCCCAGTGACCGGGCAGCTCGATCCTGACCTCCATGACGCGGTCCTCGCTGACGGGCTCACTCGCGCCCACGAACGGGGAATCTCCGGCAAAGACGTCACTCCGTTCCTGCTTGATCACTTCCATCGAGCGACACACGGCGCGAGCCTCACGGTCAATTCGGCTCTGATCGTGGACAACGCCGATCTTGCAGCGCGTATTGCGGTCGCTGCTTCCGGGTGATGACCGGGTTGGGCGTCATGACCGTGATCGGGGACATCGCGCGCGATGTCAACGTCCACGTGGATGTTCGTGGACCGAGAGATCTCGTCCATGCCGGAGACACGCCGGCACAGATTCGGATGGGACTCGGTGGGTCCGCCAGCGCCACGGCCGCGTGGCTGGCGCACCTGGGCCAGTCCGTTCATCTCGTCGGTTCTCGGGGCGACGACCCTACGGGTGAGGCCTGCCTCGAGGACCTTCGTCGACTCAAGGTCGAACCCCATCTTCGCGTCGAAACCGGCACACCCACAGGCACGGTCGTGGTGATCGTGGATTCCACGGGTGAGCGCACCATGCTCCCCGATGCGGGTGCCAATGCCTTCCTGCCTTCCGCCTGGTGTGTCAACGAACTGCGCGGGGAGCACCTACACGTCTCCGCCTACCCCTGGTTTCGTGAGACGTCCCGACCAGCGATCGATGCGGTGATCGATGCCGCGCGGCTCCGCGGCATGACAGTGTCGATCGATCTCAACTCATACAGCCTGGTCCGAGACCATCAGGAGTCGATCGTCAACCTGCTGGATCGGGTGGATGTCGTCCTAGCGAACGAGGACGAGTGGAGGGCCGTGGCCGATGGATGGACCGCGCCCCCGCACTGCCACGTGGTCGTGAAACGTGGCGCTGAGGGGGCCCGATGGACCGTTGGTGACCTCGCGGGTTCGTCACCCGCGCTCGCGGTGACCCTCGTCGACTCCACGGGTACGGGTGATGCTTTCGCGGCAGGATTCCTGTCCAGTTGGGTGGAGGGAGCACCCATCGAGGAGTCAGTCAGGGCCGGAAATGAGATCGCGGCGATCTGCGCAACACGTGTCGGTCCTGTCCCGGAGTTTCCCGCTTGAGAGGATGAGGAGCTCGGGGAAGGAGATCGATGGCTCGCGGCAAGGCTGCCGACCCGACGCGCATGACGGATATCGATGTATCCGAGGAGATGCGCGTCTCATTCCTCGAGTACGCCTACTCGGTCATCTACGCGCGCGCGCTGCCTGATGCCCGCGATGGCTTGAAGCCTGTGCAGAGACGCATCCTCTTCCAGATGGGCCAGATGGGCTTGCGTCCGGATCGAGGACATGTCAAATCCGCGCGCGTCGTCGGTGAAGTCATGGGGCGCCTGCACCCTCATGGTGACTCGGCGATCTACGACGCACTGGTGCGTCTCGCTCAACCCTTTTCGCTTCGCCTTCCCCTCGTGGACGGACACGGCAACTTCGGAACCCCCGACGACGGGCCCGCCGCGATGCGGTACACCGAAGCGCGGCTGGCACCCGCGGCCCTTGACATGACCGCATCACTCGACGAAGGCGTCGTCGACTTCACCCTGAACTATGACGGGCGCGAACGAGAGCCGATTGTGCTTCCCGCGGCGTTCCCGAACCTGCTCGTCAATGGGGCAAGTGGAATCGCCGTGGGGATGGCCACATCTCTGGTTCCCCACAACGTGGTCGAGGTGATCGCGGGGGCCCGACACCTCCTGGCGCACCCCCACGCCTCGCTTGCCGACATCCGCCGCCTCATCCCTGGGCCGGATTTCCCGGGAGGCGGAGTTATCGTCGGCTTGGACGGAGTTGCCGATGCGTACGCAACGGGGCGCGGGAGCTTTCGCGTTCGCGCACGGACGCGAACGGAACACGTAACAGCGAGGCGGCGCGGGATCGTGGTTACCGAACTGCCTCCGAATGTCGGTCCCGAGCGCGTAATCGAGAAGATCAAGGACGCGGTGACCGCCAAGAGGCTCACGGGCATCGCCGACGTCATCGACTTGAGTGACGGGGAGCAGGGTCTCCATCTCGTGATCGAACTGAAGAGCGGAGTGTCGCCCGAAGCGATCCTGGAGGACCTCTATCGCGCGACACCACTCGAAGACACGGTGTCCATCAATGCTGTGGCCTTGGTGGATGGCGAGCCCCGCACACTAGGGCTGATTGAGCTCATTCGCGTTTTCCTCGATCACCGCCTCGAGGTCGTACTGCGACGCAGTGCCCACCGCAGGGACCGTGCTGAGGAGCGCCTTCATCTGATCGAAGGACTGCTTGTTGCCATCGTGGACATCGACGAGGTCATCGCTGTCATACGAAGTAGCGACGACGCTGCAGAGGCACGCACTCGCCTCATGACGGTCTTCGAGCTCTCCGAGGCCCAAGCGTCCTACATCCTCGATATGCCGCTACGCCGCCTCACCAAGTTCTCCCGGATCGAACTCGAGACGGAGGCCGATGGTCTGCGCAACACGATCGAGCACCTGCGATCTGTCGTGGAAGATGACACGCTTCTGCGTGCCGAGGTAGATCGGGACCTTGAGGCTGTCGCCCAGGCTCACGGTTCACCGCGACGAACCCTCCTCCTCGAAGGGTCGATCACCCCCATCTCACGGGCGGACCAGGCGGACATCTCCGACGAACCGTGCGTCGTTCTGTTGTCGTCGACTGGACTCGTAGCGCGGATAGCAGAGATCGCTCCGCGCCCGGACGCGGCGAGGGCCTCCCACGACGTCCTTGTATCTGCCGTTCCAGCACGGACCCGAGGGTGTGTGGGAGTCGTGACCAGTGGCGGCAGGATCCATCGGCTGGACGTCGTGGACCTGCCAGCCCTGCCGGCCACGGCGGGCACGCCGAGTCTCGGTGCGGGCTCTCCGCTCGGGGCCCTACTGAACCTGGATCCGTCCGAGTCCGTGGTGGGACTCGTGCCCCTGGATGGCGATGCAGGCCTGCTGCTCGCTACCGCGGGGGGCCTGATCAAACGCGTGTCCGATGAGTTTCCGAGCCAGAAATCGGACTGGGATGTCATTCGTCTCGAGGCGGGTGATCGGGTCGTCTCGGCTCAGTGGCTTCCTGACCGGGAAGCCGAGCGGGGAAGTGTCGTCCTCATCACGGCAGGTGGCCAGCTTCTGCACTTTCCGGCGTCCGCCATTCGTCCTCAAGGCCGCTCCGCCGGTGGCGTGGTGGGGATCAAGATGTCCGAGGGCGATGAAGTCCGGTGCGCCAGGGTGGTGGACCCTGCAGCGGCGATCGACGTCGTCACTATCGCGGGATCAGCATCCGCCCTCCCCGGGACTGAACTCGGTTCCGTGAAGGTCACTGCGCTTACGTCCTACCCCTCCAAGGGACGTGGCACGCAGGGCGTGCGTTGCCACAAGTTCAAAAAGGGCGAGGACGTCGTGACGCGCGCCTGGTGCGGAGCCGGACCAGCACGGGCGTGCACGGTTTCCGGCTCGCCCGTGGATCTTCCCAGTCACGATGACCGGCGCGACGGTACGGGCAGCACTCCGCAGGCACCTATCGACGCGATCGGAACCAGTCTGTGATCCGCTGCTCGGAGGCGGCGCGTCAGGATCCTCTCCAGGGCACGGCCCCCGTCCGTCGATTTTGGTGGGCGATCGATCACCCGGGTCCCTGGCCCGCCAAACCCCTGGTGGAGGGCGTGCTCGGCGACATCGCGTCGTGGGTCATCCCGTTAGCCGACAGCCCCGACACCACCGTTCTGCTGACCCGCCAACGCGATTCAGCGGCCCCGCGCCGGGTGTACCGGGCGGACACCGTCGATGGGACCCTCGCGGTCGGCCAATGCGGACCCACGATGCCTGATCTCACACCCACCACCGAGACGATCACGCTGGTCTGCACACATGGACGCCGAGACCAGTGCTGTGCCGTCCTCGGTCGACCACTGTTCGACGTCGTCGACGGAGGTCGGGAGTCGAGTCACATCGGCGGGCACCGCTTCGCGCCCACGGTGCTCATGCTCCCAGCGGGGATCGTCCTCGGTCGCTGCGAGGCAGCGAACTGGCAGGGACTTCGTTCCCTTGGGCCGGATGCACTGGCGCACTACCGTGGACGCACCGGCCTCGATGCCCCGGCGCAGGTTGCCGACGCCGAGGCGCGTCGGATCTGGGGCCTCGGACTCGTAGAACCGTTGGAACTCACCCGCGAATCGAAGTCCGCCCAGGTGCGCTTTCACGTGGGCTACAGGGGTATGGGGCTGGACATTGCCGTGGAGCCGTTTAAGCAGTCGTCCATCCCATCGTGCGGTCAGGAGCCCGAGGTCACCACGGCATGGCGGGTCACTGCGAAACCGTGAGCAGGTCGACCCGGTCATGGATGGTTACCCGGTCTCGCCCTGACGCCACGCCCCGGGCGCACTCCTCGCGCGAGATGCGGCGCCATCCGTCCCGGTTGACCGTCACGATCCCTATCGCGGACAGGTGGGATGGGAGAGCGCCCCGCTCCGCAGGCACCGGTAGGTCGTCCAAATCCTCCAACAGGGCCGCGACGGTCGCGGTTGCATCCTTCTTGTTGGTTCCGATGATGCCGCTGGGACCGCGCTTGATCCACCCGGCCGTGTACTGGCCAGGTGCAACGCTCCCGTGATCGGTGACCCGACCGTCGGTGTTCGGAACGATCCCACGGGCGGCATCAAACGGAACTCCTGGCATCGGCTCTCCCCGATAACCCACACTTCGGATCACCAGGTCCGTAGCAAGCTCCCACGTCTGTCCCGTGTCGCGTGCGCGTCCCTCCGCGTCCACCTCCGTTCGCGCGACGTCGAGCCAGGCGACTGCCGCGTCCCCTCTGATCCGTTGCGGACGCGCGTAGAAGTGCAGCCATAGCGATCGCGGCTCGTGTGGCCAGTCCCGCGATGCCCACTCCTCCAACACCGCAAAGTTTCGCGATGCGACCTTGTCGTTCTCCAGTGCGGCAACGGTCTCGTCGGAGCGCACTAGGTCGCGGGACTCGACAATCACCCGAACACCCTCGATCTCACCCAACTCCTTGAGTTCCTTCGTAGTGAAGCTTGCGTGCGCCGGCCCGCGCCGGCCGAGCACGTGCACCTGCTTGATTGTTGAGGCCTCCAGGGCGGCGAGGACGTGATCGGGCATCTCCGTGGTGCGCAACGCATGGATCGGAGAGACAAGGATTCGCGCGACGTCGACCGCGACATTTCCGACGCCGATCACGGCAGCGGTGGACGGTCCGGTGAGCAGGGTGTCGAAGGAACGGTCGGCATCGGGATGCCCCGTGTACCAGTTCACGAAAGCCGTGGCGGAGATGCTCCCCGCGAGGTTCTCTCCGTCGATCCCCAAGCTCCGATCGGTGGGGGCTCCGTAGCACCACACGATCGCGTCGTAGAAGCGGGACAACTGCTCAACGGAGACATCCCGTCCAACCTCGACGTTGCCCAGGAAGGAAACTCCGGGCAGGTCCAGGATCCCGTCGAGGGTAGCGCACGAGGCCGCAGGGCACGGGGAGACGGTCTAGAATGTCGATATCGACGCGACCCGACTTGCTCAACGCCTCGGCCGCGTACATGCCAGCCGGGCCCGCCCCGACGATAGCCACACGCCTCATGGCAACCTCCGTTATCGAGGAGCCTAGGGCCTACGCGTCAATTCGCGCCCGATCGAGTACGCGCGCACCTTCGACGATGAAATCCTTGCGAGGAGCGACGTCGTTGCCCATCAGGAGGTCGAAGATTGCCTCGGACCCCTCAGCCTGATCCAGGGTCACCCGACGCAAGGAGCGAAGGGCTGGGTCCATGGTGGTCTCCTTGAGCTGTCCGGCGTTCATCTCCCCAAGGCCCTTGTATCGCTGGATTGGATCCTTCACCTTGCGCCCCTTGCGCTCGGCCTCGGCGACGATTCCGCGCATCTCCTTCTCGCTATAGGCATACTGCACGCTTGCGTCTGTTCTTCGACCCCCGCTGAACTCGATGCGAAAAAGCGGCGGGACGGCCGCGTAGACACGACCCTCCTGAAGGAGGGGGCGCATGTATCGATGGATGAGTGTCAATAGAAGGCAGCGGATGTGGGCACCATCGACGTCCGCATCGGACATCAGGATGACTTTCCCATATCGTGCAGCGTCGATGTCGAATGACCGCCCTGATCCCGCCCCGATCACCTGGATGATGGCTGCACACTCCGAATTCTTGAGCATGTCGGACAGCGAGGCCTTCTGGACGTTCAGAATCTTGCCGCGAATGGGCAAGAGTGCTTGGAAGCGTGAGTCGCGCGCCGACTTCGCTGTCCCGAGAGCGCTGTCGCCTTCGACGATGAATAACTCTGTCTCCGGAACGTCATCAGAACGGCAATCCACAAGTTTCGCAGGTAGGGCCGACGTCTCCAGGGCGGACTTCCGGCGCTGGGTGTCGCGGTGCACACGTGCAGCAACTCGGGCCCGCATGGCGTTGGCGACCTTGTCAAGTGCCGAGCGAGCAGCCTGTTTGTCTCCACGCGGAGGTGAAGTGAACCAACGCGCTAGTTCCCGCCCCACCACTGTCGAGACGATGCGAGTGATCGCGGGGGTGCCCAGTACCTCCTTCGTCTGGCCCTCGAACTGCGGTTCGGGGAAGCGCACCGTGACGACCGCGGTCATGCCCTCAAGAACATCGTCCTTCGAAACTGAGTCCTCACCGGCCTTCAGAAGCTTGGCGGCCTTGAGTTGATCGTTGAGCACCTTGACGATCGCTCGATCGAACCCCGCAACATGCGTCCCCCCTTTCGGGGTGTCGATGACGTTGACGAATGAGCGCAGGCGGGTGTCGTACCCCGTGTCCCATTGCAAAGCGACGTCTACGGCCACTTCTCGTTCTACCTCGGTGCTCACCAGATGTCCCTTACCGTCGAGGACGGGCACCGTCTCCGTGAAATGGCCCGATCCGACGAGATGGATAACCCCGGTCACCGGCTCCTCGGAGCGCAGGTGCTCCACGTATTCGGTGAGTCCACCCTTGTGCCGAAACGTCTCCGAGGTGGCCAGACGCTCACGTTCGTCGACGAGGGTGACTTCCAAGCCTGGGACGAGGAACGACGTCTGCAGCGCGCGGGCCGTCAAAGCGCCCCAGTCGAACCGCGCGTCGGCCGTGAAGACCTGCGGGTCCGGCCAGAATCTGATCCGGGTCCCGGTTCGCGTGCGGGTGACTTTGCCGATGGCCGTCAGACCCGACTTGCGCGCGAAGGCGGAATCCGGACCGTCCGACTCAAACACACCCGCTACGCCCCGCCGGAAGCTGATTCCGTGGGTTTTCGAGCCGCGATCCACCTCGACATCAAGGCGCGAGGACAGTGCGTTGACGACCGAAGCGCCCACCCCGTGGAGGCCCCCGGATGCGGCGTAGGAGCCTCCCCCAAACTTCCCGCCCGCGTGCAGCTTCGTCATGACGACTTCGACGCCGGACAACTTGGTCTTGGGTTCGACGTCGACCGGGATCCCCCGGCCATTGTCCGAGACCACGACGGAGCCATCGTCCTTCAGCGCCACCTCGATCCTGGTGCAGTGCCCAGCGAGCGCCTCATCGACCGCGTTGTCGAAGATTTCCCAGAGGCAGTGCATCAGTCCCCGAGTGTCATTGGATCCGATGTACATCCCCGGGCGCTTGCGGACGGCTTCCAATCCCTCGAGGACGGCGAGGTCCTTCGCCGAATACGACCCGGTCGCCGCGCGTGCCACCGCCCAAACCTAGGCGGCAGCCCCGACGCCGACGTCGAACCTGGCCGCATGTGCGCTTGTGCGCCTTCGGCCTTGGGCGAAAACCTCCGGCGTGGCGCGCCCATTCGCCGCCGTCCATGTAAGACTGTTGGAGGCCAGGGAGGGATGCCCGAGTGGGAACCATGACCGCACCCGTGCTGGGTGCCACAGATCGGTGTGACCGCTGCAATGCGCAGGCGTATGTGCGCGTAGTGCTGCCCGGTGGGGCGGACCTACTCTTCTGTGGGCATCACTGGGGTCATCACGAGTCGGCACTTCGACCCAAGGCCGAGGAAATCATCGATGAGCTCCATCGCCTCTCGGACGTCGTCGAGGCCTAGTCCAGGTAGTCGCGTAGCACGCACGGCTGACCGTTGTGCACTTCCCCCTATTTCTCAACAACTTTCTTACCTCTGTGCCATGGAGTATCTGGCCTAATGGAGGTATGAATGACGTACATCGACAGCACCTCGCGGTGCCGAGTAACCGGGGGTCAAGGGGTCGTGGGTTCAAATCCCGCCAGCCCGACCGGGGATTTGTGGTGAAACTCGCGTGGGCCGGGCCTCGACGACCGACCACGTGCACGGAACGGATGGCCGAGGATTCCAAGGCGGTGAGGACGTAATCGGGCTTCTCGGTGTGCCGCAAGGCGGCGACGGGTGAGATCAGGATGCGTGCGACGTCGACCGCCACGTTACCGACGCCCACGATGGTGGCGGTGCTCACCTCACTCATCCACGGGTACCAGTTCGCCGGTGTGGACGTCAAAGATGGCCCCGCCCACGCTGAGCCCGGGCGGCAAAAGCGGGTGGGCACGGAGTCGGATCAAATCGACGTGCAACGCGGTGCGCTGGTCGTCGACCGTTCGGATCTCGATGCTGCGAGTGTCGATACCGGATGCGGCGAGGATCTGCTCGTGCATGTGTGACTCGTCTCCGGCTGCCATCCGACAATCCGTATGCGGCATTACGAGTACCCGGTCGACTCCGAGCAGATGGGTGGCCAGGACCAGTGTGCGTAACACGTCGTCGGTGACCCGTGCTCCGGCGTTGCGAAGGATCTTCGCGTCCCCGGCCGCTAGTCCGAGCGCAGCGAGGGGGTCAATCCGAGAGTCGATACATGTGACGACAGCGAGGCTGCGGCGGGCTTGACCCGAGAGTCCGGAGTCCCGGAAGCCAGCTGCATAGTGCTCGTTCCCTTGCAGCAGGTCCGCGAACGTGTCCCTCGGAAATGTGTCCGTGGTCGACGCCATAGGCCGATGCTAGGCCCCTAGACGTCGATCCGGGCGCGATCGATGTTCCGGGCACCATCGACGATGAAGTCTCGTCTCGGCGCCACTTCGTTACCCATCAGGAGGTCGAAGATCTCCTCGGCGGCCGCTGCGCGCGAGTTTGCCATCAGTGCCTGCAAGGGTTGGGTTGAACCAACCCCTGCAAACTTCTCGAATGACGACCTGCTCACTAAGATGAAGGGCGAGATCGCGCAAGCTAGCCGTGCGACAAGACTTGATCCCTCACTCTCCCCGCTAGAACAGGGATTGCGACTTATGTATCAGATAGTTGAAAGCGATCAGTGGGAAGAAATCTGGCCCCAGGGAGCGACTGGGCATACGACTCCATCATGCTTTACACGGAGTACAACGCATCCACCGCATCAACGGAGGCTGTGAGCAACGACTTGGGCGTGTTTGTCGCATTAGCCGGGCTCTAGACGGCCTCGCACGGTTCTGTTACGTTCCCCCTGATTACACTCGTGAACGCCATAAGCCGAGCAGGTGCCTGGTCCTCCCGGTGTTCTTCGTTGAGAGAGAGTCCCTATGTCCCAGCAGCAGGCCGAGGCGTTCATCGCCCGGGTTCAGGAAGATCCAGAGTTCGCTGAGCGGCTGTCCGCACTTAAGGGTGACCCCGCTGCGGCGCACGCCCTCGTCGTCGCGGAAGGTTTCGATGCGACACCGGAGGAGATCCGCGAGGCATTCGTGGAGGCGTTCGGCGCAGATCTGTCCGAGGAGCAGCTAGCAGCGATCGCGGGCGGGCACCTTGGCGGGAACAGTGTGGGCGAAAACCTCGGCATCGCAGTCGGAATCGGAGCGGGCGTGGCGGCGGCGGCGGCGGTCTAGCCCACCTCAGGGTCAACTAGGGGTTCTTGTCGATTCACTCGACTTTCGGTCCGTAGGTTTGCTCGCCTTCGGGGAGTATGTCGTCGTACCCATGGTCAACCAAGGGCACTCCCCGCAAGCCCAAGCCAACCTGGACACGGCCTCGCACCTGACCAACGGTGCCTCCCTCAGGGCACGTTGTCTGTGATGATGGGTAGGTAGACAGCACTGTCCCAGCCCAGGTGCCCATCCCAACTCGGGGTCGCGGCCTGATAACCGCAGGTGCGATCCTCGTGGGGCTTTACCTCATCCCGGTAGTCGCCGTACTCGTTTTTGCCCTGAGGTACCTGCTTGACGTCATGAGAGGGGTCATGGAGGGTGGGGAGGGGATCCACCTAGTCCTCTTGTTCTACTCTCTCGTGCTCCTGGCCCCACTGTGGTTTCTTGGAATTGCCCTCCTTGGGGCAGGGCGCTCCAAGCAGCGCGGACCGGTGAGGGGCGCGATCGCGGCGTGGATCCTGGCGGTGTGCGGGTTGCCCGTGAGCGCAGCCCTGATCGCGGTTGCCATATGGGCATTGTGCGGCGATGAAGATTGTCGGGCAACATTTTTATCGGCGTTTACGGTCGCTTTTGTAGGAATCGCTGTGCTGACCCCCGTCGTCGTAGCCTCCGTGGCATGGTTGATTTGGGGGAAGCCACGGACCGCAAACAGCACAGGCACCTGATGAGGGGGGTCGATCCTTCGTTGACGGAGTTAAACGTGCCTCAGCGGAGGGGTGCCCCGGGCGTGACCGGCACGAAGGCGATCACGGTCTCGTAGGTGCTGCCCCACCGCCGACTGGTGCGTGCGTGGTCCTTACTTCTTCGTGACGGTGAAGGTGAAGACGGGTGAGGTGTAGGCCGAGGACTTCCCGGGAACGGCAGGGTAGGACCCCTGCACCGTGCACGTCCCCGGCTTGCGGAAGCTGACGCTGATGGATCCCTGACTCGGTGAGTTCCTCTTCTTGTTCACCGCGATCGCGCATGCGCGAGACCCGGTGAGGACGGACCAGGTCAACGTGACACCCGGGCATGGAGACCAGAGGTTGGTCTGTGGCTGCTGACACGTGATTGTCTGCAGGGGAGACGATGCGCCGACGGGGAACGTGCCAGATGCTGCCGCGACGGGCCCGGCGAGCGCGGGAACCGGGGACTCCGCGGAGGTCAGGGTGAACGTTGATGTCGTGGCGGTGAATCCGGTGGCTGCAGGGGCCGTCACGGTGATGACGCACGTGCCGAGGGACTGGACGAAGAAGTAGAAGCTGTTGCCGTTGTTATTCGGGTACGCCGTGCACCCCGAACCACCCGAACCATTGAAGGTCACCGGGAAGGTTG
>Ga0194123_10002359_pt1 | contig 24897 bp, 23 predicted proteins | sample TA2MahsurfametaG_5_FD_155479 | JGI IMG/M metagenome (GOLD analysis project Ga0194123, IMG submission 155479) | Freshwater microbial communities from Lake Tanganyika, Tanzania - TA2015023 Mahale A surface | ecosystem: Environmental > Aquatic > Freshwater > Lake | place: Tanzania: Lake Tanganyika... | reverse complement strand
CGATATTGAACACCCGGAACGGCGCCCGACTGCTCGCGGGGTCGGGGTGCTTCGCGTCCCAGGCGGCATTCGCGGTCGGCACGTGGTCCATGACCCGCACCACGCCCTCGACGATGTCGTCGATGAACGTGAAGTCGCGGCGGTGACGGCCGTGGTTGAACACATCGATCGGCTCGCCGGCGCGCATTTTTTTGGCAAAGAGAATCGGCGACATGTCCGGTCGCCCCCACGGGCCGTAGACCGTGAAGAACCGTAGCGCCGTCACCGGCAACCCGAAAAGCTCGGCGTAGTTGTGACCCATGAGCTCGCCCGCGCGCTTGGTGGACGCGTAGAGCGAGACGGGGTGATCGACCCCGTGATGCGGCGAGAACGGCAGCGTGCGGTTGAGGCCATACACCGAGCTCGTCGAGGCGAATACCAGGTGTTTGACGCCGTGATGACGACAACCTTCGAGGATATTGAGGGTGCCGCGAACGTTGCTGTCGATGTAGGTGTGCGGATGGCTCAAAGAATAACGCACCCCGGCCTGCGCCCCGAGGTGGATCACCTTCGAGAAGGCATGCCGCTTGAAGAGATCGGCCATCGCCGCATCGTCGGCGAGGTCTATTTTCTCGAAGGCAAAGCTCTGTTTTCCTTGTAGCTGCGCGAGGCGTGCTTCTTTGAGCCGCACGTCGTAATAGCTATTGAGATTATCGAGCCCGATGACCTCATGCCCTTCGGCAAGCAGCCTCGCGGCCACATGCATGCCGATGAAGCCGGCGGCGCCGGTGACGAGAACGGGCATGCGTTACGCGCCCTCGGCTTTGCGGAACGCGACCTGCCCGCCACTCGCTTTGGCAATGCGCTCGAGCAGCGCCTCGTGGGCGGCGAGTTCTTTTTTATCCGCCGAAATCACGATCGGAGCCGCATTCTTGGGGCGCTTGAAGCGCGTGGCGGTTTCTTCGGCTGATCCTTTATTTTGGTTGCGGGCTTCGCTGAGCTCGAGCGTGCTCTGCCCACCCGTCATCGCCAAATACACCTCGGCAAGAATGCGCGCATCGAGCAGTGCGCCGTGCAGTTCGCGCTTGGAGTTATCGACCCCATAGCGCTTGCAGAGGGCATCGAGGCTGTTGCGCTGCCCCGGGTGCAGTTTGCGCGCGACGGTCAAGGTATCGAGCACCGTGCAGCGGCTCTCGATCGTCGCTGCTTTCGCATCGAGCCTTGCGAGCTCGGCGTTCAAAAACCCGAGATCGAACGGCGCATTATGAATGACAAGCTCCGCCCCCTCGATGAACTCGAGAAGCTCTTTCGCAACCTCGGCGAACTTGGGCTCGCGCTGAAGCTTGGCGAGCGTGAGGCCGTGACGGGCCAGGGCGCCCTCGTCGATCTCGCGCTCGGGGTTCAAATATTTATGAAACTGCCGGCCCGTGAGGCGCCGACCCACGAGCTCGAGGCATCCGATTTCGATGAGACGATGGCCCTGAGCGACTTCGAGGCCGGTGGTTTCGGTGTCGAGGATGATCTGTCGCATGGGTGGCCGAAGGTTAGCTCAAAAGCCCATCGATTGCGGCATTGGCGAGCGCATCGACGCGCTCATTACCCGGCACCCCCGAGTGACCCTTCACCCAGCGCCACTCGATGTCGTGCTGACTCGAGAGCTCATCGAGACGCTCCCAGAGATCACGGTTTTTCACAGGCTTTTTGTCGGCGGTTTTCCAGCCGCGGGCTTTCCAGTTTCCGATCCACTGGGTGATGCCGCGGCGCACATACTCCGAGTCGGTATGGATCCGCAGCGCACTCTTGCGCTTGAGCGCCTCGAGCGCGCGGATGACGGCCGTGAGCTCCATGCGGTTGTTCGTGGTCTCGGCCTCAGCGCCTGAGAGCTCTCGCAAGTGTTCACCGAGTTCAAGCGTGGCCGCCCAGCCGCCCGGGCCCGGGTTCCCGCGACAGGCGCCATCGGTGTAAATCTCGACGCGTGCGCTCATGAGGGATCGCGATTAACCGAAGGCTCGGTGAGTCCACCGAGCACGCGTGAACGTCGCGCCTCGCGTAGGCGCGGTCGGAGCGGCGTGAGTGCATGCATGCGTTTGCGGGCCTTCAAGAGATACGCACCCGAGGGCCAGGGTGCGAGCCAGCCTCTTCGAAGCTGATGATCGACACTCGCCGGCTCTCCCCAAGGCAGGCCGTAAAGGTAATGCCGCACTTCGAGCACGTCGTAGCCCAATAAATGCAGCCAATCGCGCACGCGCCGCTGAGGCAGCACACGACGCAAGCCCGGCGGAAAACCCCGTCGGCTCGCGCGGGCGCGCAAGCCCCAGAGACTCATGGGCGAGAACCCGAGCACGAGAAGCTTGCCCTCGCCGGCGAGCACGCGATCAGCCTCACGCACGAGACCATAGGGGTCGCTCTCGAACTCGAGCGCATGCGCGAGCAGCACGACGTCCATGCAATCGCTCGCGATGGGCAGCTGACTCGGGCGACCCACGGCATCGAGGCCTTGGGTGGAGTCGATGTCGAGCACGGTCTGCGAGCGCGTGCGGGCATGCGCGATGAGCGAGCGCGTCTCGCCCCACACGCCGATCTGCAGCGCCTCCCACCCAAAACAATCTTCCAGCGACTCGGCGATGACGCGCGCCTCGGTGTCGAGCAAGATCTTGCCGCGGGCGCTGGCGAGCCAAGTTGTCAGGCGGGGGTCGAGCACGGGGCGAAACCATAGCAATTTTCGGTGAGGGTCGGTTAAATACGCGCCCAATGCGATTCGCTTTCCTCACGCGCCTGGCGCTGCTCTTCGCGATGCTCACGCTCGCCGCCTGCGCGACCCTCGAGGACTCCTCGGTCGGCAGTTACGTCGCTGCGCCGCGCCCCGCCGCCGCGCCCGTGCTGCAGGCCCCACCGCCCGGCCCACCCTTCGATGAGACCCGCGCCGAGCGCGCCCCGCCGCCCGCCCCCTCGGTATTGATCCCGGCGGTCTCTGCGGTACCCGCGGGGCCTGAAGATTTAATCGAGCGCATCCGCTCGGGGTTCCAGCTCGCCGAGGAAGAACGCTCGGCCATCGACGTGCAACTGGCTTGGTATGAGCGCAACCCCGCGCATCTCGATCGGGTGTTCGGGCGGGCCTCGCTCTACATGCATTACATCGTCGAGGAGGTCGAGCGCCGCGGTATGCCGATGGAGCTCGCGCTCTTGCCCGTAATCGAGAGCGCGTTCGAGCCCTTCGCCTACTCGAAGGCCCGGGCCTCGGGGTTGTGGCAGTTCATTCCGGATACGGGCAGTCGTTTTGGTTTGCCGCAGAACTGGTGGTACGACGGACGGCGCGATGTGATGGAGTCGACGCGTGCGGCGCTCGATTATCTGCAGTTCCTGCACGATGAGTTCGAGGGTGACTGGCTGCTCGCGGTCGCGGGCTACAACTGCGGCGAGAACTGCGTGGCGCGTGCCGTGGCGCGTAATCGCGCGGCGGGACTGCCGACGAGTTTTTGGGATCTGCGCCTGCCGAGCGAGACGAGGGCGTATGTGCCCAAGCTCCTCGCGATGAAACGGCTGGTGGCCGAGCCCTCGATGTTCGGCATTGCGTTCAGCCCAATTCCGAACGAGCCGTATTTCATTCGGGTGTCGCTGGGGTCGCAGATCGATCTGCGTCTTGCGGCTGATTTAGCCGGCCTCTCGCATGAAGAGCTCTCGGAGTTGAACCCGGCGTATCACCGCTGGGCGACGCCGCCCGAGGGGCCGCATGCGCTGCTGCTGCCCATCGACTCGGCAGAACTCTTTCAGCAAAACGTGACGATGCTCTCGCCCGACGAGCTCATGCGCGTGGCGCATCACATCGTACGTGCGGGCGAGTCTTTACCTGAGATCGCGACGCGCTACGGCACGAGCGTGATGACGATCCGCATGCTGAACGGCCTCAAGGACGCGAGCATCAACCCAGGATTGGACCTGCGCGTACCCTCGGGCACGACGAAGCTGCCCGAGAAAGTACTGCGTGCCGCGGCGCGTGTGGATGGCCCCGAGCCGCGTCAGCGCGGCAAGCGCAACCGACCCGAAGTGCATGTGGTGCGGCGCGGTGAGTCGATCTGGGCGATCGCACGTCGTAACAACATGGACCCGCGCACACTCATGCGCCTCAATGGTAAGAAGCCGGGCGACAAGATCATGCCGGGCGAGCGACTCGTCGTCGCACGCAGTGGGTCGGGCGGGTCGAACGCTTCGAGCAGCAGCTCGAACGAGGCTCATGACTCGAAGAAGTCTGGCTCGAGTTCGCGCGTCACGCACCGCGTGCGTAGCGGCGAGACGCTCTCAGGGATTGCGCGGCGCTACGGCGTGACCGTCTCTCAGCTTGCCGCCTGGAACGATATTTCGGCTAAACACGTGCTGCGTGTCGGGCAGCGACTCGTCATCCGTCCGAGGTAATTGATATGGGATTTTTGAGCGGTAAACGCGCCCTCATCGTGGGCGTTGCGAGTGATCGGTCGATCGCCTGGGGCATTGCCGAGGCCATGCATCGCGAAGGCGCGGAGCTCGCCTTCACCTACGCGAACGAGAAGCTCAAAGAACGCGTCGACACCCTCGCCCACTCGATCGGCTCAAAGATCATCCTACCGCTCGATGTGACGGTGGATGCGCAAATCGACGGCGTCTTCGAAAGCCTCAAGCGCGAATGGGGGCATCTCGACATCGTGATTCATTGCGTGGCCTTTGCGCCGCGCGAAGCACTCGCGGGGGGCTTCACGCAAAGCACCACGCGCGAGGCGTTTGCGATGGCGCATGATGTGTCGAGCTATAGCCTCACCGCCCTGGCGCGTGGCGCTTCGCCTTTGATGCAAGGCCGCGCGGGCGCGATTTTGACACTCTCGTATCTTGGCGCCGTGAAGGCGATTCCGAGTTACAACGTGATGGGTCTCGCCAAGGCGAGCCTCGAGGCGAATGTCCGGTTCTTGGCTGCAGACCTTGGCCCTCAAGGTATTCGGGTGAACGGGATCTCTGCAGGCCCCATCAAGACCTTGGCGGCGGCGGGCATCGGTGGTTTCCGCAAGATGCTCTCGCGCGTGGCCGAGGTCGCCCCGCTTCGTCGCAACGTGACGCAGGAAGACGTGGGTAATGCCGCAGCGTTCTTGTGCTCAGATCTCGCCGCCGGCATCACAGGCGAGATTCTTTACGTCGACGGTGGGTTCAGCACCGTCGGCATGAGTTTTCCGGAAGCGCCGAGCGCGACCTAACGCTTACTGGAACGCCTGCGGGTTCTTCGTGACCTTCGCCTTCTCGCGCATGTCTTCGACGTACGCGGCGAGCGAGCCGAGCGCCTGACGGCCGGCGAGTTCTTGTCCGCGTGCGGCTCTCACCGCCGCATCGCCCGCAGCGGGCAACACACGGGTTTGCGACACGACCACGACGGCTGCGCCCTCGCTCGTGACGACGGCCTTCGACGACGTCTTGCCTGCAGCCGGGCGCGCGACATCGAACGCGGCCTTGCGCACTTCGGCGGGCACGGCCGGGTCGCGGCGATCGATGAATCGCGCGGTATTCGGCGTGGCGCCCAAACCCTTCGCGAGCTGATCGAACGACCCACCCTCGCTCATAACTTTAACGACTGACTCAGCGGCCTTGCGGGCTTCTTCGGTCGCGCGTTCGTTGGTCGCGGCCTCAAGCACTTTGGCGCGCACGGTCGCGAGCGGCGGCACAGCGGGCTTGCGGTGTTCGAGCACCTTCACGACGACGAAGCGATCTTCACCGAGCGCGATCGGGCCACCGATGCGACGCTGATTGAGCACGGCATCGCCGAACACGAGCGCATCGAGTTCGGGTGAGGCCTGAAGTTCTGGGCTACCGGCGCCGCGTAGGAAGGTCGCCGACTCGTTGAGCTTGAGCCCTAAATCTTTGGCGATGACGGCGAGGTCCGCGCCCGCCTGCTCGAGGCGCTGCTGCACGGCATCTTGTTTCTCGCCGAAGAGATCGGCGATGCGACCGCGGCGGTATTCTTCTTCGAGATCGGCGCGCACTTCGGCAAAGGCCTTGTTACGACCCGCCTGAATGGCCTCAAGGCGCACCACGTGGAACCCGAACTCCGTTTTCACAGGGCCGCGCAGTTCGCCTTCTTTCATGGCGAAAACGGCTTCGGCAAACTGGCCGACGAAGGCGGATTTCTCTGAGAATCCGAGATCACCACCACTCGAGGCAGAGCCGGTGTCTTTCGAAACACGCGTCGCGAGCGGGGCGAAATCGCTGCCGCCCTTAAGCTGCGCGAGCACATCGTTCGCTTCTTTTTCAGTCGCGAGCAGGATGTGACGCGCACGCCGACGCTCAGGCTCGACGTAGCGGTCTTTGTTCTTGGCATAAAGATCGAGGAGATCCGACTCGGCGACGACCACCTGCCCCGACACATCGGCGACCGAACTTTCGGCGAACTGCAGACGCACCGACTCGGGCGTCAAAAACCGTTGTGAATTTTTTTGATACCAGGCCTCGAGCTCGGCATCCGTGAGACGCAGGCTCGCGCGGTACTTCGCGACCGGGAAGATCGCGTAACGCACTTCGCGCTGCTCGTCTTCGAGGGCGATGCGACGACCGATTTCGGTAGGGGTCAAAAATTCGGCGGCGAAGAGCGCGCGTTGCAGCTCTTCGCTCTGCAGCACGCGACGTACGTCGGCCCGATATTGATCGGCCGTGATGCCAAGCTGCGCCAGACGCGCCAACGCGAGGGTCTCGTTGTATTGGCCATCCACCTGGAAGGCCTCCTCGGTACGAATGTTCTCCTGCACGCGGCTGCCATCGACGCGATAGCCGGCATCCCGGGTGCGGGCGTTGATGAGCTCGGAGCGGATCAGGCGCTCGATGATGCCGTCCTGCAGGCTGGGCTTGAGGTCCTCAGGGATATCGGTGCCGAACTGCCCGGCCCACTCGGACTGCTGGGTCTGCCAGAGGCGGCTCGCCTCCTGCAGCGCAATCTCGTTGCCGTCGACCTTGGCGGCGTACCGCTTGGGCCCGATGAAATCGAGGGTGACCGCCCCGGTCGCACCCCAGATCGCAAACACGATGGCGAGCGGGATGAGGATGAGCCAAGCGAGGGTTTTCCTGCCTTTGAGCGAGTCGCCGATTTTCTGGAGCATGGGATTTTCAGGGGGTCCGTCTTTTTAAGCCGGCGATTATATGGCACTCCGGGGGTCGAGCCCCTATCATCGGCGCCAGTCATGAGCCAGGGCCCCGCGAAAATCATCGACGGCAAGGCCATCGCCCTTGTGGTGAAGGCCGAGGTTCGTGCGGCCGTCGACCGGCGGGTCGCCTCCGGGGGCCGGCGTCCGGGGCTTGCGGTCGTGATGGTCGGGGATAACCCCGCCTCAGCCGTCTACGTGCGCAACAAGCGGGCCGCCTGCGAAGAGTGCGGCATCCATTCGGTGGCGATCGACCTGCCCCAGTCGACGAGCGAGGTCGAGCTGCTCACGCGCATCGACGCCCTGAATGCCGATGAGTCGGTGGACGGGATCTTGGTTCAGCTGCCGCTGCCTGAGCATATCCGCCAGACCGAGGTCGTCGAGCGCATCGACCCGCGCAAGGACGTGGATGGGTTTCACCCGTACAACATCGGGCGGCTCGCTGAGCGCAATCCGTTGATTCGGCCGTGTACGCCGTATGGCGTGGTGCGGATGCTCGAGCACATCGGCGTGTCGGTGAAGGGGCTGCACTGCGTGATCGTCGGGGCGTCGAATATCGTGGGACGCCCCATGTCGCTCGAGTTTTTGTTGATGGGCGCGACGACGACCGTGACGCATCGGTTCACGGAAGATCTGGAGCACCATGTGCGTGAGGCCGAGGTGCTCGTGGCCGCGGCCGGTAAGCCTGGGCTCATCAAGGGCGAGTGGATCCGGCCCGGTGCCGTGGTGGTGGATGTGGGCATCAACCGACGCGAAAACGGCGCCCTCTGCGGAGATGTCGAATTTGCCGAGGCCGCCAAGCGCGCTTCGTGGATTACCCCTGTGCCCGGCGGCGTCGGCCCCATGACCGTCGCGATGCTGATGAAGAACAACCTCGAGGCGGCGCTGAGGAGGGGGTAGGAGTCGTGAGCGCGACCTGAGCGGCGGCGTAGCGTCCCGTGTTCCGTTGGCCCCAAGAAGGGGACGCCAAAACCACATCCCTGTGAGCTCGGCGCGCGCCATCCCTGGCGCGCGACGCCCCTTCTTGGAGCCAACGGAATACGTGTCGCTCCATCGCATTCGGATCAGGTCCGAATGTGGGTGCGGGGACTCGGTCTGCCGCGCAATTCACGCGATTTGGCGAGATATCCGAATTGAGAATCTTGGGTGAGTTGTTAGTCTCTTGCCGAAAGTCAGTCTTTTTTCGGAGTAGCGCCGTGGCGACTAAGCTCAGCACCAAGGGTCAGATCACGATCCCCAAACACATCCGAGATGCCATCGGTCTGCGACCGGGGCAGCGCGTGGAACTCCGCGTCGGCGAAAACGGAACGATCGTCATTCAACAGATCAAGGATCACAAGCCGCCGAGCAAAGAGCGCTTTGCCGCGGCTCGAGGCATCGCCAAGACGAAGCTCACCACCGACCAGTTAATGACCCTGCTCCGCGGCACTAGCCCCTAACGACGATCAACTCTTCAGGAGCGTCGCCAGACCGTCGCGCCGCCCGGTTTATCTTCGAGCACGATGCCCGCCGCTGCGAGCTCGTCGCGGATCTCATCCGAGCGTTTGAAATTCTTTGACTTGCGCGCGTCCTGGCGCTCGGCGATGGCCGCTTCGATGCGCGCATCGTCCCAGCCACCTTCGGTGCTCTGCCCTTTCGAGGCTTTGAACCAGTCTTCTGCATTGAGCGTCAGCAGCCCGAGCACTGAACCGATCGCGCGCAGTTCGCGCGCTTTGGCCGTGGCGCCCGCGACGTCACCGGCATCGCGTGCCCGGTTGATTTCACCGGCGATGGCTTGCAGCACGGCGATGGCTTCGGGCGTGTTGAAGTCATCGTCCATCGCAGCATGGAACGTCTGCCAGGCTTGCGAGTCGCCGGTTTGCGGCGCTTTGACGGGCGGCGCATCGAGGCCGCGCAGCGCGGTGTAGAGACGACCGAGCGAAGCGTCCGCTTGCTCGATTTGCGCGAGTGAGTAATTGATCGGGCCACGATAGTGACTGCCGGTCAAAAAATAACGCAGCACTTCGGGGTGACGGATGTGACCGGAACCGAGCACCTCGCGGATGGTGAAGAAGTTGCCGAGCGACTTCGACATCTTCTCGTCATCCACATTGACAAACCCGTTGTGCATCCAAAGATTGGCGAAGTGATCGCCCGTGGCCGCGCAGGACTGCGCGATCTCGTTTTCGTGGTGCGGGAACTTGAGATCCATGCCACCGGCGTGGATGTCGAAGTGGCTGCCTAAGATTTCACCGGACATCACCGAGCACTCGATGTGCCAACCCGGACGCCCCGGACCCCAAGGCGACTCCCACGCGGGTTCGCCGGGTTTTGCTTTCTTCCAAAGCACGAAATCGAGCGGATCGCGCTTGGCGGTGTCGACCTCGATGCGCGCCCCGGCGCGTAGATCGGCCAGGCGTTTTCCCGAGAGTTTGCCGTAGTCCGCGAAACTACCGACGGAGTACATGACATCGCCGTCGCTCGCGACATAGGCGTGGCCCTTGTCGATGAGCGTTTGCGTGAGCGCGATCATACCGGGCACGTATTGCGTGGCGCGCGGCTCGTGATCGGGTCGCAAGACATTGAGGCGATCGTAGTCCTCGTGCATCGCATCGATGAATCGCGCGGTGAAGGCGTCGATGGGCTCGCCAAGCTCGGCGGCGCGCCGGATGATCTTATCGTCGATGTCGGTGATGTTGCGGACGAAAATGACCTTGAGGCCGCGATGTCGCAGGTACCGATGCACGATGTCGAACGCGACCTTCGAGCGCGCATGACCGATATGGCAGAAGTCGTAGACCGTGTCGCCGCAGAGGTACATGCGGATTTCGCCCGGACGAATCGGCGTGAGCGTCTGCTTTTGACCGGTCAGCGAGTTGTGAATGCGGATCGTCATGGGGCCGCGGATGATAGCCGCTCGAGACGCGCGATGGCGCGCGCGGCCGTCATGATCTTCAGGAGCGGCGCGAGCTCGGGGCCGTCGCGTCGTCCGGTGAGCGCTTGTCGAAGCGGCTTGAAAAGCTCGGGGCCTTTGCGACCCGTCTGCTCACGAATCGCCGTGGTGACGGCTTTCCAATCGATGCCATGCGTGCGGATCGCTGCAGCGGCGGCTTCGAAGAATGCAGGGCCTGCGACGTTGATGAGCTCCATGCCCTCGGCATCGTGCTCGGGCAGTTCGCCGAAGACGACCTGCACCCAATAGGCGGCATCGGAGGGCAAGAGAAGATTTTGGTGAAGCGCCGCAGCAAAGGCGCTTGCCGAGGCCGCATCGAGCGTGTTCGGGAGATGCGGACGCATCCAATCGAGCGCTTCGTCGCTCGAGAGTGCGTGCACGGCCCGACGCTGCCACACCTCGAGCTGCACAGGATCAAACCGCGCGGGCGAGCGTACGAGATGCGCAGGGTTGAACCCCACAGCGAGTTTTTGTAGATCGAGCAGATCGTGCAGATCGCTCGAGTGACCGAGTCTGAAGAGATGGTTGACGAGCGCCTTGGGCAAATAGCCCTGCTCGCGCAGTTGTCTCAAAGATTTTGCGCCGTGACGTTTTGAGAGCGGCGAGCCGTCGGCCGAGGTGATGAGCGAGAGGTGGCCATAGGTCGGGGCTTTGAGCTCGAGCGCCATCGCGATGAGCAACTGGCGTGGCGTGTTGGAGAGATGATCTTCGCCGCGCAGCACCGTGGTGACGCCGCTCAAGGCATCATCGAGCACGTTCGAGAAAAAGAACGCCGCCGAGCCATCCGCGCGCTGAACAATGAAATCGCCGATGTCGTTGCACTCGAAGCGCTGCTCACCATGCACGAGATCGACGAACTCGACGCGACCGCCGTCGGGCACTTTGAAGCGCAGCGTCGGCTTGCGGCCTTCGGCGAGTTTGGCGGCGCGCTCGGAATCATTGAGGTTGCGGCAGGTGCCCACGTAACGCGGGGGTCGACCCGAGGTGAGCTGCGACCTGCGGCTGACTTCGATCTCAAGCGGCGTGCAGTAGCAGGGGTAGACGCGCCCTGCCCGCTCGAGCTTATCGAGGGCTTCGCGATAGACCGGGCCACGCTGACTCTGCGCGACAATCTCGCCATCCCAAGGAAGACCGAGCCACTGCAGGTCTTCCATGAGTTGTTGGGTGAACTCGGGTTTGCTGCGCTCTGCGTCGGTATCTTCGATGCGCAGCAGGAATCGGCCGCCATCGCGCCGGGCGAGCAGCCAGTTGAAGAGCGCGGTGCGCGCATTGCCAAGGTGCAACTCGCCCGTGGGGCTCGGTGCGAAGCGGGTGGTGGTACCGGTTGGGGACATCAGTGCATATTAACCGACGGGTTCCCCTAGAATTACCCCGTGCGCCACCTGTTCGTCTCCGACCTGCATCTCGACTCGAGCGCGCCTGCGACCATCGAGGCGTTTTTGCGCTTCCTCGAGGGCGAGGCTCGCGGGGCGGCGTCCCTGCATATCCTCGGCGACCTCTTCGAGACCTGGATCGGTGATGACGATCCGGATCCGGCGCGCGATCGGGTGTGTCGGGCACTGCGCGCGCTATCGGACTCTGGTGTCGCCCTCTACGTGATGCAGGGCAATCGCGATTTTTTGTACGGCGAGGCGTTCGAGCGACGCATCGGCGGGACGCTGGTGTCGGACCCCTCGGTCGTCACCCTCTTCGGCGAGCGCGTACTGCTGACCCACGGCGATCTCTTGTGCACCGGCGATGCCGCGTATCAGGAGCTGCGCACGACGGTGCGTGATCCTGGGTTCAGAGATCGCGTGCTCAAGCTACCCATTGACGCGCGACAGATACTCGCCAACGCCGCGCGTGCGGGCAGCAAGGCCCACACACGTGCCACCGCTGCGACGATCATGGATGTCACTCCGTCAGCCGTGATCGCGGCCTTTGAGGCGAGCGGTACGCGGAAGATGATTCATGGGCACACGCATCGCCCTGCCGAACATCATCACGCTACGCGTAACGGCGACGCGGAACGCGTCGTGCTCGCCGCGTGGGATGAGGCGGGGGAGTTTCTGGAAGTGACGGCTGACGGTTGGCGAAGACAAGTCGTTGCTTAAACGATCCCGTTCAGCTCTGAGCTGACCCGATCTGCGGCAACCCTGAATGAAACCTGAACTCTGCGTCCGGGCTCGTGGCGAGTTCGGCTTCGAGGGTTGCGAGTTCTTCGAGGCGTGCTGACCAAGGCTTTTGGCGCTCGCACTCGGGGTGAGCTTTGACATGCGCTTCGGCGAGCCTGAGATAAAGCTCAAAGTGCCGCGCCTCGGAAGCCTGCAGGCCTTGGTAAAGCGCCGCGACATCGGTCGGCAAACTCTCGCCTTCAGTACGACTCGAGAGCAAAGAAAACCGCTCGCACGATCGCGCTTCGATGAGCGCGCCGCAAAGCAAAAGGTCTAGCTTTCGATACGGCTCGTGCGTCGTCATGGCCTCGCGCAGCGCGGAGGCGTAGCGACCGGGCTTGCGACGCAGATAAGGCACGGCGTGCGCCTGCATCAACTTATCGACTTGCTCAAAATGACGCAGCTCTTCGCGAGCGAGCTTCGAGAGTCGCGTCGCAAGCGCACGATCTTCGGGATACGCGAACATCAACGCGAGCGCGGTGGACGCGGCTTTCTTCTCGCAATTGGCGTGATCGGCGAGCAACTCAGGCCAGCGACGGATGGCTTCATCGACCCACTCGGGCGGGGTCGCAGCGCGAAGCGGCGGCCGCATCAGACGCCGCGGACGACCTTGAGCGAACCGCCGGTCCGTCGACGCGCCTTGGCGGCATCGGAACGTTCTTGCCGCAAACGCTCGAGGTATTCAGGGGTCACATCGCCCGTGATGTATTTGCCCGAGAAGCACGAGGTGTCGAACTCGGTGACATGCGAATCGTCGTGCTGACAGGCGAGCTCGAGATCGGCGAGCTCTTGGTAAATGAGCCAATCGGCATGGATGACTTGGCGTACTTCTTCTTCAGTGCGCCCCGCGGCCACGAGCTCGCTCGCAGCCGGCATGTCGATGCCGTAGACGTTCGGGTGTCGCACGGGCGGTGCCGCCGAGGCGAAATACACTTTGCGTGCACCCGCCTCGCGCGCAAGCTCAATGATTTGTGCCGAGGTCGTGCCACGGACGATCGAGTCGTCGACGAGCAGCACGTTCTTGTTGCGGAACTCGAGATCGATCGCGTTGAGTTTGGAGCGCACCGATTTTTGACGCTCTTCTTGGCCCGGCATGATGAACGTGCGACCGATGTAGCGGTTTTTGATGAACCCTTCGCGGAACTTGATGCCAAGGCCCTGCGCCAACTGCAGCGCCGCGACACGGCTCGTATCGGGCACGGGGATCACGACGTCGATATCGTGGTCCGGTCGTTCACGACGGATTTTCTCGGCAAGGCGATCGCCCATGCGCATGCGCGCACGCTGCACCGACACGTTGTCGATGATGCTGTCGGGACGCGCGAAATAAACGTATTCAAAGATACAGGGCGCTTGGCGCGTCGTCGCGACGCACTGCTGGGAACTCAAGCGACCAGCTTCATCGATGAACACCGCTTCGCCCGGGGCGACATCACGCACGCGCGTGAAGCCGAGCATGTCGAGCGCGACCGACTCGGAGGCGAGCATGAACTCGACGCCCTTTGCGGTTTCGCGCTGGCCGATCACAAGCGGACGGATGCCGTTCGGATCCCGAAACCCCAAGATGCCGTGGCCGATCACCATCGCGACGACGGCATAGGCGCCGCGGCAACGACGGAAAAGCGCACTCACTGCCGCGAACACGTCGGCGGCGGTCACGCGAGGCGTGCCGACGCGCTGCAACTCGGAAGCGAGCACGTTGAGCAGCACTTCGGAGTCGGACGAGGTGTTGAGATGACGACGCTCTTCGCGGATGAGCACGTCGGCGAGTTCGGTGGCGTTCGTGAGGTTGCCGTTATGACCGAGCACGATGCCGTACGGCGCGTTCACATAAAAAGGCTGCGCCTCGGAGACGTTGTCGCCGCCGGCGGTCGGATAACGCACATGACCGATGCCGATGTTGCCGCGCAGCTCGAGCATGTCTTGCTGACTGAAGACGTCGCGCACGAGGCCCTGTCCCTTGCGCATGCAGACGAGACCCTCGACGGCGGTGACGATGCCGGCGGCGTCCTGCCCGCGGTGCTGCAGCACCGTCAACGCGTCATAGAGCCGCGAGTTGACGGGACTTTTACCGACGATACCTGCTATGCCGCACATGGGTTCGCCTCGTGATGATCAGGTGGGAGCGCTCGGGCGTCCGACAATACTTTGATTACGGAGGAGCGCCTCGAAGTCGACGAGACTGTCGAGAAGCTCTGCCGAGGTGGTCGCTGCCGTACGCAGTTTGGAGGCTTTCCAGACCGCCTCGTCTTCGAGACCGAACTGCAGCGCGATCAGCGTGAAGAACCCGACGACGATCGCACCGCGCGCAGCACCGAAGAACATGCCGAGCATGCGGTTGATCGGCGCGAAGATCGTCGCGTTGATTTTTTTGCTGAGCAAAATACCGATGAGCGCCACGATGATGAAGGTGACGATACCCACGAGCACGCAGGCAACCAGGCCTTGGTATTTGGCGTTGGTGACGAAGGACTCAACGTAGGGCCGCGCGAGTTCCCCGTAATGGGAGCCGATGTAGAGCGCGACGATCCAGGAGAGGAGACTGAAGACTTCAGCGATGAGGCCGCGCATGAGACCGAACGCGGCAAAGACCAGAAAGACGACGGTGATGGTGATATCGAGCCACGTCATGCTCTGAATTCTACTTCACGACCGAACCTTTGTGCCCGGCATCGGCGAGTTTCTTTGCGAGCGCGTTCGCTGCCGCTCGATCGATCTCGGGTCCGACGCGTACGCGGAACATGGTCTTGCCCGAACGTGAGATTTCATCGACGACGACGGCAAATTTCTTGTCGCGCAGCTGACGCTCGAGTCGGCGCGCACTCGCCCCATTCACAAAGACTCCGATCTGCACGTAGTAACTGCCCGCGGGCGTGGCGGCAGGCTTCGTTTCAGGCTTGGGTTCGGCTTTGGGGGCAGGCGTCGGCTCGATTTTGGCGACGACCTTGGGGTCGGCTTTGGGCTCGGCCTTGGGCGCGGGCGTAACGGTCGCCTTCTCAGGGCCCGCCGACACAGCGGGCGCCGGCGGTGTCACCGTCGCCGGCACGGGTAACTCGAGGGGCGCTTCGACCGCGGGCTGCGGGGGAGCTTGCGGCTGCGGCATCGCCGAGGCGGGCGCGGACGCGGATTCGGTGAGATCGACTTCGAAGCGACGCTCGCCGTCACCCGCAGTGGGGGTGGCAGCCGCCGACGACTTCGCAGCCTCGCCGGAACCGGTCAACAACTCCGGTAGCAGCAGCACGGCCAGCAAAACGAGAATGACGGCACCGGTGAGCCGGTGTTTGAGCGCAGTGTCCAAGCTGCAAATTATAAACCAAGCCAGTCGAGCGCCGGGCCGACGACGTGAAAGGATCCGAAGACGACGATGCGATCGCCGCGACGAGCGAGCGCCCTCGCCGTCGCACACCCATGGGAGACATCGGGTGCAAGCGCGACGCTGCGGCAGCGTGCCGGTAAACGCGCGCGCAGATCGTCGGCGCCGCGGCCGCGAGGCCCGTCGAGACCGCAGAGCACCCACTCGTCGATAACCCCGGCGAGCGACTCGCCGATGATGACGGCGTCCTTGTCCTGCAGGATGCCGACAACGCCCACGGTTTTACCTTCGGCGGGTGACGCCTTGAGCGCCTCGGCGAGCACCCGAGCCGAGTCCTCATTGTGGGCGACATCCAAAATCCACTCGGGATCGCCCGCCTGCGTCGGCGCGATGCGCTGAAACCGACCGCGCAGTTCGGCGGTGGTGAGTCCGCGAGCAATGAGCTCGCGGTGAGGTGTCGGGCAGACCCGCTGCCACACAGTGAACGCAGCGATGGCAGTTGCGGCATTACACATTTGAATGGGCCCTTTGAGCGCAGGCAGCGGGAGCGAGTCAAACGTATGACCTGGGCCCCGCCAGCGCCAGCTCTCGCCGTCTTGCTCAAAGAAAAAATGCTGATCGCGCTGCGTGACCTCGCACTGCAGACGCGCAATGGCCTCGTGAACGCTCTTCGGCATCTCGGGCGACCCCAAGATCACGGGCCGTCGCGCGCGGAAGATGCCCGCCTTTTCGCGCCCGATCTCCTCGACCGTCGGCCCGAGCCAATCTTGATGATCGAGTCCGACCGAGCACAGCACGGCGACGTCGGCATCGATGATATTGGTCGCATCGAGCCGACCGCCGAGCCCAACTTCGATGACGGCTGCCCCGACCGACGCCTCGTCAAAGATGACGAAGGCCGCGAGGGTGCCGTATTCGAAAAAGGTGAGTGGTGTATCGCCCCTCACCTCCTCGATGCGCTCGAACGCGCGGATCAGCGTGGCGTCATCGACCGGCTGACCGTCGATCGCGACGCGCTCGTTATAGCGCTGCAGATGCGGCGAGGTGTAGGTGCCAGTGCGCAGGCCCGCGGCGCGACACAAGGCTGTCAGGAACGCGACGGTCGAGCCCTTGCCGTTGGTGCCGCCGACGATGATCGAGGGATATTGAGCGGGTAAAAGCTGGAGGCGCTGCGCGACCTCGCGCACGCGGTCGAGTCCGAGTTCGATCGCGTTAGGGTGCTGCGCCTGTTGGTAGGCGAGCCAGTCAGGGAGCTGCATGGGCAGCCGGAGGCGCCGCGGGCTGACGCATCAGCTTGCGCAGCAGCTCGGCGAGGCGCGGCCGAAGATCGCGACGGTCGATGATCTGGTCGATCACGCCGTGCTCGAGTAAAAACTCACTGCGCTGAAACCCTTCGGGAAGTTTTTCGCGCACGGTCTGCTCGATGACGCGCGGGCCGGCAAAACCAATGAGCGCACGCGGCTCGGCGATGTTGAGATCACCAAGCATCGCCAGACTCGCCGAGACACCACCCGTCGTCGGGTCGGTGAGCACCGAGATGAACGGCAGACCCGCGGCCTGCAACTCGGTGAGTGCGGCGCTCGTCTTCGCCATCTGCAACAAAGAAAAAAGCGCTTCCTGCATGCGCGCGCCCCCGCTTGCCGAGAAGCAGATGAGCGGCGCACGGTGTTTGATGGCGTGATCGACGGCGCGACGAAACCGCTCGCCCACGACCGAGCCCATCGAGCCTCCCAAGAACTGAAACTCGAACGCGCAGGCGACGACCGGCAACTCTTCGAGTGTGCCCGACATCGCAATCAGCGCATCTTTTTCGCCGGTGCTTTTTTGAGCCGCCGAGAGGCGATCGCGGTAGCGCTTGCTGTCGCGGAACTTGAGCGGATCTTCAGGGGTGATGCGCTCACCGATTTCTTTGGCGGAGTCGGGATCGAGAAAGCGCAGCAGTCGATCGCGCGCGCCGATGCGCATGTGGTTCGCGCACTTCGGGCAGACGAAGAGATTGCGCTCGAGCTCGGCGCGGTAAAGCGGCGAGTCGCAGGCGGTGCACTTGATCCAAAGCCCCTCGGGCACCGAACGCGAACGACGCTCGGTCTTGATGCGCGAGGGTACGATTTTTTCGAACCAGGCCATGCGGCGACTATACCGGATCAGGCAATCCGAACGCCTCGGGGTACTCGATACGACGCAGGCACAGCCCTTCGGGCTCGGCGGTCGGCGCGTTGCGGCGACGATCGCGACCCTCGAGCAAGGTTTTGACCTCATCGGTTGGGCGCAGACCGCGACCGACCTCGATCAGGAGTCCTGCGATGTTGCGCACCATGTGATGCAAAAACGCGTTCGCCGTAACGTCGATATGAATGAGCTCACCCTCGCGCTGCACCGAGAGATGACTGATACGCCGAATGGGTGATTTTGATTGGCACTCGGCCGAACGAAACGCGCTGAAGTCGTGCTCGCCGACGAGATGCTGTGCGCCCTCGTGCATGCGCGCGACATCGAGCGGAGCGGGGACCCACGTCGCGCGACCGTCGTGCAGCGCCGAGCGCGCACTGCGATTGAAGATGCTGTAGCGATAGTGACGACGAGTCGCCGAGAAGCGCGCATGAAAATGTTCAGGCACAGGCAGCGCCCAGCACACACTCGCCTTGCGATCGAGGTTGGCATTGGTGCCGAGCACCCAGGCGCGCGACGAGCGCGAAGCCTCCGTCTCGAAGTGGATCACCTGCCCCGCCGCATGCACGCCCGCATCGGTGCGTCCGCCGCAGATCAAAGAAATACTGTGGTCGGCGACGGTACCAATCGCCGTCGCAAAAGCATCTTCGACGCTGCGTAACCCGGGCTGGTGCTGCCAACCGCAGAAGTGTGTGCCGTCGTACTCGACACCCATGGCCCAGCGGGTCATGCGATTGGCGTCACGATCTCAGGGGTCACGACTTCGGCAGCGAGTCGAGCAAGCGGATCGCCTCAGCCCGCTGCGTTTCGTCGCCAAGGCGCAGGGCCGCCTGCAGCTCGAGGATGGCCGCATCGTGCTGACCCATCTCGATGAACGCGCGCGCGAGGTTGATCTTGCTGCCCGCTTCATCGACCGGCGGCGGATCGCCTTCGAGGTCCTCATCGATTGGCGGTGCGGCCGTTGTGGCCGAGATCGAGGGTACGGCGACCGGCGCGATGCGCTCGGGGGCGGCGCGCAGCGGCGCGTCCAGGAGGGCGTCGGCATCCTGCGCGGCCTTGATGGGCGGCAGGTCGAAGGTCATTTCCTGCCGAGGGGCGGGCTCGGCGGCTTCGGCGCGTCGGCGACCCCGAACCAGAAAGGCAATCAGCAAAACGAGCGAGATCAGCAGCAAAGCGGGTATTGACCACCAGGCTTCGGCAGCCCAGCGACGGGCCTCGGCCATCCAACCCCCCTGCCCGACGGTATCGGGGCCCGAGGGAGCCTCTGCGGCGGCAAGACGGGCCTTGAGGGCCTCGACTTCGGCCGCGGCGGCTTGGAGGTCGGCCTCGAGACGCGCGGCCTTGGCTTCGGGGGTCTCCGGTTCGGCCGGGACCACGGGCTCGAGCGCGAGCGGTGAGGCGACGGGCGGCTCAGCGGACGGGGTCGGTGCCGTCGCAGGGGCCGGAGCAGGCGTCGCGGTCGGGGCCGGCGTCGGAACCGGTGTCGGGACAGGCGTCGGCGCCGCACGGGTCTCGGTGGGCGGCGCGGTTTTGGCGGGGGTCGCAGCGGCGGGCTTCGCGGGGGCCGTCGTCAGGGTCTGGGTGCCAGGCGCCGGTGCACTGAGCCGAGCCGAAGCCGCCCCACCCGTGCGCCAGATGCCGAGCGTTCGGCTGACTTCGCTTGCGGCTGCTGTGGGCGAGATCGCATTGAGCGCGGCCGCATCGGGCAGCGTGAGGATCGAGCCCACGATCATCTCGCTCATGCCCCCTGGCCCGAAGGCGGTGGGGTTGGCACGGAAAATACCGACCATCGCCTGCGGCAGCGTGACGCCGGTGGTCGCGGACCACTCACGCGAAATCGACATCAACGTTTCATTGCGACGCACGAGGCGCACGGCTTGCTGAGACGTCGGCGGGCTCGGCGCAGCGGACGTCGAGGAGGCGGGCGACGCGGTGGTCGCCGCGGCAGGCGCTGCCGGCGTTGCGGGCGCATCCAAAGAAACGAGGTATTCGCGGAAGCGACGGCCGCGACCCCAATCGGCGACGACGACGAAGCGCACGTCATCGGTCGCGACGGGCGTCGCGTTCCGAATGCGCAGCACCGGCACACCCGAGGACGACTGACCGAGCTCGATCGAGGCGGACGCGAGTGATGGCGAGCGCGAGTTGGCGGGCAGCTGGGGCTTCAGCGTGTCGAGTTCGCCGTCGGCGACCTCGAGCAGCGCGACTTCGATCTCAAGTGCGGCCCCCGGCGACGATAGGAGCCGCGCGTTACCGAGTTCGAGTGCCGACGCCCCGGCTGCGCCGAAAGCGAGCGCAAGGGCAAGCGCCAGGCGCGGCGGATGGGGGACCATCCGGGGCCTCACGGTCAAAGATTTTTGGCGTCGCGTCACGATGTCACCCCCGGCTGAGCACGCTGCGCTCAAAGATGATCGCGAATGAGGATTTCTGCAATCTGCACGCTGTTAGTGGCCGCGCCCTTGCGGATGTTATCCGAGACGATCCAAAGATTTAGGCCGCGCTCGTGCGAGATGTCCTCGCGGATGCGACCGACGAAAACGCGATCGTCGTTCGCCGCCTGCACTGCCGCCGTCGGGTAGCCGCCCGCCTCGCGCTTGTCGATGACCTTCACGCCCGGCGCCTTCTCGAGCAGCTTGCGTACCTCAGGTACCGTGATTTTTTGACGGGTCTCGATGTTGACGACCTCGGAGTGCCCGAAGAACACGGGCACACGAACGGTGGTCGCATTCACCTTGATGTTGGGATCACCAAAAATTTTCTGGGTCTCCCAGAACATCTTCATCTCTTCTTTGGTGTAGCCGTTATCCATGAATTTGTCGATTTGCGGCACCACGTTGAAGGCGATCTGCGCCGCGACGACCTTGGGCTTGACCGGGCCCTTGCCGCTCACGAGTGCGACCGTCTGCTCGGCAAGCTCTTCGACGGCTTCTTTGCCAGCACCGGACACGGACTGATAGGTCGCCACGTTGATGCGCTCAATGCCGACGGCGTCATAGATGGGCTTGAGCGCAACCAGCATCTGGATCGTCGAGCAGTTGGGGTTCGCGATGATGCGACGCTTGGTGAACTGCGAGATCGCCGCGGCGTTCACCTCGGGGATGATGAGCGGAATGTCGTCCTCGTAACGAAACTCAGAGGTGTTGTCGATGACGACACAGCCTGCTGCAGCCGCCTTCGGCGCGATGACACGAGACACGTCGCCGCCTGCAGAGAAAAGACCGATATCCGCTTTGGAAAAGTCGAAGGTGTCGACGTCGAGGACGGGATAGCTCTTGCCGTTGAACTCGACGGTCTTGCCGAGCGAGCGATTGCTCGCAAGCGGATAAAGCTCGCCGACCGGGAACTTCCGCTCTTCGAGCACTTTGATGATGGTGTCGCCCACGAGGCCGGTTGCCCCGAGCACGGCGACATTCCACTGACGACTCATCGATTCTTCTCCGACTTCGTGATGACCGGCGTCGTCGATTTGACGTCGCCGTTCTGCGCGCGATGGCGCAGCCAATGATCCATGAGCACGATCGCCATCATCGCCTCGGCGATGGGCGTCGCTCGAATACCGACACACGGGTCGTGACGACCGGTGGTGATGATCTCGGTGGGCTCACCATCGACCGTGATGGTGCGACCCGGCACCTGAATGCTCGAAGTGGGCTTGAGTGAGGCGTGGACGATGATGTCCTGCCCGCTCGAGATGCCCCCGAGCACGCCGCCTGAGTTGTTGCTGGTGAAGCCCGTTGGCGTGAGCTCATCACGATGTTCGCTGCCGCGCTGCGCGACGACCTGCACCCCAGCACCCACCTCGACGGCTTTGACCGCGTTGATGCCCATCATGGCGTAGGCAAGATCCGCATCGAGACGGTCGAACACGGGTTCACCGAGGCCCGGTGGCACGCCCTTGGCGATGACCGTGATGCGCGCGCCGATGGAATCGCCCTCTTCTCTTAGCTTCCAGATGAGATCTTCTAATTCTTTGACACGCGAGGGGTCGGGGCAGAAGAAGGGGTTGTCGTAGGCCGTCTCGGGTGCGACCGGCTCGAGTACGAGCGAGCCGATCTGACTCAAATAGCCGTGGATCTCGATGCCGAGACGCGTGGCGAGATATTTGCGAGCGATGGCGCCCGCCGCAACGCGCATGACAGTTTCGCGAGCCGACGAGCGTCCGCCGCCCCGGTAGTCGCGAAATCCGTATTTTTGTTGATAGGTGTAGTCGGCGTGCCCGGGGCGGAACCGATCTTTGATCTTGTCGTAATCGCGCGAGCGCGCGTCGGTGTTCTCGACGACGAGGCCAATGGAGGTGCCCGTGGTTCGCCCCTCGAAGACACCCGAGAGAATACGTACGGCGTCTTCTTCTTTTCTTTGACTGACGAACTTCGAGGTGCCCGTGCGACGAAGATCGATATCGCGCGTGAAATCGGCCTCAGAGATTTCAAGACCCGGCGGACAGCCGTCGATGATGCAGCCGAGTGCCGGACCGTGGCTCTCGCCGAAGGTCGTCACCTGAAACAGGCGACCGATGGTGTTACCGGACATGACGTTGCAGCTGCTCGCGGGTCAACAAAAATACGCCGCCACCGCCACGCTCGAACTCGAGCCAGGTGAACGGCACGCGTGGCCACTGGCGTCGGACCTGCGTCTCGGTGTTGCCCACCTCGACGACCAGGAGACCTCCTGGCGTGAGGTGTCGCGCCGCCTGCTGGAGGATGACGCGCACCGAATCGAGACCCTGCTTGCCCGCCGCCAACGCGAGGCGCGGTTCGTGTTCGTACTCGGGAGGCAGCGAACGCATCTCGCGCGCCCCGACGTAGGGTGGATTCGAGACGATGATATCGTACCGACGGCCTTTGAGGGCCGCGAAATGATCCGATTTCGCGAAGCGGACACGACGCGAGAGCTGTAATTCGCGTGCATTGACTCGCGCGAGTGCGAGGGCTTCGTCGGAGATGTCCGTCCCGTCGACTTTCGCCTTCGGCAGGTAGTGCGCCGTGGCGAGCGCGATGCAACCGCCACCGGTACAAAGATCGAGCACACGCTTGACGCGTGCCGGGTCGATCCACGGTCGAAACTGATTTTCGATGAGCTCGGCAATCGGCGAGCGCGGAATGAGCGCCCGCGGGTCGGTGCGCATCGGCAGCCCCGCGAACCAGGTGCGGCCCGTGAGATACACCGCCGGACGTCGCGTCGAGATACGCAGCTCGAGCAGCGCCTCGTAGGCCACGGCCTGGCGCAGGGTCAGTCGACGGCGATAGAGCGCGGGGCTCGGCGCCGACTTCAGGTCGAGCACGTAAAAGAGAATCGCCGCCGCGTCGTCTTCGGCATTGTCGGTGCCATGCCCAAAGAAGACCCCGGCCCGATCGAGCGCCTTCGCGCCATGGACCAAGGCCTCGAGCACGGTGGGGGGTCGGGGACGGGCGGGCCTGTGGGATACTTTGCGCATGTCAGACATTGTGCCATCCACCGCTGCCCGCGCGTTCGTCGCGCTACAACACGTTCTGCCGCAACACGGTATTTCGCGGCTCATCCACGCCGCGGCGCGCAGCCAAACGCCGTGGTTCAAGAACCTGCTGATCTCGAACTTCGTGAAGGGCTTCAAGCCTGACTTGAGTGATGCGCTCGTGAGCGACCCGCTCGCGTTCGAGTCGTTCAACGCGTTCTTCACGCGCGCACTCAAGCCCGACGCGCGGCCCTTGCCCGTCGATCCGCTCGAACTCGCCTGCCCTGTCGATGGGACGGTCAGTGAGATCGGTCGTATCGACGACGACCGCGTGCTGCAGGCGAAGGGTCGTCATTACACGCTCGATGCACTGCTCGCCTCGCGTCGCGAGTGGGTCGAGCGATTTCGGGGTGGGCACTTCGCAACCATTTATCTCGCACCCTACAACTATCACCGTATTCACATGGCGATGGCTGGCACGCTGCGCGATGCGTGGTATGTGCCGGGGCGTCTTTTCAGTGTGAACCGTGTCACGGCCGACGGCGTCGCCAATCTTTTTGCCCGCAACGAGCGCATCGCCTGTTTCTTTGAGGGCGAAGGCATCGAGCATGCGCTGCTGCTCATCGGCGCGCTCAACGTCGGCTCCATGGAAACCGTGTGGCACGGCGAAGTCGCGCCGCGACGGCCGCGGCGACTGACGCGGCTCGACATCGAGCGAGGCGGTAAGCCTTTCGCAGCGGCGCGCGGTGAAGAAATGGGACGCTTCAATATGGGCTCGACGGTGATCCTGCTCTTCCCCAAAGACACGATCGAGTGGGCGCCGCATCTTGCGACCGGCCGCATCGTGCGGATGGGCGAGACGATCGGCCGCAGAATTCACGGCTGAGATCGCGGGCTTAGTTAATGGCCTCTTCAGCGACGGACCGCTGGCTTCCTTCGGCAACGCGTGAGCGCCTCGCGCAGCGTGCGGCGCTGCTCGCGACGGTCCGTCAATTCTTTGAAACGCGATCGGTGCTCGAGGTCGAGACGCCGATGCTCGTGAATGCCGCAGTGACCGACGTGAGCCTGCGACCCGTCGAGCTGGTGCTCGGTGAGCGACGACTTTTTTTGCAGACCTCGCCCGAGTACGCCATGAAGCGATTACTCGCGGCGGGCATGGGCGATGTGTATCAGCTCTGCAAAGTCGTCCGCGGTGACGAGCGCAGCCGTGTGCACAACCCGGAATTCACGATGCTCGAGTGGTATCGCGTCGGGTTCGAGATGACGGGCCTCATTCAAGAAGTCGCCGCGCTGCTCGATGCTCTCGTGACCCGTGTGGGCGGCAAAGCACGCGCGTTGCGGCGGGTGTCGTATCGCGAGGTGTTTCAGACGTCGCTGCAGATCGATCCGCTCGAAGTGCCGACGGAAGATCTGGCGAAGATCGCTGCGACGCATGGGCTTACGGGCCACAATTTGACCGAACTCGGTCGTGACGAACTACTCGATTTTTTGATGGGCGCCGTGATCGGTCCGACACTCGGCCGAGGCGAGTGGCTCGCCCTCACCCACTACCCCGCTTCGCAGGCCGCGCTCGCGCAACTCGACCCTGCGGATCCGCGCGTGGCACTACGGTTCGAGATCTATGCCGACGGCATCGAGCTCGCCAACGGATTTCAGGAGCTCGCCGACGCGAATGAGCAACGCGCACGGTTCATGGCCGATAATGCGGCACGACGTACGCAGGGCTTGCCCCAGATGCCGATCGACGAGCCCTTGCTCGCGGCGCTTGAGGCAGG
>Ga0194123_10002358_pt1 | contig 24910 bp, 22 predicted proteins | sample TA2MahsurfametaG_5_FD_155479 | JGI IMG/M metagenome (GOLD analysis project Ga0194123, IMG submission 155479) | Freshwater microbial communities from Lake Tanganyika, Tanzania - TA2015023 Mahale A surface | ecosystem: Environmental > Aquatic > Freshwater > Lake | place: Tanzania: Lake Tanganyika... | reverse complement strand
AGGACGGCTCGGAGAGCCGTCCGTACCGAGCCCATCAACCCGCCGCTTCTTCCGTCTTCGCGCCGATCCCCTCTCCCACGGCATAACGGGTGAAACGACGAACGACGATGTTCTCGCCCAACTCGCCAATCTTGGAGTTGATCACGTCCTTGATGGTGAGGTTGGCGTCCTTCACGAATGCCTGCTCAAGGAGACAGACGGTGCTGTAATACTTCTCCACCTTGCCGGCGACGATCTTCTCCACGACCGGAGCAGGCTTGCCCTTGATCTGGGCGGCGGCCACTTCCCTCTCCTCCTGCAATGCCTTCTCCGGAACTTCATCGCGACCCACATAGAGCGGGCTGGCGGCAGCGATCTGGAGGGTGATGTCTTTCACAAGCTCGCGGAAGATCTCGTTCTTGGCCACGAAGTCAGTCTCGCAGTTGACCTCGACAAGGACACCCACTTTGCCACCCAAATGGATGTAGGAGGCGATGACGCCCTCACGGGTTTCGCGTCCGGCCTTCTTGCCGGCGGCCAGGTTGAACTTTTTGCGGAGGATCTTTTCAGCCTCCTCCATGTTGCCGTTGGCCTCGGAGAGCGCTTTTTTGCAGTCCATCATGCCGGCGTTGGTCCGGTCGCGCAGTTCCTTGACGGTTTTGGGATCAATAGCGGTCGCAGTGCTCATGAATATTATGCTCCTAGATTAGACGGGGCTGCTTAGGCCGAGAGGGTGGCCGCTTCCTTTTTGGGGGACCGGCCTCTGCCCCGGGGCTTTTTCTCCCCGGCGTCTGTTTTCTCCTCGCGGGCGGCGCTTGCCGGAACGGGGGGTGCGCTCCGGCGGCCTTCTTCGATGGCCTCGGCCAGAGGCTCGAGGATGGCGCGGATCGAGCGGATGGCGTCATCGTTGCAGGGAATGGGCACGGTCGCCTGATCGGGATCGGCATTGGTGTCAGCCAAAGCGATCACCGGAATGTTCAAACGGTGGGCCTCCCGGACGGCAATGTCTTCGCGGGTGAGATCAATGACCACCACGGCCGCGGGATTTTTATCCATCTCGAGAATGCCGGCGAGGTTACGGCTGAGCTTGGCTTTTTCGCGGCGGAGCGTGGCGGCCTCCTTCTTGGGCATGAGGTCCATGGCACCGGTGCGCTCTTTGTCTTCGATGCTCTTTAAGCGGGCCACGCTGCGACGGATGGTGGTGAGGTTGGTGAGGGTGCCTCCGAGCCAGCGGCCGTTGACGTAATGGGAGCCCGTGCGCTCGGCCAGTTCCTTGATGACTTCCTGGGCCGGCTTCTTGGTGCCGACAAAAAGGACGCGCCCGCCTTGGGACGCGGCATTGCGAAGGAAATCAGCCGCCTTGCGGATCTGTTCTGCGGTCTTTGAAAGATCGATGATGTAAATCCCGTTTTTGGGGGCAAAAATAAATTCCTTCATCTTGGGGTTCCAGCGATCTGTCCGATGTCCAAAATGGACGCCGGCCTCGAGCAGCCGTCTCACTTCCGCTTCTGTTGCCATCATGGTTTGTCTTTCCTGTCCGCTTATGACCCCGATTTTCAGGGCTTCCCTTTCTAGGGAATAAGGTTTCTGTTTCGGTGTCCGCTTGCGCAGACGTTATTTCTGGCCCCGCCAACCAGCCCACTCCATGGCCTGGATGACGAAGAATCGAAAATCATACTGATTAAGTCCCTTTCGCCAAGCTTTTCCCCTTCCCCCTCTTCAACTTACATATCCCCCGTTTCGACCTCCGACCCCACCTCTGACCCCAAATCTTTAGCTGGGACCTTATGGAATCTATTTATTATAAAAATTTGTTGACAAAGTAATGCAAAGCCATAGGACAGAGAAATATGCGAAGGATTTTATCTTCCTTGGGCATCCTTTTATTTATGGTTTTCTTGCCACAATTGGTTATTGGAGAATCGGTTAAGCCAAGTATTTATAAGAATAAAACTCCTACCGATACTGAAGGAAAAACAACATCTAGTTTCCCGCTCCGGCGAAACATTGTGACAACCTATTTTTGGATCGGCCAAGGAGATACGCCCATCAGCGCAACCACCAACATCAAGAGCGCCTGGGACTCATTTTGGAAAAAGAATTTTGGCGGGATCGACTGCCCCGACCAGCGGAAGGACGCCAAAAAGTTCCGCGAAGCCAGCCTGCCCCGGAAATTCGCCCCGACGCTGAATCCGTTCTACGTGGCCCTTCCGTTCAACGACATCGCTTTCCCGAAAAAGTCCCGGAAATGGGTTTACTGGTGGGATGAGGAGAAGTACAAAAAAGGCCGCTTCGATTCCCAGTGCAAAGGTCGTTGGATCATGATTAGGTTCAACAACAAGGTCTGCTACGCCCAGTGGGAAGATGTTGGCCCCCTTCGCTACGACCATGCGGAGTATGTTTTTGGCGATGAGCTACCCACCCGCCATTCCCGGGCCGGACTCGATGTCTCCCCCGCCGTGCGCGACTACCTCGGATTGAGCGGGCTGGACAAGACGGACTGGAAATTCGTCAAGGACGATCAAGTGCCTTACGGCCCCTGGATCGAATACGGCGAACAGGCGATTCTCTACAGTGCCATCAAAGAACAAGCGGCCAAAAAATCCGGACGGGACCTTTAGGTCGGGCACCAACGCCCCAAGGGCGTTTCGGTGGGTTGCTTGCAGCACGTTAATTCTCTAAGGGGAAGCATGCCATTATCCCGGCGATTCAAAAAACCTTCGGTGCTTTTGGTGTTGCCTATCTACAACGAGGCCCATGAGGCGGGCCGAGTCTGCAAAGAAGTTCGACCTTTTTTGGCAAAGCACCGTGATTGCAGGGCCATTTTCGTCGACGATGGCTCCCACGACGGCACGGCTGAAGCCTTCCGGCGAGGTCTGCGGGGACTCAAAAGAGCCGCAGTGATGGGGTTGCACGCCAACGGCGGAAAAGGCAAGGCGGTCCGCCTGGCCTTCGCCGGCGCCAAGGAGGATTATCTCATCTTTCTCGACGGCGACCTGGCCTACTCGCTGTCTCACCTCCGACCGATGATTTCGGCGCTAAAAAGCAGCGATATGGTCATTGGCTCCCGCTCGATGGTGGCCCAAGCGGAAGGTTCCCTCCCCAAACGGCGCGCCTTCCTCGGTTGGGGCTTCAACCGGCTAGCCTGCCTGCTGTTCGGATTCGATTACCCGGATACCCAGGCCGGCCTGAAGGGGTTTCGCCGGCGAGCGGCCCGGGAACTATTTCTCCGCCAAAAGGTCGACGGATTCGCTTTTGACGCAGAGCTCCTTTATTTGGCGCGCAAATTAGGACTGAAGGTCGGTCAAATTCCCGCGCAGGTCTCGGGTGCCCACAGCTACAAAACTTCCCAAGTGAAGCTATCCGTCGACACCTTAATTTGTCTGTGGGACTTTTTGCTGATTCGTCTCCGCTCCTGGAGCGGGCAGTATCGGTATCCGTGAAGCGCACCATCCTCCTCACGTGGGACGTGGAGGAGTACGATGCCCCTGCCGATTTCGGTGCACGCCCCTTCCTGGACGGGGGCCTCAGCCGCGGGCTCGAAATCTGGCGACAATGGTTGGAGGTTTCCGCCCGCTGGAAAGCTCCCGGCACGGTCTTTGTGACCGCACGGTTGGCGGAAACCGCCCCCGATCTTTTGCGTGAAACCCGGCAGCGAGGTCACGAAATTGCCTCCCACGCCTGGTCCCACGAAAAAAACGCGGCTTTGGACCTGGAAAAAAGCCGCCGGCGCATCAGCGAGTTGGCGGGCGCCGAAGTGGTGGGATTCCGATCCCCTCGTCTACGACCAGTCTCGTTGCAAGAAGTGAAGTCAGCCGAATATCGGTATGATGCCTCTTCCAACCCCGCCATCGTTCCAGGCCGATATTGGAGACTCTCGCAAAAACGGAAGCCTCATCAGGAGGCGGGAGTCTGGGCGGTTCCGGCCTCCGTTTTGCCTTGGATAAGATTCCCCCTCTTTTGGGCCACTTTCCATTTATTGCCCCTGCCCCTCTATTTGGTGGTCTGCCGATTGCTAATGGCGTGGGACGGGGTGCTGACCCTCTACTTTCACCCTTGGGAACTCTCGGAACTGAGGGAAAAAGAAATTCCCTGGTGGATCCGGCGGCGCTCCCGGGAGCGCCGGATCGAGAGGATGGAAACCCTGATCCGCTCTCTCAGCGAATACGGCGAATTCCGCACAATCGCCGGCTATTTGGGAGTTGGAAAAGGGTAGGCCCCTTTCAATCAGGGGGTCCACCGCGGCCCCTATCCGAGGGTCGACTAACGGGTTTTCAACCGCCCATCATCGCGGGAGGATTTGATGTAAAAATCCTTGGGGCCCTGCCTGGAGGCTGGTTTGTTGTTGGGATCCGCGTACTCCGGATATTCGTTCCAGGCGTCGTTGAGGACATTGGCCACCGGCACATTCATCGGGTTCATCATTTTTTGTATCCTTTTATGCCGGGCGACATATTCCTCATATGTCTCCGCGCTGCATAAAAAGGAGGCACAGCACATAACGGCCACCCAAGCCCAACGCCGGGAGCACCCGAACGAGCGGTACAAAAACGGCCCGCCTTTGGTCATTTTTGGCTTTTCCGGGCCTCGAGAAGGATCTTTTCGATCTCGGGCATCACCTTGGAGGGATGTTGCCACTCGTTCCCCGGTTGGCCGGTCAGATCTTTGCCGTCCTTATCCAGCAACACCAGGTACGGAATTCCTCCCGCCGCATACTTGCCGACCCCGGCGGCTTTCTTCTCGTCAAAGCGGATCGCCGGCCAAGGCATCTTGTCATCTTTCATGTAGTCCATCATGGCCTGCTCATCTTTGTCCGAGCTGGCAAACACCAGCTCAAAGTTTTTAAAGCGGGTCTTGGTGTTCTTGTACCAGGTCACCAGCTTGGGCGTGAGCGCCCGGCAAGGAGGACACCAGTGGGCCGAAAAGTAAATGGCGGTGAATTCCGGCTTGGTTGCACCAGCCTCGTAAGGCACAGCCTTGCCGTTTTTTGACTCAATCAACTTGGACTGCAGATCTCCAAAATAATCTGCCCGGAGCGCGGGACTTGAGAGGACGAAGGCCATGAAACCAAGGACGAGAGTGAGATGGGTTTTGTTCATGGAGAAATTGTCCTCCCGCCCAAGGGGCGCGCAATCCCCTTTTGACCTTCCTCCCTGCCCTTGCCACGATTGCCGGAATGTTATTGCGGACGGCGGCCCCCAAGACTTTTCCCGAACTTTCCCCGATTTACCGGCAGCCGCTCTTTGATTTGCTGGAGCAGGCTCGCGAAACGTACCGTGCCCACTGGGGCGAACAGGGGGGGGTTCAGCTTTGCCGGTTGCTGAGTATTAAAACCGGGGGCTGCAGCGAAGACTGCGCCTACTGCGCCCAAAGCTCCCGCTACGACACCGGCGTAAAGGCCGAACGGCTCATGGATCGTCAGGCCGTCCTCGAGGAGGCCCGGCAGGCCAAGGCCGCCGGGGCCGGGCGCTTCTGCATGGGAGCAGCCTGGAAGGGCGTCCGTGAGGGTGAGGCCAAATTCGAGTCCGTCTTGCAGATCGTCCGCGAGGTTAAAGAGCTAGGTATGGAGGTTTGCGTGACTTTAGGCCAACTGTCTGAAGAGGCGGCTCGTCAGCTCAAGGAGGCTGGGGTCACCGCCTATAACCACAATCTCGACACCTCCCCCGAGCATTATCGGAAGATTGTCAGCACCCACTCTTTCGAGGACCGGCTTCGTACAATTCGTTTCGTGCAAAAGGCCGGCATGGCCGTCTGCTGCGGGGGAATCCTGGGCATGGGGGAAAACGAGGACGACCGCCTCAAAATGCTGGAAGTCCTCTGCGGATTTGACCCCGCCCCTGAGAGTGTCCCGATCAACTGCCTGATGCCGCAGGAGGGAACCCCCCTCGCCGGTCAGAAGCCCATCGATGTTTTCGAGCTGGTCCGGTTAATTGCCACCACCCGGATTGCCCTGCCCCGCGCCCGGGTCCGGCTCAGCGCCGGCCGGACGGCGCTAACCCGCGAAGCGCAGGCGCTTTGCTTTTTTGCCGGGGCCAACTCGATCTTTTTCGGCGACAAACTGCTGACCGCCCCGAATCCCGAGGAGTCCGACGACCGCGCGCTTCTGAAAACCCTTGGCTTGGCGGCGGCCGCTTAAGTTGTCGTCCGGCAGGGAAACCCGCCTTCCCCAAGACTGACCTTTGTAAAAAGAGGGTTTTCCATCTAGAAATTTTAGTTCATGCCCGTCGCTTTCCGTATCGCTGGTTATCTCCGGAAATATCCCGTTTTTGCCATCGGCACCCTCGCGGCCGCGCTCATCTCCACCTTGCTGGGACTGGTTTATCCGCGCCTCACCGGATATCTCATCGACGAGGTCATTGCCAAAGGCCTGGGGGATCGCCTTCCCATACTGATCGCCACGCTGGCCTTGGTTTTCTTGGGACGGGACGGACTGAATGCCCTGCGGATCCTGCTGAATAATCTTTTTGAGCAAAAGGTCATCCTCGACCTGCGTTGCGATCTTTACAGCGCCTTCCAGCGGTTGCCGGTCTCCTGGTACGACCACCGTTCCAGCGGGGATTTGCTCACCCGCGTCAGCGAGGACGTCACGAATATGGAGCGGATGCTGATCGACGGCATTGAGCAAGGCTTGGTGGCGCTCATCCAGTTGGTCGGGGTCGGCATCATTCTTTTCCGCCTGGATCCCCATCTGGCGGCCTGGTCCCTCGCCCCCATCCCTTTTTTGGCCGTCGGCGCCCTCTGGTACACGGTGACCGCCCACCCGCGTTATCGCGTCCAAAGAAAAGCCGCCTCCGCCATGAATTCCCTCCTGATGGATCATCTCCAGGGGATCCGGCAGATTAAGACCTACGGGTGGCTGCGGCAGGGCGCAGAACGTTTTAACCAGGTCGCCCAGGAGGTTCGAACCGCCTCGCTGAAAATCATGCGTGCCTGGGCCCTGTATAACCCGGCGATGGCTTTTCTAGCCGCAACGGGAACCTGCCTGGTGTTGTGGTTTGGCGGTCACGCGGTGCTTGAGGGCCGAATGGCCATCGGGGAGTTGGTGGCCTTTCTTTTGTACGTCGGGATGTTTTACGAGCCGGTCACCCGCCTCCACGGTCTCAATCAACTGATCCAGGCCGGGCGGGCCGCCGGGGAGAGGGTCTTTGCCATCCTCGACGCGGAGATCGAGCCGGGACACTCCCCTGCTCTGGCCTCGGCCGTTTTACCAGCCCGGGATGGTGCAGCCCGGGAGGTCCGTTTCCAAAACATCCACTTTTCTTACCGAAGCGGACGAGAGGTTTTGCACGGGATTGATCTGACGATTCCGCGGGGCACGAGTCTGGCGCTGGTTGGCCCCACGGGAGCCGGCAAGACCACCTTAGCCTCCCTCGTGGCCCGCTTTCATGATCCCTCCGCCGGTGAGGTTTTGCTGGATGGAGTCTCGCTGAGAAATCTTTCTTTGGGGGAGATCCGCCGAGAGGTGGGGGTGGTCACCCAGGAGCCGTTTCTGTTTCAGGCCTCGGTGCGTGAAAATCTGGAGCTGGGCCGGCCCGGGGCCACCGGCGCCGAGGTGGAGCGGGTCCTGCGGGCGGCTTGCGCCTGGGATTTTGTCGAGGCCCTGCCCGATGGCTGGAACTCCAAGGTGGGAGAGCGCGGGGTCCGGCTCAGTGCCGGCGAGCGCCAAAGGCTCTCCATCGCTCGCGCGTTGCTCAAAGATCCTCCTGTTCTGATTCTGGACGAGGCCACCGCCAGCGTGGATACGGCCACCGAAAAACAGATACAAATCGCCCTCGAACATCTGCTGGCTCATCGGACGAGCCTAATCATTGCCCACCGACTCTCCACGGTGCGCCGGGCAGACGCGATCGCCGTGGTGGAGCAAGGCCGGATTGCCGAGCTGGGCAACCACGAAAAACTTTTAAAATCCAAAGGCCTCTACGCGAAGCTTTGGACGATCCAATCGGAACACGGCGAAATTCAAACCATCGAAGACCTTTTTTCGGCAAAATAGCCGCGTAGCCGCACTCCGACCCACCTCCGCTCCCCTTCCCCTCCCCCCACCTCGCTGATATGGTGGTCGGATGACCCTATCCGATCTCACCGCCGCAGAAGCCATCCGTTCCCGTCGCAGTATTAAGTCCTTTAAAAGCGATCCCATTCCCGAGCCCGTGCTTAAGGAGTTGGTGGATTTGATGCGGGAGGCGCCCAGCTCCTGGAACTTTCAGCCGACCCGGGTGGTGATGATCCGCTCGAAAGAGCAAAAAGAAGCCCTGGCCGCCGCCGCCTGGGGGCAGAAACAGATCCTGGAAGCCCCGGTGAGCTTTGTTTTTGCCGTATCCATCCGCGGTTGGGAAAAACACATGGACTCCATTCTCAAAACCGGGGTTGATACCGGAGCTTGGGCCTCAAAATTTGCGGATTGGATTCGCGCAAGCGCACCCGGATACCAAGACAGTCTTGGCGAGAAGCAACGAGAATATGCCATGAAGGATGCCATGATTATGGCCACCACCCTTGCCTTGGCAGCCGAGTCAAAGGGCTACAGCACCTGTTATATGAATGGGTGGGATGAGAAAAAAGTTCTTGAAATCATTGGCCTTAAACAAGATAAAAATTACGGTATTGCCCTTGTTTTGCCGGTCGGCGTCCCTTCCGATCGGCCAAAAAACCCGGGTCGACTGGATACTTCAAAGATAGTTTTCACCGATAAAATTCCTGCCGATAAAATTTGATCCGTGAAGCCAGTCGATCATTTCGTTTTTCCAAAAAACTACGATGTGATCGTCGTGGGCGCCGGCCACGCCGGAATTGAGGCGGCCTTGGCGTCTGCCCGGATGGGTTGCGAGACCCTTCTTTTGACGATGAATCTGGACAGCGTTGGCCAAATGAGCTGCAACCCCGCCATCGGGGGCCTGGCCAAGGGCCATATGGTTCGCGAAATTGATGCGTTGGGAGGGGAAATGGGCATCAATACCGATGCCACCGGAATTCAATTCAGGATGCTCAATGCCAGCAAGGGCCCAAGCGTCAGGGGGCCCAGAGCCCAATGCGATAAAAAAGCCTACCAGTTTAGGATGAAGCACACTTTAGAGCACCAGCCCAGGCTGGACCTTAAGCAAGGTCAGTTAGCTAACCTTGTGGTAGAGGGCGGCCAGTTTGCCGGGATAACAACGAATCTCGGTATACGCTATAACGGAAAAAGGTGCGTGATTACCACAGGAACTTTTCTGCGGGGGCTCATGCATGTGGGCGACAAAAATGTGGCGGGAGGAAGAATGGGGGATGGCTCCAGCGGGTTTTCCGACGACCTGAGGAATCTAGGCTTTCAGGTTGAAAGGCTAAAAACCGGGACCCCTCCAAGGCTCAACAAAAGAAGCATCGATTTTTCCAAGCTCGAGCCCCAGGAGGGGGACCAGCCGGCTCCAAATTTCAGCTTCATGGTCGACACAATTCAGCGGGAAGGGGACCATATTTTTACCCTCAACCAGTGGAAAGATGGCCTGTTCCACGTGGAACAAATGCCCTGCTGGATCACCCATACGACAAAAGATACCGCCCAAATTATCCGCAAAAATCTATCAAGATCTCCTTTGTATTGTGGTGATATACAAGGAGTTGGGCCAAGATATTGCCCATCTATTGAAGACAAGATTGTAAAGTTTCCCGACAAGGACAGACATCAGGTATTCCTTGAGCCGGAGGGCCGGCACACGAACGAATTTTATGTCAACGGCTGCTCGACCAGCCTGCCTTTCGATGTCCAGCTGGAGATGATTCGGTCGATCCCGGGTCTGGGAGCGGCAGAATTTTTGCGGCCAGGCTATGCGGTGGAATACGACTACTGCCCACCGACCCAGCTCTGGCCCTCCCTTGAAACAAAATTAGTGAAGGGTCTCTATTTTGCGGGTCAGCTGAACGGCACCTCGGGTTATGAGGAAGCCGCGGGGCAGGGGATCTTGGCCGGCATTAACGCCGCGCTCTCCTCCCGCGGATCAGATCCGTGGAAGCCGGGCCGGCATGAATCTTACATCGGGGTGATGGTCGATGATCTGGTCACGAAAGGCACCCGCGAGCCCTACCGCATGTTCACCTCCCGCGCGGAGTATCGTCTCCTGTTGCGGCAGGATAACGCCGACCTACGTCTGACGGAGCGGGGAGGGGAGTTAGGCTTAGCTTCGGCGGAGCGGGTTCGCCGGACACGGGAAAAGCGAGCCAGAATCGAAAACTGCCGCCATCGGCTGTCATCCTCCCGCCGGGAGGGCAAAAGCCTGGAAGACTGGCTCCGCCGACCGGGAATTTCGTGGAACGACCTGCCCGAGGAGTTTCAGCGCGTCCCCGGGGAGATCGCCGAGGCCGTGGAGGCCGACGTGAAGTATTCCGGTTATGTCGCGCGCGACTTGGAGCGAATCGGCGTCTTGAAAGAAATGGAGAGTCGAGAGATTCCGGAAAACTTTGATTACGCGAAAGTAGTCGGCCTCAAGACCGAAGCCCGCCAGAAGCTTTCAGAAATTCGTCCCCGCACTTTTGGTCAGGCAGCCAGGATTTCCGGGGTGAATCCGTCGGACATTTCCGCTCTCGCCGTTTGGGCCTCGCGATAACGCAGCTAGCGGGGTTGGAATAGTTTTTTAAGAAAGGCGCCAAGCGTCCGGGTCGGATACCGCGCTGTCCAGCGCTTGAGACGAAAGAGGTTGGTGTTTTGGTCGTTGACGCCTCGATCCATGGTACACGCGGTTTTGAAGCCGGCCGCCCGCACCATTTCGACAACGACATCGTCATAGTCCCCGAAGGGATAAGCGAAATGTTCAACCGGTTGACCGAAACGGTCCTCCAGTTTCTTTTTGCTCGAGAAAATTTCCTCCCGGGCCCGATCCCGCGGAATTTTTGAAAGTCGGGGATGGGTACAAGTGTGGGCTCCAATCCAGTTGCCCGCGGCCAGCCAGTCACGGACTTGCGCACCGTCCATCAGCGGGCGTGCCTCGCCACCCTCGGCGGTTTCCCAGTCGCTGGTTTTTCCAATTCGGTCAGCCACCAGATAGTTGGTGGCCCGTGCGCCAATCTCATTCATGACGGGAACCGCCGCCTCGAGGTTGCTGAGAAAACCATCATCGAAGGTGATGGCAACAGATTGGGAAGGGGTGAGAGACCCAGGCAGGGTAAAGGAAAAATTGGCGCCCGACATCTCTTGGATTTGCCGACGGAAAAGGGCGGGCTCGAGGTAGAGCCCCTTGATCCGGGCGCCGGCAGGAACGGGCTCGATCTTGTGATAACACAGGATCGGAAATCCCTCAGAAAAATGCTCTCGAAAGGAGGCGAGTTCGGAAAAATATTCCGGCAGAGCCATGAGTTCAGTTTTTGCCACGACCCGGCAAAAGTGCGAGGACGGCTTGCGCCACCTCCTCAGCGGAAATTTCGGACAGGCAGAGGGCGCGGCCCCCGGCGCAGGACGGTCGACCAAGAGCGTGGCAGGGGCAGTCGCGCACCAGAACCCGGTGGCCGGAACCCCGGGGCGCCCACCCAAGAAGCCCTGCGGATTCGCGAAAAAGCGAAACCGTCGGCTTTCCCAGGGCCACCGCCAAGTGGAGGGTGCCGGAGTCGAGACCAAGGTGAAGTTCTGATGATTCCAGCAACGCCGCCAGGAAGGGAATCGAGGCCCGATCCGCGTGGACTTTCAGACGGGAATCGCCGACAAGGGCGGCCAGGTCTGTCAGGCGGGCGCTTTCGCGCTCGGAGCCCGCGCCGGTGGCCAACACCTCGAGTGAGGGGACTTCTTGCCAAACTCTCCGGAGAGCCTCGGCCCAGTCATGCAAGGGCCATTCGTTGAGCGGAGTGCTGGCGGCATTCACGGAAAGGTGGATGAAGGGCTTTTGGACAATCTTCCTTGTCGCGCTTCTTTCCTGATCAGGAATTTTAAAAGACCAACCGGGATCTTTGCCCGCCCAGCCCACCTCACGCAAAAAAGAGAGCCTTTGTTTAAAGACCGGCTGGGAGCGATCTCTTCCGTCGATGGCACGGGTCAGCCGGAGCCGGGCGGGCCAAGAGTTCTTGCCGGTGATCCGGGCAACGCGGGCGCGGGCGCCTGACCAGCCCACGCCATAGAAATTGCGGTCAGAGCCAATCCAGGAAAGGGCAGCATCGTATTTTTGGGAACGGATTGCATAGATTTGAGCCACCCCCTGCCACCACGGAGGGCTGGGTTTGCGGAGAGGGGTCACCCAGATGCGGTGGATTCCCGGGACCATGCCGAGAACTTCCGCGCCAACGGCGGTGGTCATGACATCCACCTCCGCTCCGGTGGCCAGCAAGGCCCGCAGGGCGGGGATGGAATGGATGGTGTCTCCCAGAAAACCAAGGTCGACCACGAGAATTTTTTTCCAGCCCGCCAGTGCCATGCCCAAGTTTTGTCCCAAACGCCGCTCCGGCCAACCCGGAAACCGGCCTTGGCCGGGCGGGGGGGTTGGAACAAGATCCCAACATGTCCCGCCAACCGCTGCCTTTTGTTTACGAACATGCCTCCAATGTAAAAGCGGCGGCGCGGGAAGTTTTTGCATTTCATTTGCAGCCGAAAAACATCGCGCGGGTGAATCCGCCATGGGTGAAGGTGCTTTCGCTTGAGGGACCCGAGAGGCTGACTTCAGGGGCGACCTTGAGGCTGAAAGTGGCCTCTTTCGGGGTTCCCCAGGCCTGGGAGGTCAAAGTGGGGGCGGTGGAGGATTTTTCGGGAACCCCGGCCAAGGCCTCCATTTTGGACGAGTCGGTGAGGGGGCCGTTCCCGTTCTGGCGGCACCTGCACGAGTTTTGGCAGGCGCCGGACGGAACCACCGGGCTCGTCGACCGGATTGAGTTTCTCCCGCCAGGCGGGGCCGCGGGTCTGGTACTGGTGCCCGGGATCAAACTGATGCTGAAAAAGATGTTTGCAGCCCGACACGAGGCGACGAAACGGATTTTCGAAAAATAATGTTCGTGGCCGCGCCGGAGCGGGGCCCTACAAAGTTACGCCGCGGCGGCGAAGGGGGCGGAGAGAAGCGGCTGGACGGGGCCGATGGTGGCCCAGTCCACTTTTACATACTGCTTCAACATCGTCTTGTGGCTGACGTAGGCGACCCGGCCGTGCCGGACCCCATGCTCGTGGACCAATTTGGTGGCCTTCACATCGTAGCAGCAGTATTCGGCCACCTTGGCCCGCGATCCCTCCCGCCACCACTGGATCGCCTCCATGCCGGTAGAAGTTTTTTTCACGCCGCAGGTGGCGTCCGCCACGGCATCGAGGCCGACCCGGTGCCCAATCTTTTCCTCCAGGCTCACCATGAGATCCAAGGTGGGCACGGTGGAGAAATCAAAGACCGAGTAGGCAGACAGAACGGTGTAATCGAACCGCAGAACATTGAACCCGACCACCAGGTCGGCCCGGCGAAGATCCTGGATCAGCTTGTCGGCATCTTTTTCCAAATACACGGCGTACGCGTCCCGGTCGGAATGATACAGGACGGCCACGGCCAACCCCATCTTGTCGATATGAGCCCAGCCCCCGACCTCCGCGGCCACTTTCTGGGTCTCCAGATCAAAGTAAACGATGTTGGCCATGCGCCCTTTGGGATGCGCAGGCGCGCCGGGAAAGGCAACCGCCCTTTGCGAGGGCGCGGGTTTGGCTTGTGAATTTCTCTCCCACAAGGTATAACCACAGGCTATGACTGACTCCAGATTGGCCCGACAAACAGCGGAGCGACTGATCGGTTCCCGCGCTCAACTGCTCAAATTCACCTGCCTGCTCGGTTTCGACGGGTTCCTCGACACCATCCTGCAGGTTGTCGAGCAGCGCCAGACGGCAACCAAATATCTTCCCTACACCTCCATCAAGCCCTTTGCCAAAAAAGTGGGCGAGGCCGCCGGCAAAAGCGCCAATTTTGAGGTTGTCCCCACCATGGAAAAAATCGGTGGCAATGGCCCGCTGATGGCCTTCGCCATGTCCACCCTGGGAGCGCCCGTGGAATACCTGGGCATGTGTGGCTATCCCAAGGTTCATCCCGTCTTCGAAGAATTTGCCAAGCGCGCCAAGGTTCACTCCTTCGCCGAGCCGGCGCTCACCTCGGCTCTCGAGTTTCACGACGGTAAGATCATGCTCGGCCAGCACGCTTCCGTGCAGGACGCCAATTGGGAAACGATCGTCAAGCGACTGGGTGACAAGCTCGTCCAGAAGCTATGGTCCTCGTCCGACTTTGTGGGAATGGTCAACTGGACGATGTTGCCGCACATGTCGGCCATCTGGAAAAAGCTCCTCACCGAATACAAGCCGGTGAAGGCGGGCAAACGGAAACATATGTTTTTTGATCTGGCTGACCCGGCGAAACGGATCGAGGCCGACCTATTGGCCGCCCTGAAAATTATTGCGGAGTTCCAGGCCGACAATGACGTGACCCTCGGCCTCAACGAGAGCGAAGCGCTGCATGTGGCCAAGGTGCTCCGTTTAAAGGGCGCCGCCAAGAACCCAAAGGGCTACGCCTCCCTCGCCGGGGCGATCCGAGAAAAAATGGGCGTGGCCTCCGTGGTCATCCATCCGATCCAGTACGCCTGCGCCGCCAATGCGGAGGAGGAGGTGTTCGTCAACGGGCCCTACACCTCCAAACCGAAGATCAGCACCGGGGCTGGCGACCACTTCAATGCCGGCTTTGCGATCGGGCGCCTGCTGGGGTTGGGTCTGGCCCATTCGCTGCAACTGGCGGTGGCGGCTTCCGGGTTCTACGTCCGTCACGCCACAAGTCCCAACCGCGAGCAGTTGGTCCGTTTCCTGCAGACCCTCTAGGTTTCCCTTCCCCCTCGGTCTGGCGCATGAAGGGCGAGGGCCCCGCCCACCGTTTAGCCGCGCGCTTGCTTGTACATGGCCAGCGCGCGGACCCGCTGGCGGGCGTGGTCAACGATGGGAGCGGGATATTTCAGGGAATCCACTTCCGGCACATACCGGGAGATAAATTTGCCGTCCGGATCAAACCTCTCGGCCTGGCTGGTGGGATTGAAAATGCGGAAATAGGGCTGGGCATCCGTACCCGTGCCGGCGGCCCATTGCCAGCCCCCGTTGTTGGCGGCGAGGTCGCCGTCGAAAAGTTGCTGCATGAAATAGCGCTCCCCCCATTGCCAGGAGACCAGCAGGTCCTTGGTGAGGAAGGAGGCCACGATCATGCGCAGACGGTTGTGCATCCAACCGGTTTGATTGAGTTGGCGCATGGCGGCATCCACGATGGGAAATCCGGTCCGGCCCTCACACCAGGCCTGAAAGAGGTCTTTCCGGTTTTCCCACTCCACCCGGTCGTACTCCTTCCGGAAAGAGCCTTCGGCCACATGCGGATATTCCCAGAGGATCTGCTTATAGAAATCCCTCCAGATCAATTCCGAAATGAAAACGTCGATTTGCTTTTTGGCCGAGGGGTCGTCGGCCCGGGCGCGTCGCGCGGCCGCCAAAACTGTCCGGACCGAGATGGTGCCGAGGCGCAGATGCGGGGAGAGTCTGGAAGTGCCGTCCGCCAGGGGGAAATTGCGGATCGCCTCATAGCGACGGAGATTTTTTGAGACGAAGTCCTTGAGGAGCTGTTGGGCAGCCTTCTCGCCGGCAGGAGGAACGGGAATATCGCAAGGGGCCAGGCCCAGACTCCTCAATTCGGGCAAAGGAATGCCTTTTCCCTTGGAAAGGCCGGTGAGTTTTGCGGGGCGCGGCAGGGGATCCGAGGGCGGAATCGCCAAAGCGGCCCGCGCGTAGGGAGTAAAAACCGTGTAAGGACCGCCAGCGGCCCGTTGGACTTTTCCGGGGCTTTGAATCATTAAATCGTCGCACGCCTCTATCTCAAGACCCTCTTCTTTCGCCATTCGGGCGACCTTTTCATCGCGTTTGCGTGAATACGGCTCCACATCCTTGTTCAGGAGGATTTTTTTGGCTCCGGTCTCCCGCGCGACGGCCAACAACTCCTTCTCGGGAGGTCCCCTGCGGTAGAGAAGCTTGGCTCCAAGGTGCTCCAGATTGGCCGCCAGGCTTTGGAGGGCCTCCAAAAGGAAGGCGGTGCGGCGGGCGCCGGTCTCCGGAGCACCCAAAATTGCAGGATCGAAGATAAAAACAGGCACCACCGGAGTCCCGCTTTGAGCCGCGCGGTGGAGGGCCGTGTGGTCGGAAACGCGCAGATCGCGGCGAAACCAGACAATGGTGGGCGCAGCCGGCATTACATTTCCTTCTAGCTCCGCGGCGGTTGCGGGCACGCGCAAATCTTTTGTTGGGCGGTTTATCGAGGGAAAAACGGGTTTTTTATGGCGCAAATGTTTGTCAAGCGTTGTCGTAAAAAAAATTTTTTCCAAAATAGAAAATTCCGCTTGCCGAATTTTTGGCGGGCGAGAATGATCCTCGCCCCCCTCGAAAAAATAAATGGAGACGACGAAATCATGAATAATCCCCCGGAAGTCTGGGTCAAGGTATGCCGCGAGCTTGAAAAAGTAATATCCCCCGATGCCCTGAACCGCTGGTTCTCATCGATCCTGCCCCTAAGTTATGACTCGGGTCGACTGGTCTTGGGGGTGGAAAACGCCATTTACCAGTATTGGATCGAGGAGAACTACCTTAACCAGTTGAGGGAGTGTGCCACTTTGGCCATGGGCCGGGAGGTGAAGATCAGCTTTGAGATCGTGGGGTCCAAAGACCGCCCCTTGCCGACTGCCGAGGATCAGCTCCTCCAGGCGGAGGGAAAAGAGAAGTCCAAGCCTTTTTCCGGGGAACTTGTCAGCCGGTACACCTTTGACTCTTTTGTGGCTGGGGTGAACAGCCAGTTTGCCCACGCCGCCGCCCAGGCCGTGGCTGACGCCCCCGCCCGGACCTATAACCCTCTTTTCATCCACGGTTCCGTCGGGCTGGGGAAGACCCATCTGTTGCACGCGATCGGCCACCGGATTGTGCACAAGAAGAAGGGGGCAAAAATTGTCTACGTGACCTCCGAGCAGTTCACCAACGAGTTCATTTCAGCCATCCAGCATGGCGAGCTGGTGAAATTCCGCCGCCGGTTCCGGCAGGCTGACGCCCTGCTGATCGACGACGTCCAGTTCTTTGCCGGCAAGGATCGTTCGCAGGAGGAATTTTTCCACACCTTCAACGCCCTGTTCGACGGAAATCGCCAGATTGTGCTCTCGAGCGACAGCCCTCCCGGAGAGGTGGCCAACCTGCAAAAGCGCCTGGTGTCCCGCTTTGAATGGGGCCTGAGCGCGGAACTGCAGTCACCCGATATTGAGACCCGCATGGCCATTCTTCGGAAAAAAACCGCCTCCATGCAGGTCCGCCTCGGCGAGTCCGTCCTTCACTTCATTGCCGAACGGGTGAAGACCAATGTCCGTCGGTTGGAAGGCGCGCTGAACCGCGTCGCCGCTTGGGCCGCCCTGCATGACCGGCACATCACGCCGGCACAAGTGGAGGAACTCCTCAAGGACTTCATCCAGCAGGAGACCAAACCGATTGTCACCATCGAGCTGATCCAGCGGCGGGTGGCCGAAGGCTTCGATCTTCGCGTTGCCGACATGACCAGCAAACGCCGCCCGGCCCATATTGCCCTGCCGCGGATGGTGGCCATGTACCTCAGCCGAAAAATGACCGGCAAGAGCCTGCAGGAGATCGGTGAATCGTTTGGCGGGCGGGATCACGGCACCGTGCTCCACGCCTGCAAGACGATCACCTCACGCATGCAAAGTGATGATCGCCTTCAGCAAATGGTCGGCATGCTGACCCATAAGCTCGAGGAGCCCGCCGACCGCTAAATTCCTCTGTCAGGCCTGAAGCAGGCCGGGACCCCGGAAAAAAAGCTGCCGCTCCCCTTCGTCTCCTCGGAAGGGAGCGGTTGGTGCGCCCCAGCGGTGTCAACAGGTTTGGTTTTTACGTCCCGCGTTTTTCGCGGCTCCGCTCCCGCGCGGTCCTGCTGGAAATCATCCGCTCCATGGACCAACCCGTGTGCCCGCCTTTTATTCGCCGTTGTTTACCTGCTTGCCCCGGGTTGTTTTGGTGGAAATCACCAGATGCTCCCACTTTGCCAACCGCTACAGAGACCAATTCCGGCGGACTGTGAACATGGGAATAAGCCGGCGGGGTTGACCGTGAGGATTTTCGGGGAGCACCAACAAAGTGAGGTCAAAACCCAAACTATCCACGCCTTATCCAGCCTACAAGAAACTCAAGATGTGGAAGTTGTGCCGATTCTCTTCACTTATCCACGCTATGATGATTAAGGTGTACTTGATTCTTTCCTCTCCTATCCCAATCATCTGAACCCAGCGTTATGAAGCTCGTTCTGCAGAAGCAAAAGTTCCTGTTGGCCCTTTCCTCCGTGCAGAATATCGTCAGCACCCGCACGCCCATCGGCATCCTCAATAACCTGCTCCTGCGTGGTTCCGGATCCTCCCTGACCGTGGCCGCCACCGATTTGGACATCGGCATTCGCACTTCCTGTGAGGCGGGGGTGGAGAAACCGGGGGCCGTCACCCTGCCGGCCCGCCGTCTGTTCAGCATCATCCGGGAGTTGCCTTCGGAGGAGCTCACCCTTGATGTCGACAGCAAGATGGGCGCAACCATCCGCTGCGGGGCCGCCTTTTTCCGGATCATGGGGATGCCGGAAGAGGAATTTCCCGCCATCCCGGATTTTCCGGCCAAAGGGGGCGACAAGAACCCGATTTACAAAATTGGGCAGAAAGTTCTCAAGGAGCTGATCAAACGGGTTTCCTATGCCATGTCGGCCGACGAGAAGCGCTACGTGCTGAACGGCCTCCTGGTTTGTCTGAAAGATGGAAAACTCACCCTGGTGGCTACAGACGGCCGCCGCTTGGCCTTAGCGGACCAAGAACTGGATTTTCCGAAGTCCGGGGAGCGGGAGTTTATTTTACCGGCCAAGGCCGTGTTGGAGTTGCAGCGCCAACTGGCCGACAAAGACGAGTTAGCCTTTGCAGTTCTGGAAAACCAGATCCTGTTCCAGTTCGGCTCGACCCTGATTGCCGCCAAAATGGTGGAGGGGAACTATCCCAATTATCGGCAGGTGATCCCCGCAGAAGCCAAAGAGCGGGTGACGCTGGAGCGGGAACTCTTCCTGAACTCCGTCCGCCGCGTGGCCCTGCTCTCCAGCGAGAAGTCCAACTCGGTCAAGTTAACCTTCACCAAGAACAACCTCGAAATCGCCGCCAACACCCCCGATGTGGGCGAGGCACGCGAAGCCATTCCGGTTCAGTATAAGGGCAAGGATTTCACCATGGCCTTCAACCCGGAGTTTCTGGCCGACCCGCTCAAAAACATCGAGGGGGACACGGTTCATTTCGATTTTATTGATGAGCTCAGCCCCGGGGTGATCCGTTACAGCAAGCCGTTCCTGTATGTGATCATGCCCATGCGGACGGCCTGAGCCGGCCGGCGTGCTCCGCCGCCTCCGCCTCAACTCGGTTCGCTGCCACCCATCCCTCGAATTGGAGGAACTCGGCCCGCGGGTGTTGTTGGCCGGCGCCAACGGCCGCGGTAAAACCAGCATCTTGGAGTCGGTCGCGCTTTTGGCCCGACTACGATCCTTCCGCACGGGCGCTTTGCGTGATCTGACCCGTACCGGGGCCGCGGGCTGGCGCGTGGAAGGATCTTGGGCCGATGAGGCGGGGCCCGTGCGGCTGGCGGCGGTTTGGCGCGGGGAGGGCAGGGAGCTGGAGATCGACGGCCGGGCCGGTGCCACCACCGATGAGTTTTGGGGGCGGGCGCTGGCGGTGGTGGCCCACGGAGGTGACACCATCATGTTGGACGGGGGTGCGGGCGAGCGCAGGGCAGGATTCGATCTGCTGTTGGCGGAGCTGGAGCCGCACCGGTTGGCGGATTTGCGCCGGCTGAAAGAGATCACGCGGCAGCGCGGATCGCTTTTGCGGCAAGCCAAGCCGACACGGGATGAGTGGGAGGCCTGGACCACCCAATTGGCGGAGCTGGGTGAAATTCTTCGGCCGGCACGCGGTGCCCTGGGGGAAGCCTTTTTCCCCTATTTGGACCGGGCCCACCGGAGCTTGGTGGGGACGAACGAAAAACTGGCGGTGCGGTATCAACCGGCCGAGGGAATCCCAGCCCCGGGACCTGAGCGGGACCGGCTATGGGACCGAGAGCGGGAAAGGGGGCTGAATCTGGCCGGACCGCAACGGGACGACTGGGAATTCAGCCTGGCTGGCAAAAGTCTTGCGAAGTTTGGCTCCGAGGGACAGCGGCGCACGGGCTGCCTGGCAGTCCGTTTGGCCGAGCTGGAACTGATCCGCGAGAAGCGAAAACGAACGCCGGTTCTTCTGATGGACGATGCGCTGAAGGAGCTGGACGCCGACCGGCGGGAAGCCTTTTGGAAAGCGGTGCCAAGAGCCACCCAGGTCCTATACGCCACGGCTCATGATCGACCGGTGCAGAGGGGGGGGGAGTGGGTTATTCTGGAGATCTCCCCCGGTTCTGCCCGCCTCGCCGGAGCCTGAGCCTTGCCAAAGCGGCGGGCCTGCCGATACGCTCCTCGCCCCTTTGAATACAAAATTTTCCAAGGAGCCGCAGCATGGCCACTGAAGTCGGACCCGTGAAAACGGTGGAGGCTCCCCCTTTGCGGCCGCTCCGCCTTCCCAACCGGCTGGCCCCGACGCCGACCCAAGGTCCGAAGTATCCCGTGAAGGTCAAGAATGCGGCCGGACAGGAAGTGACCCTGGCCGACCCGGTGATGACCCGTGCGCTTGTCGCCCTGATGGACACGCATGCAGTGATTGGTGGGGCGGCTTGTCATTGGGGCGGGCCGGCGGCCTTGGCCGAAATCATGTCGGCGATTCACGGGATCATGTTCGCGGTGAAAGGGCGGCCGTGGCACGAGGCCTACAACTTTGTGAACGATGCCGGTCACACGGAAAACGGGGTCTATGCCCTGCGGGCCCAGTACGGTTTTGATGGCCTGACCTTTGAGGATCTAAAAAAGTTCCGGAGCATCCACAGCAAGCTAACCGGACACGGCGAGAGCCACCTGAATCCCGAAGGCGTCTTTATCAGCAACGGCCCGCTCGGCTCCGGCATTCCCGTGGCCCAAGGATTGGCGCTCGGCGACCACCTGGCGAAGCGCGACCGTCTCACGTTCTGCGTGATTTCCGATGCGGCTTGCATGGAGGGTGAGGCCAAGGAGGCGCTGGCGGCGATTCCAGGTATGGGCGGGCGCGGGGAAATTAACCCGTTCGTACTGGTGGTGTCCGACAACGACACCAAGCTTTCCGGCCGCATTTCCAAGGACAGTTTTGCGATGGAGCCGTCGTTTGCGGCGTTGGCGCCGCTCGGCTGGAATGTCCGCCACGTGCCGGAGGGCCAGGATCTTCAGAAAGTTTATTTGGCGATCGAGCAGGCGGTGACGGAGGCGAAGGGCGACCCACGCCGCCCCGTTTGCCTATGGGTGAAAACCATCAAGGGATTTGGCGTCAAGGAGACGGAAAGGAGCTCCTCCGGGGGACACGGGTTTCCGCTGAAGGATGGCGAGAAAATCGTGGAGTTCGTCCACGAGATCACTGGCGGAAAAACCCCGGCGGACTTGGCCGCGTGGGCCCAGTCGCTCCGCCAAGCCTGGGAGGAAAAGCAGGCAGCCAAACAAACGGCCACCCCATCCGCCGGCCCAACCCTCAAAAAAGAAAAAGTGCAGGCGGGTTTTGCGCGGGCGATGACTCGGGCGGCCGAGGAAGGACTACCGGTGGTTTCGATCAGCGCCGACCTGCCCGGGTCCACGGGGGTGGCGGCGTTTCAAAAGGCGGTCCCTGGTCGCTCCTTCGATGTCGGCGTGGCCGAGGCGAACATGGTCAGCACCTGCACCGGGTTGGCGAAGACCGGGTTCCTACCGGTGGCGGACACGTTTTCGCAATTCGGCATCACCAAGGGCAACCTGCCGATCATCATGGCGGCGTTATCCCAGGGGCCGGTCGTGGGGGCGTTCACCCATGCGGGATTCCAGGATGCGGCTGACGGAGCTTCGCACGAAGCCACGACGTATTTTGCCGCCGTCTCCTCGATTCCCCACACGCTGGCCATTGCGGCGAGCTGCTCCGAACAAGCCGACGCTTTGATGCTGGAGGCCTTCCGACGTTTGGCCAAAGAGAGGCAGGCCGGCCAGGACGGGGAAAGCGCGATCTTTTTTGCCGGTCGCGAAGATTTTCCGTCAAGGATCGGGGAGCGGCCGAACGGATATCCTTGGGGCAAGGCGGAGGTGCTTCGCAAGGGCAAGGATGTGGCGATCGTGGCGTGCGGTCCCATGGTCCCGCTGGCGCTGGAGGCGGCGGAGTTGCTGGCGAAAGGCGGCAAACAAGCGGCCGTGATCGATAGCCCGTTTGTGAATCGACCCGATCTGGCCACGATACGCCCGGTCGTCGCGGAGGTCGGCGGAAAACTAGTCACAGCCGAGGATCATCAGATTGTCGGCGGAATGGGGGCGATGCTCGTTCACGCCCTGAACCTTGCGGGGGTCGATGTGAGGAGTGCGGCGATCGGCATGAAGGGGGAATTTGGGCGGTCCGCCTACAGCGCACGGGAGCTGTACGAGCATTTCGGGATGGGACCAAAGGACATCGCCGCGGCCGCCCAGAAACTTTGCCGTTGAGAGGCGGAGGCTGGCGCCGGGGCGCAATGGGGGCGGCGGCCTACTGGTGGCTGACCGCGGGCTTGGGGTGGGCGGAGTTGCGGGTGTATCTCCTCGAGCCATCGAGAGCGGATGAAGTTCATGAAATGGTGCTGGTGGAAAAGGAAAAAAATTCGGCGGAGGACGGCGCGGTGGTGCTGATTGAGCCCGGCGGTGCGGAAAAGAAAGTTCCCAAGGACAGGATCATGGCTCGACTGACTCCGGCGCCGGGCCCGGGAAAAAAAGTGGAAAGGGCAACCGCCGTGGCGGCGATCAACGCCTTGCTGGAGGCCAAGGCCCGGGCCGTAACCTTGGAGCGCACGCTGCAAGAGGAAGTGGAGAAGTGGAAAAAGATTTTGGACCAGTTGCCAAACGAGGAAGACCCGGAGGCATTGGCTAAAGCGGAGCAGGCTTTCGCTGAGGCCATGGCCAAGGCCATGCCCAAGCCGTACGACCCGGCGGGGGCCTATACCCTGGAGGAGCTGACGGCCCAGCTCACGGCGTTGGAGGAGGTGAAAAAAAATTTTCCGGCCCGCACCGAGGAGATTGAGCAACTTGCCGGAACCTGGCGAGTTGAGCAGACGGAGATGGTGGCGGGAAAAAAGAAGCTGGAAGGCCGGTGGTGGCCACCTGAGGAATGGGCGAAAGAAAAAGGGGCACGCGAGCGGGCGGCTCGGGAGGCCTTTCTCAGCAAGCTGGAGATTCCTGAAGCCCCGCCGGTTTTGCTGGGGCAGGGGATTCTGTTGGCGGCGGCCGGACTGATGGTCTTGGCCGGTTTCTTGGGAGCCAGCTTCCTGTTTCACGGAATCCTCGAATACATCCGGCATCGGGCCTGGTGGAAGGGGACGGCCTGGACCCTGGCAGGTGCCGTCATCATTGCGGTGTTGGGCCGGGCAACCGGGCTGGCGCTCAGCTCGCCCGAGCCTTTTGAGGTGGGCCAGGGCCGTGCCGAGGCGATTGAGGAAATTTATTGGAAATATGGAGGAGAAAAAAACGACCCGCCTCAAGAGCTCAAGATTTCCGATGCCAACCTGAATGCCTGGCTGGAGAAACGGCTGCGGTTTGCGCCCCTGAAGGTGACTGACATCGTGGTGCTGGTGACGGAAAGCTGGCGGCTGGGCATGGAGGATGGGACTTTGCGACTGGATCGAACCGGGCGGCTCCTAGGGAGGAACTTTATTTTACGGCATGAGATGACCTTTAACCGATCCGAAGAAGGGGAGGATGTTTATCGGATCGAGGCCACTCTCGGAAAGCTTCCTTTGCCGCCTGCGCTGGTGTTGCGGTCCTGGAACCGCTGGATGGAAACCTTGGCCCAAATGACGGCGGTGATCGGCGCGGCCGAAAGGTTAGCCCTTGAGCGGATTGAAAAAGGAGCGGTGGTTTTTTCGGGGAAATAAACCAGAGGCTGGTGACTTGTATTTTCTGTAGGGACGCAGGCTCTGCGTCCGGCTGGCAATAATGGATGCAGCCACTTTTATCAAAAGTGGCCTACCGGAGACGGAGGGTTAAATCACGCGGCCAAAGGGGGCCAACGGGCTTGGGCGGTGGGGTTGAAAACCCGCCCGCTCCTGCAAGAATGTCACGAAGGAGGACTTTGAATCATGTCAAAAAAGGGATCGGAATGGGCGGGACGGATCAAGGGAGAGGTGCAGAAAGCCATCATTGGGCAGGACGTGGTGATCGAGAGGCTTTTGGTGGCCCTGCTCTCCAACGGGCATGTGCTTTTGGAGGGGCTACCCGGACTGGCCAAAACCCTTCTGATCAAAAGCCTGGGGGCGGCCATGGGCTTGGATTTTGAGCGGATCCAGTTCACCCCCGACCTTCTCCCCAGCGACGTGGTGGGCACGATGGTGTTCCAGCCCAAGGAGGGAAGCTTCCGGGTCCACCAGGGGCCGGTTTTTGCCAACCTGGTTCTCGCGGACGAGATCAACCGCGCCCCTGCCAAGGTGCAAAGTGCGTTGTTGGAAGCGATGCAAGAACGGCAGGTCACCATCGGAGGAGAGACGCATCAGCTCCCCCGGCCCTTTTTGGTGATGGCCACCCAAAATCCCCTTGAACAGGAGGGAACCTACCCGCTGCCCGAAGCTCAGACGGACCGGTTTCTTTTCAAGCTGTTGGTCGACTACCCGTCCGAGCAGGAAGAGCGGGCGATGATGGAGCGCTGGGGCCAGCTGACGCAGCAACCGAAACTTCAGGCGGTTTCTTCCGGGGAGGAACTTCTTGCCCTTCGAGACCAAGTGGACGCCGTCCATCTGAGTCCACCCCTTCAGGCATATATGTTGGCGCTGGTTCGGGCGACCCGGGAGGCCGCGGCC
>Ga0194123_10002355_pt1 | contig 24936 bp, 19 predicted proteins | sample TA2MahsurfametaG_5_FD_155479 | JGI IMG/M metagenome (GOLD analysis project Ga0194123, IMG submission 155479) | Freshwater microbial communities from Lake Tanganyika, Tanzania - TA2015023 Mahale A surface | ecosystem: Environmental > Aquatic > Freshwater > Lake | place: Tanzania: Lake Tanganyika... | reverse complement strand
ATCGCATCGTGGAGGAAGCCAATGAAGCCTTCCACCTGAACATGAACATGTTCAAGGAACTGGAGGGCAACCTGGTGGCGGCCATCGGCAAGGTGCTGTTTGGCTTCCTCACCCGCCGTCAGCGCTCCGGCAGCACGGAAGCGGTGGCTGCTTGACTTGAGGGCAGATGCGTCAGACTGGTCTTATCAGCCAGGCTCGGCCACTGGGATCCATTGCGCAAAATTCGTTTTCTTGTTCCGGGAACAAAAGGTAAGTATCTCTGCGGCGGCTTGCTGGTTGAGCTACAGACTGCTGAGCTCCTAAGTCAAGCAGCCACGGTCGAGTTGGTGACTTATCGCCAACGAGAGGAGGGTATCCCATATTTCAAAGATCTACTTGATCTTGAGCCCAAGGGACTGAATCAGGATGACCCTCTATGGATTGTGAGCTGGGGATTTGATGCGCCGTATCTTTTATCAAAGCTTCACAATAGACCCTCGGCTTATCACGCGCACAGCGCCGGGTATTCGTTTGACCTACCGTCTGGCATACCGATTCTTGCAGTGAGCCGTAATACAATGGGGTATTGGGGCAATCGTGCCGCACGGAATCCTTTGTTTTTGGTCCCGAATGCACTTGCTGCCGAGTGGTCTACCAAAGGCAAAAGATTTTCTACGGCTAAACGAGAAATTGATGTATTAGTTCAAGCACGTAAATGTAGTGACTATGTTTTAAAGACTTTGGTTCCAGCCCTTGAGCAGCGTGGCCTTCGAGTCATGGTTCAGAACGGCTGGGTTTCTGATTTGGTGGAATTGTTTAATAATTCTACGGTCTATCTCTATGATTCTGCACCCTATTGGTGGTCACGAGGAGTTACGGAGGGCTTTGGACTGCCCCCTATAGAAGCTCTCGCATGTGGCTGCGTCGTTTTTAGCAGTTTTAACCATGCATTAGCAGATCTGATGGATCCAGGCTTTCTTGGGCACCAAATAGGATTCGGCAGTGTTCAAGCGGACTTGGAAAGGATTATGGCAGCGGTTCATCAACCGGAGTTGTGGAAAGCCGATCGCGACCGCTTGGAGCTTTTGCTGGAGAGTCACTCAGAAAAAATCCTGCTTAAGCGTTGGATTGGTGCCTTAAGAGCTATTGACCAACATTGGGTTAGGGTTGCGCAGGGTGCTCCAACTCTTCCAAGCCGACCCTCCGTAGGCTTGAGAGTTCAACGACTAAAAAATCGGGCCATTTCCTGGTTATCAAGTCTGAAGCTTTGCATAAGCAGTTAATCGCATATGATATCAATCTTTTTAGTTCAGCAATGAAGAGCAAAACAATAACGCAGGTATTGAGTCTCTTCAATCACTTGCCTGCCAAGAGATACCAGGCATTCCGCTGGATAGTTCCTCTTTCTTTCCTGCCTGGTATTTTAGATCTTTCGTGCATCTGGTCGATAGCAAATCTCACAAGATCACTTGCAGGAAGCTCTGAAAAATTCCCCGCTAACCTGGGGGTTTGGACCAATCGGAACAGACTGGATGAGATTGTATTTTTCTCACTGTTATTTATGGCAACGGCTTGGCTAGCCTCCTTTGCGAAGCTTGTCTTACGCCTAAGACAGCAGAGGCTTGCATCAAAGATCTGGGAAGATATCATCACGCTCTCATTCAAAAGCCTTGTCAATCAACCATTGTCGTTTCATTTGTCTATATCAAGCTCTGATTATTCAAAACAGCTAATTGCGAACCTGAATCTGCTAGCAATTAACGTACTAACTCCTGTAATTCAGCTCATAAGCGCACTTGCCTCAATATTAATATTGACACTAGGCATTGTTTTGATAGCCAGAGCCCGAGCAGTTGTGCTGGTTGCTCTATTAGTTATTGGCTATTATGTGGTTTCATCGGCGGTCACACCAAGATTACGTGTTGCCAGCGCAGAGAGAATTGAGTCCCAAAGCAAAGCGATATCTCTACTGTCGGATACCATGCAGTCAATCAGGGACATTCGTCTAACGAACAGTGATTCTTTCTTTAGCAATCTATTTGCCTCTGCGGCATCTTCATCAAGCGAAGCAATTTGGATAGCAGAATGGCTACCAGAGTTGCCACGTGGGCTAATCGAACCCTTAGGGATAACACTCATATTTGTAATTGGCGCCTTGCCAGCTATTCTTTCCGGTGATTCTGGACAGCTCAGTTCTATCTTGCCTTTTTTAGCCACAGTCTCGTTGGCAGCATTACGGTTAACCCCTCCTCTTCAGGATTTGTTTCGGGGCCTTACCAAAGTAAGAGGATCGACCCCTCTGATCAAGGACCTAAATCAGGTCTTGGAGTTACCTGTATGCGAGAAATCTATGTTAATGGACCAGAATTCTCCTTCACCAAGCGGAATCGCGCCCAGGAGAACAGTGATGCTTAGAGATGCATGGTATCGCTATACAGACTCTGGCAACTGGGTGCTTAAAGGAGTGAGTATAAATATACCAGTTGGCTCTAGGATAGCATTCGTCGGCAAGAGTGGCAGCGGTAAAACAACTGCCGCGGGTCTGTTACTGGGCTTTCTAAATCCCCAGATCGGACAGCTCGAATTAGATGGCATTAGGGTTGAAGATTACGAAGTTCGTGCATGGCAGCAAAACTGTTCCCATGTACCACAGTCTATTCATCTAATTAATGCGTCAATATTAGAGAACGTAGCCTTTGGCATTCCTTTCGATCTGGTTGATCATAACCGTGTTTGGGAAGCACTTGAAGCAGCACAACTCCATTCTTTTGTTGCCGAACTCCCGAATACTATTTATACAGTAACAGGCGATAATGCTTTGTGTCTTTCCGGAGGGCAAAGGCAAAGGATTGCGCTAGCAAGAGCATTTTATAGGAACTCAAACTTCTTAGTTCTTGATGAAGCAACCTCAGCTCTCGACAACAGAACCGAGCTAGATGTTATTGAATCCCTTGATATTATAGGGCGCAGCTGTACAACTGTGGTGATCGCACATCGCTTGTCCACTGTAAAACGCTGTGATCGTATCTACGAATTTGATCAAGGGCAAGTCAAGTGCTTCGGTACATACGAAGAAATGAGAATAAAGTCGCCTACGTTCTCCGTACTTTCTGAGTTAGAAGATCAGATTATGTAATAAATCTTTACGTTTCTATTATGTGGCTATTCTGGCTCAAATCAGTTTCTGGGCCGTCCAGTCTGTGGCTTTTCCTTTCCGCATCGGACTAAGGTGGATAAAGTGTGAACCAAGGCCTTGCATGGAGCATGAGGATGGCTTTTATATCTTTTAAGAGCAAAACATACAGGCAACTCTCAAAGTTATTTAAGCACCTGCCCAATAAGCTAAAGAAACAAATTTATTTGCAGCTTCCCCTTTCTATCTTGCCCGGTATTTTTGATGCCGCATCCATAGCTGTCGTTGCGTGGATGATGTCTGTGATACTTGGAACGCGTCCACGGTACGGTGTTCCGGCAATACAATTCCTGAGTGGAGACAAATTTGACAAGACAATCTTCCTTATTTGCTTATTTATTCTATTAACTTGGTTTCGCTCGCTAAGTAAATTAGCCGTTTTAGCCTTTCAAGAAAGATTGCTAGGTCAGTTCTGGCTTTGGCTGACTGAAACAATATATTCGAGACTGTTATTCCAGCAATATGAATACCATGTAACTAAGAATGAGAAGAAGATCGCTACCCATCTTCTAGCAAATGTCAATCAAGTTACTAGAGGTGTTTTGCAGCCTATCCTTAATCTGCAATCTTCGTTATTTACAGTATTCTTTCTGTTAAGCGGTCTTATTTATATCGGTAGAGGATATGCTCTAGCGCTATTTTCTATTCTGTTGTGCGCATATGCAGGCTCCTCTTATGTCTTGACTCCTTACATGCGTCGCGCAGCTTCCCAAAAAATTAAGTTTGCTTCAGCCCTTAAGCAAGGTTTCTTTGACTCAGTAAATGTCATCAAAGAAATCCATCTATCTTCTGCAGAGCCATACTTTACGGCGTCTTTCGTGGCAAACGCACGCAAGGCAAAAAGAATTGAAGCGATAAATAACTTTCTTCCAATTCTCCCGCGTCAGATTATTGAACCTCTAGGAATAACATTAATATTTTTGCTGGGTGCGCTGCCGTTACTTCTCACGGGTGGTCGCTTTTCTGATCTTAAACTAATTATACCCTTCTTGGCAACCCTTGCTCTCGCATCTCAACGAATCGCTCCCGCACTGAATGATTTCTTTGGAGGAATGACTCGCCTTCGTTCTTCTCTCCCGAACATTATTAGTGTTGTTAGCTTTCTCAAGCTATCTGAGCCGACTGGTATGGCTGCAGGTAAACCATCTCTAGGAATTACACCTGATGGTATCAAGCCAAAACGAACTATAAGACTGAACGGAGTTTCTTATTCGTATCCCGGGAGAGCCGAATCAGTTGTAAATAGTTTGAGCTTAACTATCCCAGTTGGTTCACGTATTGCCTTAGTCGGTGCTACCGGTAGTGGAAAAAGCACAACAGCTCACCTACTTCTAGGTTTGTTGCGACCTAATTCGGGATTTCTAGAAATCGACGGCATACAAGTTGACGATAATGATTTGAGAGCTTGGCAAGCATGCTGCGCGTATGTTCCTCAGATTGTTTCATTTCTAAGAGGTAGTATCATCGAAAATATTGCTTTTGGAGAAGAGAAAAACTCTATCAATACCCAAGCAGTCTGGGAGGCTTTAGAGGCCGCCCAGCTGCACGATGTCGTTTCAAATCTTCCTTATGGCTTGTACACTCCAATTGGTAGAGATGGTATTCATCTTTCGGGAGGCCAGAGACAGCGTCTAGCATTAGCTCGAGCTTTTTATCGACGGGCTGAATTTCTTTTACTCGATGAAGCCACAAGCTCTTTGGACAACGAGACTGAGGCCAGCATTATCTCAACACTTGATATTGTTGCACGCCGCTGCACTGTTGTGGTCATCGCTCATCGATTAGCAACGGTTGCTAGGTGTGACAGAATCTATGAGTTTCGAAATGGATCCGTCTTAGCATCGGGTACATATGATGAACTGCGTAAGCGATCATCTACTTTTAATCTTCTCACGCAACTAGAGAGTGGTCGGTCAGAATGACAATGAAATCGGATTGCAGCCCTAGTCACAGTGCCAGACATATACTATTGATTGCGACAGCAGACTGGGATTATCCCTTCTGGACTAATAAGCAACATGTTGCATTGAGCTTATCTCGACTTGGTCATCGTGTTCTCTACGTTGATTCTTTGGGCTTGCGTCCCCCACGATTCGAAAGAAATGATATAAAACGAATCATACTTCGTGTTAGACGCGCTCTTTCTCCGCCGCGGCGCATTAATGACAACCTTTGGGTATGCTCCCCGCTCTTAATACCCGGAGCAACAAATTATATTGCTCGCATCATTAATATCGTCATTCTTTCAACTCTTCTGCGCATCTGGTCCCTCGCACTTAAGCTTAATAATGATGTTCTTTGGACTTATAATCCGTTTGTTCTTGACTTGCTTCCAGGCGCCAAAAGTCTATTCAGACAAGTAGTCTATCACTGTGTCGACAATATTGCTGAACAGCCATGTATGCCATCCAATTCCTTGCTGATAAGCGAGCAAGCTCTTTGCGAAAAAGCAGATATAGTGTTTGTCACCTCACGGGCCCTATATGGTCGTCTAAGAGTATTTAACAAATCGACTATATTGTATGAAAACGTGGCCGATATCTGTCATTTTTCGCAATCTCGTTGTTCAGATGTGAAGCTTCCTGTTGAACTAATCAATCTGCCGGGACCGCTCCTGGGATTTGTTGGAGCAATAAGTCGGTATAAGCTCGATCTTCCTCTATTGTTGAAGCTAGCAAAATACCGTCCCGACTCTCAGATTATTCTCATCGGTCGTGTAGGTGAGGGAGACCCCAATACAAATCTCTCTTTATTTAAAGACTGTTCCAATATTCACATTCTTGGACCCCGTCCTTACTCTCAACTGCCTTCCTATCTTCGAGCATTTGACATAGCACTGCTTCCATGTCCAATTAACTCATACACTAGCTCTATGTTCCCTATGAAGTTCTTTGAGTATATAGCGGCTGGCATTCCTGTAGTTTCTACTAATCTTCCAGCACTTGCGAACTTTCACCACTATGCGTCTTTTGCACGCGATGACGAGGAGTTTTTGCATTTGATTGATAAACTATTGATGTTTCCCAGAGGATGTGGGCCCCGTGCATCTATACCTCTTACAGACCTACCATCATGGTGTAGCTATAATGCAAGAACGCAGCTTATGATTGCAGATTTAAACTCTGCACTGGATTACGCCATTCTGGAGGCGAAGCAATGAGTACCGACCGTCTCATACGCAATTTAGACTATCTTCTCGATATACCTGAAAAAATTCACCTCAGAACTGCTAATGTCCTCAAGAAAACCTCCACCAGATACGCTAAAGCGCAGAAAAAACTAGCCGCTATTCTTGCGCAGTACCGCGCATCAGTACATCTTAAAACTACTTCAGAAATTACTCTTGCTCGCTCTCGTCGCACAGTTGTCGATCGACTAGAAATAATTCCGTCAACACAATCCAGCTCATCCAGTAAAGAGCAATACCTCCTATATCGAATTATTGGCAATGACTTGTATCCAAGGCATAATGATGGCCAAAGTCTTCTTAACCTGCAATTTATCCTCGAGAATGAGCCCACGCTCTATGGCTGTAAAAAAATATGGATTCTAAATCGTATAAGAAATCCCGAGAAGCAACGCCAACTTGCTGATATTCTTGATTCCTATCGTTTCGATTATCACATTATACCTTATTCTCCCGAAGAGTTTCTTGCAGTAGGTTGGGATTGGGATATACTCCCCCACAAAGCTTTCTTTGCATCAGCTGAGTTTAGACGATTGTCTCGACATGAAAAGAAGAGCTGGGAACTGGCTTTCTACAGGCTTAAAAATCTGTATTTGATGAATAATAATGGAGCCCGAAACTATGCGCTCCGCCTCGGTAAGGCTCATGAGGCTAATTGGATTCTCCCTTGGGACGGTAATTGTTTTGTCACGGATCAAGCATGGACCCAAATACGAAGTGTTGTTGAGGCAAACATAGACTGTGATTACTTTAATGTGCCCATGCAGCGTGTCTCTGATAATTCTGATCTCTTAGATGTATCTTTTACTCCAGATCCTCTAGATGAGCCTCAGCTGATCTTCTCTGCCAAAGCTTCTGAACACTTTAATCCATCTTTTGCTTATGGCAGAAGACCAAAAGTTGAACTCTTCTGGCGTATCGGACTAAAAGGAGTGTGGGATAGTTGGATTGATGAGCCTTGGGATCAACCTCGAAGACCATCTCTAGTACCTGCGCCCAAATGTCCACAAGCTGGTTGGGTTGCACGATTACATTCTGGAGTACGAGAGGGTCATGATTCGAAACTTGATGGCGTCTTATCGCAGCAAAGTCGCTACAGCGCACGAAACCTTGCTATCCGTGCAACTATTAATCAGGCAATTTATGAACATCTTCTTTTAGAGCCCAGTATCTTCAGCGATTATTGGCGGCAATCTGCTTATACTGAAGCAGATCATGTGGATTTCGATGAACAGGTCTTGTTGTCCCGACGATATCTCCTTGAATGGCTTTCTTGGTGGAACCATGGGGGCACTCCTCCTCGTTTAAGACAGCAACAACTGCTTGGAGCACTTGTATATCTTGTCTGGAATTTCAAACTATCTGTAACTTCGCCAGGTTCTGTGGAGCACATCTCTGATTGTGCTTTAATCGAGTCTATCTTCGAACTACTCTTTGTTCATGAAGAATATCGCCTTAAGCCAAGACTTCGTTTGTTGTATCGACCTCTTTCCTGCGGTCGCTTGGCTGGTACTTGGCCGTGCCTTGACGCTGTTGAGCAGATTATGCTCCTTTCAGATCTAGTTGTGTGGAGTCCACAGAACCTGGCCATAGAGAACTCATTTCTACTCTGGCGGCTTGAGTTAATTGAAAAACTTCAAACTCTACTTAACCACCAGTGGCTTGCGCGAACTCCTGGCAATCTTGAACGCCTGAAAATTGCTGTGCTGGCATTCCGCCGTCATCAAGGAGATCTTGATGGGGCAATTGATGTCATTGTTTCCCTTCTATCATCTCTCTACGCTTCTGAAGCCTCTCAATCTATACCAAACTTCCATAGATATGTTCTTGCATTGTCTTCCCAGTTTGGCATCAAATGCTTAGAGCATTCGCAAGATACTGGCGCACATCCTTTTCCCCCCTTGCTGCATCCTCCTCTGTTACGGCTTACCTGACCTGTTCTGCAGATGGCCACTCTTCTTCTCCATATAGGCAGTCCTAAGACAGGCTCGTCTGCTATTCAGGCAAGTCTTTACCAGTCTGCATCAGATTTGCGAGCTGCCTCAAAAGTTGTTGTTCTTCCACCTAATCCTTTTCGCAAGCCTATGCCATCAGGCTTTATTTCGGCTTGCTTCCTCCCGCTTGACCTTTTACCAAGGATATTAGCTGCACGTAACTTTTCAGATCCTCTGCAGCTGCAAAAGGATGTGTGCTCTTACAAGCAACTCCTTTCTGACTTACTTCGTTTGGGTAAGCCGGCTAGCTCTACTGCTTGGCGTGCGAGCCTTCAACGTTATTGGGCAGACTTTCGCTTAAAGCCAACGCGCTCCGCGTTACTTTCTTCTGAATATCTCTTCCGCATGCCAACCGAGAGCATATTAGCCCTTAGGGAATGGTTTGTTGGCCTTGGTTTTAACTCCTTTAGGATACTTGTCTATATACGTGAGCCTGTCTCGGCTTACAAGTCTTTTCTTCAGCAGTGGTTGCGAATGTCTGATGACCTAGTGCCATATCATCCCACTGAGTGGTCTTACGACTTTCGATCAAGTATCTCCGCTTGGGAGTCTGTCTTCGGAGCCGATTCACTTATTGTTCGCCCATTTGACTCTGTAACGCTCTATAAGAACTCTGTTGTAGCTGACTTCTATCATCAAGCTTCAAAGGTCTTTCAGCAGTCTTTGTCTGGTCCTGAGCCGCCATCTGTGAATGAGTCACTTAGTGCTGAAGCGCTAATTGTTATGCAGCAACTCTTGTCTACTGTCTCGCCGGACCGTCGCATGGCTTCCGATTGGATTGCTATTGCTTCCAAGTTTCTTAGGCTCTTGCGCAGTCAGCAAGATCTTTTGCCATGTACCCCTCTCGAGCTCAAGCCTTGGGTCGCTCGATTGATACTCCGCCGGCATGACGAAGATATGCGCTGGTTGTCGGAACGTTTTAATGCAACTCTCCATGCCTCAGCTCCTTATGAATCCCTTGACGAGACCAGGCCCGATGCTAGCGTTCAAATTAATTTGTATGATCTCATCGAGCCACCGGTCGATTTCGCCATCGTTGATCAGCTGCGGCAGCTCCAGCTCGAGGCCATATTCAACAACGGATTGAAGTGACAACACTTGTGCTTCACATCGGTTCGCCAAAATGCGGATCTTCTGCAGTTCAAGCTGCCACGGCTGCTTCTTTTAGCGGTAAGGATTGGATTGCCCTTCCTCCGAACCCCTTTTCTAAGCCCTTTCCACATGGTTACATCTCTGCACTTTATTTTGATCATTCAAATTTGCCGCGTACTCTTTCAAATCTTTTGAAAGACGACCAGAAAAAGTTTAGGCGAGATTGCTTGAGATATCGCCAGTTGATTATTGATTCTCTCCGTCCTAAGTGGGGCGCCCAGCCCACTGGAGCTTTTCTTTCGTGCGAATATCTATGGCGCCTGTCAATACCACAGATACTCCGTCTTAAGGCTGACTTTCAGTCCTACGGGATCAAGCGTTTCATTGTAATTTCATATGTTAGGCATCCTTCTTCTCTCTATGGCTCTGCTTTACAGCAATGGAGTCGTCTTTCGTCTGATCTTTCGCGTTTCCTGCCTGCTGCTTGGAGATATCGTTTCCGTGACAGTATTTCTGATTGGCGTACCGTCTTTGAACGCGACCTTGTTATTCGACCATTTGAGCCATCTCAGCTCTTCTCGGGCTCAGTCGTGTCTGATCTTAATCTTTCTGTCTCCCAGCGCATCTCACTCAGTCCAGGCTTTCCCGATTTAATCGACACTAAGTCAATCAATACTTCTGCCTGCGTGGAAATGCTGCTTGCTCTGCATGAAGTTATGCGTGCGACGGAAGACTCTTCCGCCTGCCTGGGTGGTATCCCCGTCCATGCGCTTCAGCGGATCTGGCGACGTTTTTCGACGCTTTCGATCAATCTCCAAGGCTCGCCTGTCACGGTGAAGCCGGAAATTCAGGGGCTCATTGCACGACGCCACCAGGAGGACCTGGAGTGGCTTCGCGAATCTTGCTTCACACGGTTTGATTCTGATTATCTCCACAGTTCTCTTCCTGATGTTGATGCTTCTCTTCTAGACCTTTCTGCTAAGCCTCAATTGTTGGACTTTCTTGATGTGAGCCCTGATCGTGAGCTTGTCGATTATTGTAAGTCTATTGTTCAACGGTATCTTCCGGTTGTCTGATGCGTTTCATTCTTTTCTGTCCTTAACGTGAGTACTGGGTTTCTTTCGGGGCTTAATAGCGCACAGTGCCGTGCTGTAGATCATCACATTGGCCCTCTTCTGGTGGTGGCCGGTGCGGGTAGCGGCAAGACGCGCGCTCTCACCCACCGGATTGCTCATCTGATCGGACACTACGGGGTCGAGCCCAGCGAGCTTCTCGCTGTGACCTTCACTAACAAAGCTGCCCGCGAGATGAAGGAGCGGCTGGAGTTTCTTCTAGCTCAGAAGCTCGCTCAGAGTCAGTTTGGTCAGCCCTGGAGCACCTTGCCGCCAGTCGATCAGCGCCAGCTTCGCTCGCGGATCTACCGCGAAGTGATTAAGGACCTCTGGATTGGCACCTTCCACGCTTTGTTCGCCCGTCTGCTGCGGTTCGACATCGATAAGTTCCGTGATCCTGAGGGGCTCACATGGACCCGTCAGTTCTCGATTTACGACGAAGGCGACGCCCAAAGTCTTGTGAAGGAGATCGTGACCCAGGAACTGGGGCTCGATCCCAAGCGCTTTGAACCCAAGAAGGTTCGCTGGGCGATCAGCAGCGCCAAGAACCAGGGCTGGATGCCCGAGCAGTTGGAAGCTGATGTCGGAGGTCAGCGCGGCAAGTTGATGGCGGAAACGTATCGCCGATATCGGCGGGCCCTAGCTGCTAACAACGCCTTAGATTTTGACGATCTGTTGTTACTGCCCGTGCAGTTGCTGCGCCAGAACGACCAGATCCGTAACTACTGGCATCGCCGTTTCAAGCATGTGCTTGTGGATGAATATCAGGATACAAACCGTACCCAGTACGACCTGATCAAGCTGCTGGTGACCGATGGTCGCGATCCTGAAGCCTTTGATGATTGGAGTGGACGCTCCGTTTTTGTGGTGGGAGATGCCGATCAGAGTATCTACAGCTTCCGTGCGGCTGATTTCACGATCCTGATGGGTTTTCAGGATGATTTCGGTGATGGTGCTCCGGCTGATGCCACGCGCACCATGGTGAAGCTGGAGGAGAACTACCGCTCCACGGCCACGATCCTGGAGGCGGCCAATGCACTGATCGCCAACAACACTGAGCGGATCGACAAGGTACTCCGCCCTACCCGTGGCGAAGGGGAGTTGATCACCCTCACCCGCTGTGACGACGAGATTGCCGAAGCGGAAGCGGTGGTGCACCGGATGCGCATGCTGGAAGCGGCCAATCCAGAGCTGCACTGGGGTGATATGGCCGTGTTGTACCGCACCAATGCTCAATCGCGGGCGATGGAGGAATCCCTGGTGCGCTGGGGGATTCCCTATGTCGTGGTGGGTGGATTGCGTTTCTATGACCGACGCGAGATCAAAGACGTCCTCGCCTACCTCAAGCTTCTTGTGAACCCAGCCGACACCGTTAGTCTGCTGCGTGTGCTCAACACCCCCAAGCGGGGGATTGGCAAGGCCACGATTGAACGTCTCACTGATGCCGCTAACCAGCTGGGTCTTCCTCTCTGGGAGGTGGTGAGCGATCCGGAGGCGGTGCGCTCCCTCGGTGGCCGTTCCGGTAAGGGTCTGCTCCAGTTCTGTGAGTTGATCAACGACCTGCATGGCCGGGCCGCCGAAGCTCCCCCCTCAGAGTTGGTGCAGCGAGTGATGGAGCAGAGCGGCTACCTCGCGGAGCTGATCGCCGCCGGTACCGATGAGGCGGAGGATCGCCGTCGCAATCTCAACGAACTGGTGAATGCCGCCCTTCAGTATCAAGAAGAGAATGAAGAGGGCTCCCTCGACGATTTTCTAGCTTCCGCGGCCTTAGCAAGTGATGCCGACAGCAAGGACACGGATCAGGACCGTGTCACTTTGATGACGCTTCACGCCAGCAAGGGTTTGGAGTTTCCTGTCGTGTTCCTGGTTGGCCTGGAGCAGGGGCTCTTTCCCAGCTATCGCTCCCTGGATGATCCGGCCGCTTTGGAGGAGGAGCGACGCCTTTGTTACGTAGGGATTACTCGCGCCAAAGAGCGCCTGTTTCTCTCCCATGCGAGCGAACGCCGGTTATGGGGAGGCATGCGCGAGCCAGCAGTGCCTTCAGTCTTTCTATCGGAGCTCCCTCAGGAGCTCGTTCAGGGTGATGTTCCTTGCAGTGGTGGAGCTGCCATCCGCCGTGAGCACCGTCTTGAGCGGCTCACACGGGTTGATCGCGAGGCCAGTCAGCGGGTTCTGGAGGGGGGGGCTTCCTCTCAGCCGGCTAATGCCGTTCGTAGACGTGGTGGCTTCATCGCCTGGAGCGTGGGAGATCGTCTGATGCACAGCTCCTTTGGTGAGGGACAGGTGACCCACCTGTTCGGCAGCGGCGAGAAGATTTCGATCGCCGTGAAGTTTGAGGGCATGCCTCCAAAAATTCTTGATCCGCGCTTAGCCCCCATTGCGCCGATTTGAGTGCCGGCTTTGGAAATCCCTGGAGTTCCATCTGTCTTGCTGCAAGCTTTGGTCGCAGCTGCTGGTGGAGCGCGATTGGCTCTTGTTGGTGGTGTAGTTCGTGACCTGTTGCTGCACCGTGAGCACAACGACCCTTGGAGGGGACTACCGGATCTGGACCTGGTTGTTGAGGGTCGCGCGATTGACTTGGTTCAGCGTCTTGTGAGACAACTACCGGCGGGTAGTTATTGCAACTGGAGGGAGCACGGCAGCTTTGGCACCGTTGAGGTTGAGCTTGCCTGTGCTGATGTTGGTGTGTGGCTCCTGGATGTAGCTTCTGCCCGACATGAGGTCTATCCGGTCCCTGCGGAGAATCCCCGTGTCAGCTTTGGCGTTCTCGAAGATGATCTCGCCCGCCGGGACTTCAGCGTTAATGCCATGGCCATGGTGTTGAGCGCTGATGGCTCCGGGGTTGAATTGCTAGATCCTCATCACGGTCAGGAGGATCTGGCTCGGCGTTGTCTGCGCTTGCTGCATCACGGCAGCCTGATGGACGATCCAACCCGGTTGATTCGCGCGGCTCGCTACGCAGCTCGGCTTGACTTTCAACTTGATGCTCACGCAGAGGAGCAGGCCAGAGATTTGATTGCACGTTGGCCTTGGTGCTGGCGACCTGAGGATCCGGCTCAGCAAGCTCCTCCAGCGCTCAGCACTCGTCTGCGCATGGAGCTGGAGCTGCTCCTGGACCGGGAGCCCTGGCTACAAGCGCTGGAGCATCTGCAGGCGTGGGGTGGTTTGGCTCTGCTTGATCCTGGCTTGCAGAAGACACGGCGCTGGCGCTCTGCCTTGCATCGGGCAGAGCGCCATGGCTTATCGAAGCTGCCGGTGTTGTTGGCTTGCGGTAGTGATCCAGTCTCGATCGCAGCGCGCCTTCAGATTCCCCATCGCCAGCAGCGAGAGCTCAGGGGGTTGTCCCAGCTGCGGTGCCATTTGGCCACGCTCGTGCAAGAAGGCATTTCCAGCTGGGGAGCTTCGGAATGGACCGAATGGCTTGAGGCTCATCCGGATCCAGAGCATGTAGTTACGCTGGCCCTGCTCTGTGGTGATCGGCCGCGCCGTCCCCTGTTGCATTGGTGGTTTCGCTGGCGCCATGTGGATGCCGGTGTGAGTGCTAGTGAGTTGCTTGCCTCCGGTGTCCCCCAGGGACCGGCAATTGGAAACCGTTTGCGGCAGCTCCGGGCAGAGCGGCTGGCAGAGGGGCCGGAGTTGTTGCAATGAACCGACCGCTGGTGGGGGTAGTGGTGCCCGTGTACAACGATTGGCAGGGGTTGCAGCTTTGCCTCGAGGCGCTCGCTCGCCAGACCTATCCAGCAGCTCTCCTGTTGGTGCGTGTGGTGGACAATGGTTCCAGTGACTGGCCGGATGACCCTGGCTTCCCTGGGGCGGTGGAGGTCATTCGGGAGGCCAGACCAGGCTCGTATGGCGCCCGCAACCGGGCAGCGCTGGGCTGGGGTGTTGATGTGTTGGCCTTTACCGATGCCGACTGCCGGCCGGATCCGAAATGGGTGGAACGGGGTGTGGAGGCTCTGTTGCGGCCGTGGCCCAAGAGCGCTGACGGAGGTGGACTTGTGGCTGGCCGAATCATCTTGGAACCGCGGTCGTCCGAGACTCCCACTGCGGCCGAACAGCTTGATCAGATCCTTGGTTTTGATCAGGAACGAACGGTGAGGCGCGGAGGCTTTGCTGTGACGGCCAATCTGTTCGTCCCCCAGTCCTTTTTTGAGTTAATGGGTGGTTTCAACAGCCATGCCCGCTCCGGAGGTGACCGGGATTTCTGCGAGAGGGCGCGAGCTCACGGCCTAACGCTGCGTTACTGCGCTAATGCCCTCGTTCACCATCCTTGCCGGGAATGGCAGGCGTTGCAGGCTAAGCAGAAGCGCATCGTCGGCGGACGGTTGGCCCTCGCTGGTCCCCTACCGCAGGCACGTTTGCACGTGCTGCTTCTATCCTTCCGGCCGCTGCTCTCTGAAAGCTGGCGGGTGTGGCGATATGCGCACCTGTCCCTTCGGCGCAGGCTTCATCTTCAAGTGCTTGTTATTCGATTGCGCTGGGTTGTGTTTCTTGAGTGGCTCAGGTTGCAGCGGCTTGGTCAGATGCCGCTGCGATGAGATGTGGCCGTAGTTGCTTATTCGGTGAGCGTACTACCAAGGCCCCAAGGAGGTAGCCGGTTAAGACCTGATTAAGCATTAAATAAATGTAGAAACTTGTCGTCATGCCTGTCGCTCCAAGGTAGATGCATAATGGCAATGTTAGGTGAATAGATCTTATTGCATGTTTTTTGGCCGCTTTTGGCTTGAGTTGTTTTCTGATGGCATGAATGGCAAATGCCATGGTTCCCAGGAGTCCGGTGAGCCCGGGGAGTCCCGTCTCTCCCATTATTTGGCCGAAAATATTGTGTGCATGTGGCAGCCCTTTGTTGTGATCTGTTTTCTTCATGTAGGGAATATGGTCTCCGTTGCAGCGAGATCTGACCTTTTCGTTCAGGCCAAGTCCTGAAAATGGTTTGCCTTTTTTGAATGGTGCATTGAACCAGCAAGCTGCCGTCTCGAAGCGCTTGATGTCATTGACGGTATTTTCGGTGGATTGTCTTCCTGTGGAGTACCAGAAGTAAGATTTTGTCAAGCCTGTGAGGGTTAATGCTGCTAGCGCTAGCGCCGCGAATGTGATGCCCTTGGTCTTTTTTTTGCGCGCGCTGCTGTGATCTTGAAATCTGCAGATCGCCCAGGCGCCGGCGAGCGAGATGGCTGGGGCGGCAAGGGCTGCTCGAGAGCCTGTGAGCAAGCAGAGTGGTATTGAGGCTGCTGCCAGGCACGCGAGGCCTAGACGGCTTGCAGACCATCGGCAAGTCGCGTAACATGAGATAATAATCAAGCCAAGAAAAAAGCTAAATCTATTGACATTAAATCCGGGAAATTGAAGTAGCTGCCCTGTTCCTTGGTGGAGGGCAGTGAGCACTGCCGGTATTAAGCAGGTCGAGATCAAGGCCGTGGACTGTTGCCACTGCTGTTGAGTACGTTGGAGCCCGGCGGCAAAGGCGAGACCAATGACCAGCAGATCACTTAAGTCTGAAGGCTGGCTGCCTCGATCCAGTACAATCGTGCTGCAAAACACAAGCGCTAAGCCGAGTAAAACCCAGTTTTGTGGCGTCTGCTTGTGAGCAAAAAGCGTGAGGCGACAGCATATCCATATGAATAAAATAATGTTTGCAGTAGTGGCTTGATTTAATAGCACCAGAGATGTAGCCGCCGGGAAGACAATGTCCAGCCACGGCTCAACGATTGTAATATCTAGGCTTGAACATTTTCGCGGGCCTTTTGTGCGTTCCGTCTGAGTGGCAACCATCGCTAGCTCCGATAACCCTGTGGGTTAGCAGACTGCCAGGACCATGCGTCTGAGCACATCTCATTTAACCCACGCCGCGTGCGCCAGCCGAGAGTCTGTTCGGCTAAGCGGGTGTCGCTCACAGTGATCGCGGCATCACCTGGTCTTCTCTCGACAACGGTATAAGGAATTGCCTTGCCACAGGCTCCTGAGAAGGCATGCAGCACCTCGAGCACAGAGTGCCCTTGACCGCTGCCTAGGTTGAGGGTGAGCATTTGGTCCCCTCCATTCATCAGGTGTTCGATAGCTGCTACGTGACCCTCGGCAAGATCCATCACATGGATGAAATCACGAACACCGCTCCCGTCGGGGGTGGGCCAGTTGCCACCGAACACCTGTAAGCGATCCAGTCGGCCAACTGCTACCTGGCCGATGAAGGGGAACAGGTTGTTGGGTATGCCGTTGGGATCCTCCCCGATGCGGCCGCTTGGGTGCGCACCGACTGGGTTGAAGTAGCGTAAGCAGGCGATCCGCCAGCCCGGTTCACTGCTGGCGACATCCCAGAGCATTTGTTCAACAGCGGCTTTGCTGTGGCCATAAGGATTGATCGGTTGGATCGGGGCTGTCTCCGGGATCGGCACTTGTTCGGGGTAGCCGTAGAGCGTGGCGCTACTGCTGAACACAAGCGTGTGGCATCCGTGGGCTTGCATCGCCGCTAGCAGGCAGCGACTGCCACTCAGATTCACATCCCAGTACTGCAGCGGCTTGGCCACGGATTCGCCAACGGCCTTCAAGCCCGCGAAATGGATCACCGCATCCACTGGTCTCTTTGAGAAGGCTCTTTTTAGGTCATGGCTGCTACGCACATCTCCCTCCAAAACACATAGGCGTTGATCTGCCTCGCTCAGGCCGGCTAAAAAACTCACTCGCCGCAGTGCCTCTATTGAACTGTTCGCAAAGCTGTCCAATACCACCAGCTCATGTCCGGCCTCCAGCAGCACCAGGCACGTGTGGCTGCCGATGAAGCCAGCGCCGCCAGTGATCAGTAGACGCGCCAACCCCTGCCTCCGCTTCGTCGGTCCTGAGGTTAGAGCTGCTGGATGTCGATCCCGCAAGATGGCAGCAGCACACAACAAGGGTTTGGAGAAATTGCAGAGCCTGCGAGGGATGGTGGATCTGCTGCCGCAGCAGACTGCCCTCTGGCAGCACATTGAGGACACCGCCCGCAGGCACTTCAAACGGGCGGCCATTGCCGAGATCCGCACCCCAGTGCTGGAGGTGACCGAGCTCTTTGCCCGCGGCATCGGGGAGGCCACCGATGTGGTGGGCAAGGAGATGTACACCTTTCTCGACCGCGGTGAGCGCAGCTGTACCCTCCGCCCCGAAGGCACGGCGTCCGTGGTGCGGGCCTCAATTCAGCATGGCTTGCTCAGCCAGGGTTCGCAACGCCTTTGGTATGGCGGTCCGATGTTTCGCTACGAGCGCCCACAGGCAGGACGCCAGAGACAGTTCCACCAGATCGGGGTTGAATTTCTCGGTTTTCCTGACCCCCGCAGCGATGTTGAGGCCATAGCGGTGGCCTGGGACCTCTTGGCAGACCTTGGTCTCAGTGGCCTCGCACTTGAGCTGAACTCGCTAGGCAGCCCCGACGATCGGGCGCGCTATCGATCTGAACTTGTGGATTGGCTGAGCCACCGTCGAGACCAGCTCGATCCTGACTCGCAGGACCGTCTTGAGCGCAATCCGCTACGCATTCTTGATTCCAAGGACTCTGCTACTCAGGCGTTGCTCGCGGATGCGCCAACCCTGGCTGACTCACTCAGCGCGGAGAGCCGTGCACGCTTTGTTCAGGTTCAGAGCGGTTTGCAGCAGCTGGGGATCCCCTTTCAGCTCAATCCACGCCTTGTGCGTGGCCTTGACTACTACAGCCACACCGCCTTTGAAATTACATCCACCCAACTGGGTGCCCAGGCCACTGTGTGCGGGGGAGGGCGCTACGACGCTCTCGTCGAGCAGCTTGGCGGTCCTCCCACTCCGGCGATCGGCTGGGCCCTCGGCATGGAGCGCTTAGCGATTCTGCTATCGCAGGCGATCGCTGAGCCGCTGGTCGCCGGGCCGGAGTTTTATGTGATCAGCCGAGGCGGGCAGGCCGAATCGCAGGCTCTCCAGCTAGGTGTGCAGCTGCGCCGGTCGGGTCGCCTTGTTGAGCTCGATCTCAGTGCCTCAGCCTTCAGTAAACAGTTCAAGCGCGCTGATCGCAGCGGTGCTGCCTGGGCTTTGGTTATCGGAGAGAGTGAGGCTGCCGATCGTGAATTGATTGTCAAGCCGTTGCGTGCCCAGACGGCCGGCGAGGAGCGTCTTAGTCTGCAGGAATTCCTCGAACGATTCGGGCTCCAGGCCTGAGCTGGTGTGCTGTTGTTGAACCCTGAAACTGGATGTCCGTCATGATGCCTCTGGCTTCACGCCCCTGCTCTGGCCGGGTGGCGCTCATCACTGGGATTACTGGTCAGGATGGCAGTTACCTGGCTGAACTCCTTTTGGAAAAGGGGTATGAGGTTCATGGTATCAAGCGTCGTGCAAGTAGTTTCAATACAGCACGGATTGACCACCTGTATCAGGATCCGCACGAGCTGGATCAGAGGCTGGTTCTCCATTACGGCGACCTCACAGATAGTTCTAATCTGATCCGCATCATTGGCTTGATTCAGCCAGATGAAATCTATAATCTCGGGGCTCAAAGCCACGTGGCCGTAAGCTTCGAGGAGCCGGAATATACCGCTAATTGTGATGGTATTGGAACCCTCAGGATTCTTGAGGCTGTCCGACTCCTTGGCCTAACCCAAAAGACTCGCATTTATCAGGCCAGTACGTCGGAGCTGTATGGGCTGGTGCAGGAGATTCCCCAGCGTGAATCGACGCCGTTCTATCCGCGAAGTCCCTATGCGGTGGCCAAGCTCTATGGCTATTGGATCACTGTAAACTATCGCGAGGCCTATGGAATGTATGCCTGTAATGGCATACTCTTTAATCATGAATCGCCCCGTCGTGGCGAGACATTTGTGACGCGTAAAATTACTCGGGGCCTCGCTCGAATTGATGCCGGCCTGGAGCAATGTCTTTATATGGGCAACCTCGATTCGCGCCGAGATTGGGGGCATGCTCGTGACTACGTAGAGATGCAGTGGCGCATGTTGCAGCAGGATCAGCCTGAAGACTTCGTGATTGCTACGGGGCGTCAGGAGAGTGTGCGCCGGTTTATTGAACTTGCGGCTCAGTATTTGGGTTGGTCTGATTCCAGTGAATCAGTGATCCGTTGGGAAGGTGATGGGCTTGACGAGGTCGGTCGTCGTGTCGATACAGGAGAGGTTGTCGTGCGTATCGACCCGCGATATTTCCGGCCCGCGGAAGTGGAAACCCTTTTGGGAGATCCCAGCCGTGCTCACGAGCGCCTTGGCTGGCGGCCAGCCACCACCCTGGAGCAGTTGGTGGAGGAAATGGTCGAGGCCGATCAGTTGGAGGCAGCCAAAGAGGCAACATTGCGGAGAGAAGGTTTCCCTGTGGTGGGTTCCATGGAAAATCCACCCACAAATCCTGCAGCTGTTGCCGCAGCCCGATCAACAGGCGCGTCCCGGCAATAATGGCTGAGCTAATCACTCCTGCTGATCGTATCTTTGTAGCGGGCCACCGCGGTATGGCTGGGTCTGCAATTCTCCGTGCCTTGCAGTCGCAGGGCTATGGGAATGCCGTCCAGGATGGCGCCTTGTTGATGGCCAGTCGCGAGGAGCTTGACCTCCTAGATACTCACGCTGTTCATGACTGGTTTGCTCGGAATTGCCCTTCTGTGGTGGTTCTTGCGGCGGCGAAGGTGGGCGGTATTCATGCTAATACCACATATCCTGCTGACTTTCTGCTCCAGAATCTCAAGATCCAGAACAACGTTATTGAGGCCGCTTGGCGTAGCGGTGTGCGTCGGTTGTTGTTTCTGGGTAGCAGCTGTATCTATCCAAAGTTTGCTGATCAACCTATCCGAGAGGAGGCGCTGCTTACAGGCGTTCTCGAGCCAACCAATGAGTGGTACGCCGTTGCCAAGATTGCGGGTATTCAGCTCTGCCGTGCCCTAAGGGTTCAGCACGGTTTCGATGCCATTAGCTTGATGCCCACGAATCTCTATGGCCCTGGTGACAACTATCACCCTGCTAATAGCCATGTGATGGCTGCATTGATCCGTCGGTTTCTGAAGGCTGCTCACGATGGCGCCGAGGTTGTGCATTGCTGGGGTACTGGCTCACCTCGGCGTGAGTTCTTGCATGTGGATGATCTGGCATCCGCTGCCGTGTTCTGCCTGAGGCATTGGGATCCAGCAGCCTCGGATGCCCCTCGTGATCGCGATGGGAAGACTTTGGAATTTCTTAATGTTGGTACGGGCTCTGATCTCAGCATTCGCGAGCTGGCAGATTTGATCGCTCGCGAAGCTGGTTATGTCGGTGAAATCCAATGGGATGCCCGTCGTCCCGATGGCACACCGCGCAAGTTGCTCGACGTCAGCCGTCTCGCTCAGCTGGGTTGGCGTGCATCGATTTCGCTCCCGGATGGTGTAGCGCTGACGCTTGAGCAGGTTCGTGCCGAACCGGACCTCCTCGTTTGAGGGCGGCAGGTCAGAATTACTGAGGATGATTTGAACGGATGAGCCCACAACGTAACCTCGTGACTGGCGGTGCCGGTTTTGTGGGATCGCACCTGCTGGACCGGCTGATGCAGGCCGGTGAAGAGGTGATCTGCCTTGACAACTACTTCACGGGTCGAAAGGCCAATGTTGCTCGGTGGTTCGGTCATCCACGCTTTGAGTTGATCCGGCACGACGTGACGGATCCGATCCGCCTGGAAGTTGATCGCATTTGGCATCTGGCTTGTCCCGCATCGCCCGTTCATTACCAGCACAATCCGATCAAGACTGCTAAGACCAGTTTTCTTGGTACGTACAACATGCTTGGACTGGCCCGACGTGTCGGAGCCCGTCTCTTGTTGGCTTCCACCAGCGAGGTGTACGGCGATCCGGAGGTGCATCCCCAGCCAGAAAGCTACCGAGGCTGTGTGAATACAATCGGCATCCGCAGCTGTTATGACGAAGGCAAGCGTATAGCAGAAACTCTTTGCTTTGATTACCAGCGCATGCACAATGTGGACATTCGGGTTGCGCGTATTTTCAATACTTATGGCCCCCGCATGCTTCCTGACGATGGTCGAGTCGTTAGTAATTTTATTGTGCAGGCTTTGCGTGGCCAGCCCCTCACGCTTTATGGCGATGGCTCGCAGACCCGTAGCTTTTGCTTTGTTGACGATCTGGTGGAAGGGTTGATCCGATTGATGAATAGCAGCTGTACTGGTCCGGTTAACTTGGGTAACCCTGGTGAGTTCACCATTCGTCAATTGGCTGAAATGGTAAGGGAACGTATCAACTCATCACTTGAATTGATTTACCGTCCCTTGCCGCAGGATGATCCGCTGCAGCGTCAGCCTGTGATCGATCTGGCCCGTCGAGAACTGGGGTGGGAACCAACCTTACCTTTGGCGGATGGCTTAGATCGCACGATTACAGACTTCAAGCAACGACTCGAGGCTCCCCATCAATGACAACCGTTCAGATTCGATCCATTTGCTGTATAGGAGCTGGCTATGTGGGTGGCCCCACCATGGCGGTGATTGCCGATCGTTGCCCTGAGATTCAGGTGACTGTGGTGGATCTCAACGCAGCTCGTATCGCTGCCTGGAACGATGTTGACCTGTCTCGCCTACCCGTCTATGAGCCTGGCCTTGATTCGGTCGTCGATCGCTGTAGGGGGCGAAATCTGCACTTCAGCACCGATGTGGAGATGGCCATTGCTCAGGCCGACATGGTGTTCCTCTCGGTCAATACACCAACCAAGATGCGAGGTGTTGGCGCTGGTCAAGCCAGCGATCTTCGCTGGATCGAAGCTTCGGCGCGCCAGGTAGCAGCGTGCGCCAAAGGACACACGATTGTTGTCGAGAAAAGCACCCTGCCGGTGCGAACAGCCGAAACGGTGAAGGCGATCCTGGCTGCCGCTCAGGGAGAGACCCCCGACGGGGCCACCAAGACCTTTGCAGTGCTGTCCAATCCTGAGTTTTTGGCCGAGGGCACCGCGATCGCTGATCTTGAGCAACCTGACCGGGTGTTGATCGGAGGCGAAGATGCGGCAGCGATTGAATCGCTTGCAAGTGTTTACAGCCATTGGGTGCCCTCTGAGCGAATTCTGCGTACCAATCTTTGGAGCAGTGAACTTTCTAAACTCACGGCCAACGCTTTTCTGGCTCAGCGCATTAGCTCCATTAATTCAATAGGAGCTTTGTGTGAGGCCACCGAGGCCAACATTCAAGAGGTTGCCCGTGCGATTGGCAGCGATAGCCGAATTGGATCAAAATTTCTGCAAGCTGGCCCTGGTTTCGGCGGTAGTTGCTTCCAGAAGGACATCCTCAATCTTGTGTATTTGTGCCGCCACTATGGTCTTGAGGATGTAGCGGCCTACTGGGAGGCCGTGGTCAAGCTCAATGCGTGGCAGCAGCACCGCATTGCTCGCTTGGCGGTGAGCAAGCTGTTTGGTACTGTGACGGGTAAACGTTTAGCGATTCTTGGATTTGCTTTCAAGGCAGATACCAATGACACTCGCGAGGCCCCAGCAATTCGCATCTGCTCCGATTTGCTCGAGGAAGGTGCCGAATTGGCCATCTATGACCCAAAGGTGCCAGAAGCCCAGATTTCAGCTGATTTGGGTCAGCCTCCTGGTCCTTCCGCTCAAGACCGAGGCCGATGGGTGACCTGCAGCTCTGCCCATGAGGCGGCGTTGGGTGCGGACGCGGTCCTCGTGCTCACGGAATGGTCTGAATTTGGCGCCATTTCCTGGCCTGAGATGGCAGCAGTGATGCGTCGGCCGGCCTGGGTGTTCGACGCACGTGCCACTGTCGATCAGGGAGCTGCACGGGCGGCAGGTCTCCAGGTATGGGTTGTTGGTCAGGGTTGACGGTTTGTTGCCGGTTCGCCCCATCCTGCTCACTGGAGTCGCCGGTTTCATCGGTGCCGCTGTAGCCCAGCAGCTGCTTGAGCGCGGTGAAACTGTTCTCGGCATCGATAACTTCAACAGCTACTACGACCCGGCGCTGAAGCAGGCTCGCTTGACGCAGTTGGAGCTGGGGCCCAGCTCTTCAGAGCGATTTCGCTGTGTGCGGATTGACTTGGAGGATGGCGAGGCCATGGCGCAGCTGTTTGCCAGCCACCGCCCCCGAGCGGTTGTGCATCTCGCTGCCCAGGCCGGTGTGCGCTATTCGATCGAGAATCCTGCGGCTTACATCCAGAACAATCTGGTGGGTTTCGGCTACGTCCTTGAGGGTTGCCGGCATCACGGGGTTGAGCACCTGGTGTACGCCTCCAGCAGCTCGGTGTATGGCGGCAACCGCACCATGCCGTTTTCCGAGCAGCAAGCGGTGAACCATCCGGTGAGCCTTTATGCCGCCACCAAGAAGGCGAATGAATTGATGGCGCACACTTATAGCCACTTGTATGGCCTTCCCGCCACCGGCCTGCGCTTTTTCACGGTGTATGGGCCTTGGGGGCGCCCCGATATGGCGCCGATGCTGTTTGCCAGGGCCATCCTCGCTGGCGAACCGATCCGAGTGTTTAACCACGGCCAGATGCAGCGGGATTTCACCTACATCGATGACATCGTGCAGGGTGTCATCCGCTGCCTCGACAAACCCGCCACGCCCGATCCGGCCTTTGATGCGCTGCACCCCAATCCCGCCACGGCTGCGGCGCCCCATCGCCTGTTCAACATCGGCAATTCGCAACCCACACAGTTGCTGCGCTTCATCGAAGTGTTGGAGAGCGCCCTCGGCCACAAGGCTGTGATGGACCTGCAGCCGATGCAGCCGGGTGATGTGCAAGCCACCGCCGCCGACACCTCAGCCCTGGCGGCCTGGGTGGGGTTCAGGCCTTCCACTTCGATCGAGCAGGGGGTAGATGCCTTCGCCCGTTGGTACCGGAGTTTTTACGGCTGAAACAAAAAAGGGCCCATGGGGCCCTTCCAACAGTGGTGAGTGAGTTGAGTCGCTCAACCAATGGATGTCTTGCCCGATCAGGCGGAACCGACGCCTGTGTAGGAGCCGTAGAAGAACAGGCCGACCACGAAGATCACGGCCATGCCGCCGGCGGTGGCCACGAGCCACAGGGGAAGGGTGCCTTCGGTCCAGCGGGAACGCCAGGCAACAGCAGGGCGGCCGTCGGGAAGGCGGTCGGGGATCCGGCCGTCAGGCAGGTTGGATTTCTTGCCACTCATCGCAGGTGCTCCCGATCAGTTGAAGAAGTAGCTGGAGAACAGGATGCCGCAGGTGAACACAAACAGCAGGCCCAGGTAGAGGCTGGTGCGGTTCAGTTCAACCGGCAGATTGTTCGGGTTGGGGTTCCGTTCCATAGCGATAAACCTCAGCGGCGAATGAACTGCATGGCGGCCAGGGCGCCGAGGAAGAACACCGTGGGAACACCCAGGGCGTGCACCGCGAGCCACCGGACCGTGAAGATCGGGTAGTTGCGGGGGGTGGAAGAGGCGGTCGACTGGGTCA
>Ga0194123_10002351_pt1 | contig 24999 bp, 17 predicted proteins | sample TA2MahsurfametaG_5_FD_155479 | JGI IMG/M metagenome (GOLD analysis project Ga0194123, IMG submission 155479) | Freshwater microbial communities from Lake Tanganyika, Tanzania - TA2015023 Mahale A surface | ecosystem: Environmental > Aquatic > Freshwater > Lake | place: Tanzania: Lake Tanganyika... | reverse complement strand
GTTGCCTCAGGCGGTTGTCGCGCTCGAAATGCCATCCCGATTGGATGTAGGCCAGCAGACCTTGTTCATACCAATCGGGCAAATAAATCAAGGCCGAATTTTGGACCCGCTCAGTGAGGCGCCCCCCATAGAGCATCTCTTCGATCAGCACGCGCGCCACCCCGCGGCGCAGTTCCTCATGGAATTTTTCGCGCTCTTGGTGGTAGTAGACTACCACCTTATTGCCCCCGAGGCGGGTTAGTCCACCACGGTTGTATTGATCCAGGTCGAATCCCAAATTCGATTGCTTGAGATCATTGTGGGTTTGGTAGACAATAACTTGGTAGGGATCATCGGAGCGATAGCCAAGCAACTCCTCAACTTCACGAATTTGATCGGGTGCCGTGGCCAGGGTATAACGACCCAGTTCATCGGCCTCCATATGGAAATAGACTTGAACATTATCTTTTTCCAGCATCGACCACTCATAAAATTTGAATTGGATGCGGTTTTTGCCGAAATAGGTTTGTGAGGCTTGGCTTTGCCCATTCGCCCAGTGCACGCTCAAGGCGAAAAGAAAGAGGAGCATCAGGCGGCCGACCAACATAGTCTTTTCCGATTGAGGGGTTAACCCATTCATTTAGCCTTCCAAGTTTCCGCCCACGGTACCGTTGTTGATGAATGGGTTAAACCGACGTTCCTGACCGATTTGGGTAGCAGGTCCATGGCCCGAATAAAGGGTGTAGGCATCGGGCAAGGTCATCAAGCAACGGTGGATGGATGCCATCAGGGTATTGAAATTCCCTCCAGGCAAATCGGTTCTGCCGATACTTCCTTGAAAGAGCACATCACCACCCAAGACCCACTCCTCCTTCTCATTGATAAAAATCAAGCTACCCGATGAATGTCCGGGTGCCTCGCGCACCTTGAGGATCAATTCACCGAGTTCAATGACATCACCCTCCGCCAAGTAGCCTTCGGGGGATGGAGAAGCCGTTGCCTGAATCCCAAAAACAGGAGCATAGGCAGTCAGCCGGTTCAAATCAGCCTCATCGTCGCGGTGGATCCAAGGCTTAAGGCCATAGGTCCGAAACACAAAATCATTTCCCAGGATGTGGTCGATGTGGCAATGGGTATTAAGTAACCGAGCCGGTCGAAGACCTTTTTGGGTGATAAACTCTGTTAGTGCTTGCTGTTCTTCGGGGTATTGACAACCCGGGTCTACAATCAGCGTATTTCCGTGTTCATCAAACACCAGATAGGTGTTTTCCTGAAAGACGCCAAATTCAAACCCGTGAATCATTGCAAAAATTAATCGCTGCCAGCAGCAAAAGCAGCCAAATCGAAGTTGAGACCAAAACGCAGGGTATTTTCGAGCGGGTGTCCACCCTGCAAGCGCGTAGTGGGAACGAGATAAGCGAAATTGATGTGGAACACCTGATAGCGTAAACCGGCACCCATGGTCATAAACTGACGACCGCCTTTGGTTGGATGCTCATAGAAGTAGCCGCCTCGGAGGGAGAACACATTGTTGTACCAATACTCGAGTCCAAGCGATACGTTTATTTCACGCAGTTCTTCCAATCCGCCGTCTGGTGCATCACCAAACGATGAAAAGACGCCTTCCAATACCGATTTGGAATTGGGGTCTTGCCCCCTCTCGATCTCCCAACCACCCTGTGGATTAGGGATCAGCCGACCACTGCTGTCGCGGGCATAGATGGGATTAGTGGGCACAAGCAGTTTGTTGAGGTCGAGCGAAACGCTGAGGCGATTGAACGCGTCGATTTGTGCCGTTGCCGTTGTGCCCAAACGCAAATTGGTGGGAAGGAAATTTGTATTTCCAGACTCCGAATAGGCGATTTTGGCACCCAAATTGGTGATGCTCGCCCCAAATGCAATCTCCCCATCCTTACCCATCACCGTGGCAGGGGTGCGGTAGTAGGCCGATAAATCACCTGCAAATGATTGCCCGGGGATGGTTTGTTGGTTTTGATCGAGGCCGGCCGCCAAATTCGAATAGATGTAGCGCAATCCGATCCCCATACTGAATTTATCACCCAATTTGCGCGAATAAACCCCGTCTACCGCAAATTCATTCGGCTTGAATGTGGCGATTTGTTGACCTGTGATGTCGGTGAAGGTGATGTCGCCCAGAGAAAAGTATCTGAGCGAGCCACCAATGGTCTGCATTTTGTCGAGGCGCTTGTAAAAACTTACATAAGACAAGCTAATGTCCGGCACGAGGTTGCGCAACCAGGGGTTGTAGTTGATACCAATACCCAAATTATCTTCGGCAAAAGCCAATTTTGCACCATTCCAGTGGATGCTGTTCACATCCGGTTGTGTGGCTGCCCCTACTTCACCCATAGCACCAGCCCGGGCATCGGGCGAAATCAGCAGGAAAGGAACGGCAGTGGTGATGGTGTTTAAGTTACCCCCGCCCAATTGTCCGGGTGTAATTTGTGCCCACAAGGGACTTTGGAACAAAAACGAGGCGGTGATCAGGGTCGGAAGGAAGAATCCGGTAGATAATTTCATGGTCAAGGGGTTCGGTGTACGCAAAACAGAAAATAAACAGGGTTTGAAAAAAGACAATTAGCGCAAAATTACAAGTTTTTGGGACTCGGAGGCTGACTCGCCACTGGCCGTGCGGATCCAAAGGTGATAAACATACACACCATTCCCCATATAGTTGCCGTAGTCGTCCAAGCCATCCCAGCTGAGGCTGTTGTCGGAATAGCCCTCCGTTTGAATGTTGCTGCGGATAGACTTCACCCGGCGCCCAAGGGTATTGTAAATCTCAATCCCCACTTCCAGCGGCTGCCCAGGCCGGTTGTGGTCGAACTGAAAGGTGGTATGGCTCGAAAACGGATTGGGGTAGTTGATGAGGCGAGAAACAAGCAGGCGTTCCGCATCAACCACTACAAAAGAGAGGGAATGCGTAGAAGAATTATTGTGCACATCCCAGACTTTCATATTGAGTTGGTAGGGACCCGGATCAAGTTGAAAGAAAGGGTAGCGAATTTCACCACGGGTGTAATCGTCGAGTGCTGACTCGTAAAATTGATTGAGAATGATCGGGCTGTTCACCTCACCATTGCGTATGAGGGTGATGTCGCGACCAATACCAGCGCCCGTGGTGTTGATGCCACTGCTGTCGAATAAATCAGCCAGAAAAAGTGGATTGGCATCGGTGATGCCACCATCTCGGAAACTGCGGTTGTTCATATAGAGGCGAATCTGTGGGCCTCGGGTATCGGGAGTCACCGTGGTGGCCGTACCACCCACAATGACCTCGCGGTAGTCGCCCGCTGCATCACCCGACGGGTCTTTAGCATACAGGTTAATGCGACCGGGTCCGTACTGGTAGGCAATATCGCGTGGCACTACAAAACTGAACGACCAATCCCCATTCTGTATGCCCGCACGTCCGCGGTAGAGTAGATTTCGGTATTCGGGATAGGTGGTCGGGGGAGAATCACTGCTGTTTCCCAAGGTTCGAACGCTTATGGGTTTATCAAAGACAGAAGGCACCAATTCGCCCTGAAAGTTCGTGCGCTTGAGGCCAGTCTGTGCATCCACAATGTCCCCATCAATGCGCACAAGCGCTAAAGCTTTGAGGGTATCGCCATAGGGGGTTACCTGAACATTGTTGATTCGGGTGAGGTCAATGCCGTCGTTTGGATAGGCCAGTCGCAGAGCGGGGTCGCCCAAGAGGGTAAAGTTTCTCGTGTTGATGGACCCCAAATCGGAATTAGACACCCGCATAAATACCTCACCCATGGTCGGCTTTTGTCCGTTTGGCCCCATGCGAAACAACTCGTCTCGGTAGATGCGTGTGCTGAGCATTTTGTTGCCGAACGTGAATGTGATGCGGGTGGTGGTCATCAATGCGATCGCACCACCCATGGGGTTCAACATAACGGCTTCACCTGCACTGAGCCCACCCGGGTTATCGAATCGGGTGAATTCACAGGTTGCGGTAACCATGAGGGGCAGACGGCCCTCCGATTTCCATTCCCGGATTTCGGGCAAGGTCACAATGCGCTCTTCTGCCCATCCATTCACGCCACCGTGCCCCATATAACCGACCACAAGTGCGCCACGGTTCATGCGGGCGTTGATGTCGCGGTTCACCTCGGGGTATCGGTTGCCGCCCGGCCGCGAATCACGCCGGTAGGCATCCAAATAGACTTTTTGAACAATTGCAGGCGTGTAGGTGGTATCCCAAATTTTGGCCATGTCCTCCATATCGCTGAGGTGAAGATTTCCGTCACCATCGTCGGCCACCAGCATCACCCGATTTTGCCAGTCACCCCGCGCGTTGGGGTGGAGGTAGCGGTTAATTTTATCGACCATTTCCTTGGCTTGTTGAACGGAGCGTGCGGGAAGACGACCCACGGCCACGTCCATTCGGTCGCCTCCACCTTCTCCAAAGCCCCCTTCCCAGTCGTCGAGCAGTGCCACATAGGCGTCGGAGCAATAGCTATTGACCGGACTACTGCTGTTTCGGCTTTGGTAGGTGGGCACCAAATTCGTATTGCCCGCCACCCTATTTTTGTAGTCGTAGGAGGCCGAGCCGAACAAGAGCAGATAGCGTGGGGCAGCGGTTGAACCCCCCGCAGCCCGCGTGTAAAGCATCCGCAAAAAACTGCGGATGGCCACCAGGTCTTGCCTGCCACAGGAAAATTCGTTGTAGAGTTCAGCGGGCGTCACCACGATGACCGAAAGCTGATCCTTTTGCCGGTGGATTTCAGCAATTTGTTCGGCCTGAACCCGAAACTCAGGTGCCGCCACCACCACCATATCCATGGGTGCTGTGCCGTGGAGGTTTTGGTTGGCTACCGTACCCGCTGCTACCGGAAGGGGAAATGAACTGCCCTGGAACACAGCGAAACGCCTCAGCGATCCACTATGGGCTGTGAATGTTCTGATGCCGTTCCCACCATCCACATGCTGGAGCGATTTAATCGAATCGACCTGTGTTACGTCCCACACGAGGGCGTCGGACGACAACCCGGCTATTTGGTAAGCGGTGACACTTCCTGTCGAAACGCCCATGGGGTAGTCGACCCAAGTCACCTGACCGGCTGCTGGGGCGGTAAGTGGGCGCTTTCCCACCACTTCTATGCGGTCGAGCCATCCAATAGCACTGCTGTTTGGTTTATTGTATTGAAGTGTAAGATTCAGGTTGTTGCCCGTCAAACTCATTTGGGTAGACAGTACGCCTTCCGACATATAAGGTGTGGTGTAGTCGGGCGACACCTGCGGCAAACTCAAGCTTCCGAGCGTGGTGCCAGCCTGGCTCAAATTGAATGTAGAGGGGGTGCTGAAGCAACGTGCGGCCAAATGGGTGCGGATGCTGACAGGTCCTGAGGGTGTAACCGGAAGGCTGAAGGGAAATGTCCGCTGTGTGATGAGGTCAAATTCCTCCCCATACCAGGTGCGACCACTTCTGATGAGGTTTTTGAGGTCTTGCTCGTAGGCCAGCATAAAATCACCTTCCGAAGTGGTTTGCGTTGCCACAACCGTTGCGGTTTCTTGGGCGATCCGCGCCCCATTGTTGCCACCAAAGGTCAGGAAACAAAAGCTGGTGTCGGCGTAGATGTTGGTTTGGTAGCGCCAGGTTTGTCCCGCCACATCGCGGGTCCAAGTATGGGCGCCACCGGCATAAAACAGGAAGAAATCGCCTAAATCCAAGCGCCCATCTTGTTCGCCCACCGCATAGATGGGGGTTTCTACGAGGTCGTCGTACCGAAATTGCATATTGTTTTCGGGGAGCATACCCCCGCCATCACCATAAACCTTTACCGTGCGCGGGTCAATATTGGCAGCGGGTTCCCCGGTGAGTTGCGACAAAAATTCGGGGGTAAGGCGGTAAATTCCTGTGGTTGGAATGCCCAGGCGGTACCAGCGACCTTGGGCAAGTTTCGATTGACCTGCGAATGAGGATGCACTTCTTTCAGGCTCGGTGTGAATGAAGGGTGAGGCCACCGATTTTTGTTCGAGTCTGAAGTGGGTGAGGCGCTCCGCAACGCCTGAGGCCAGCCGACGCAGCGGACGTATGCTATAATGGGTATAGGATTCTCCCCGTTCAAAAGTGTACACTTGCTCGATCGTACTCTCAGCGGGCAAGTCGAATAAGGCAACGGCTGCCGCGTCCTGATCATCGAGGCCTTCGAAAACCAGGTTGGATAGCGACAACTCAAAAGTACCCGGTATACTGCCCTTGATCAAGGGTTCTCCGATTTGGTGATCTGAATAGGAGCAAGTGGCACACTGTAGGATGCGGTTGAGTCCGGCCCAGGCTGAGTCGGGTTGAATCGACTGCTGCCAGATTATTTTTGTCCCCAATGACTCGTCTGTTTGGGCCAAGAGGCCCGAATGAACGGCGGCACCCATCAAAATTGAGAAAAACAATCGGTTGATAGTGGTTTTATTGCTCATAACGAATAATGAAAAACGAGTTTTCAGATCCCAAGTGCGCGTCTCGAAGGTAAGTGTCACAATAAACGAAAAAATAGGGGGTTATTGTTTGGTTGGGCTGGCCAACATTTTTTTTCTGAAGTATTGCTAATCTCAAGAAAATAAACAATTTTTGCCGTTCGACTATTTTATGCAACTACGTCTCCTGCCCTCTCTCTTCCTGCTGGCCTTCATAATCCCTTTGGGATTGATCGCTCAGGATGTTGCATTTTCTCAATTTTACGCGAATCCAATCTATCTGAATCCCGCCTTTGCGGGTTCTTCAATTGGCCCTCGGGTGACCATGAATTACCGCAACCAGTGGCCTTCGCTGGCGGGTGATTTTGTGACCTATTCCGCTTCTTACGATCAATTTGTGCCCTCATTATATGGTGGTGTAGGAATTCAGGTGATGTCAGACCGAATGGGTGCCGGTAGTTTTAAATCGACCCATTTGGCATTGGTATATTCCAATCATTTGAAATTGTCGCGCTCGCTTGCCCTTAAAACAGGCTTTCAGTACCAGTACGCCCAACGCAGTTTGAATTGGCAGTCGCTCATCTTCCCGGATCAAATTGATGCGCGTACGGGGGTAATCTCAGGGGTGACATCTGAGATTTTGCCCAATCAAGGATTGTCCAATGCCAACATGCATGATTTCAGCGCAGGCATGATGATCCATTCTGAAAAGATATTTTTTGGCGGGTCAGTGCATCACCTCACCGAGCCGAATCAGTCGTTAATCCCTGATGCAGAGGTAAAATGGCCCCGAAGGTATACGGCACATGCTGGATTAAACATTGAATTGCCGAAGACCTCATACCGATCAGCAGCAACAATCATTTCTCCAAATGTAATTTACATGACCCAAGGTCCCTCGAATCAATTGAATGTTGGCGCCTATGTCAATAAGGGCCCGTTAGTCGGAGGTTTGTGGTTTAGGGCTGTTCAGCAATATCAAACGCGGACAACAACTTCGACGGGTTTGGAATCGATGATATTTCTGCTCGGACTGCAGCAAGGTGTTTTCCGCTTTGGCTACAGCTACGATATGACCACTTCGGCGTTGAAAGCAGCTGCATTGGGGTCGCATGAAATTTCTCTTGGCATACAACTTGAACCTTATGATCGTGGAAGAGGACCGAAGAGAGTCCTCCAAGCCATCCCTTGTCCCAAATTTTAACTTCCTATTCATTACAATCCCATGATAAAAAATAGTTTTTCCCTGTTTGTTATTGCCTTGACCTTTATTTCTTGTTCCAAACAAAAATCCAGTACCACAGGATGGAATATAAACGATCCTGTTAACGGGGGCTTTGAAGTGGTTTTGCAAGATCAAATTACCGGTCCTGGTTTGGTTTTAATCGAGGGAGGGCGCTTTACAATGGGAATGGCACCTCAGGCAAGTACGCTCGACCACGATCAAAACATGAGAAATGTTTCTGTTTCTTCCTTTTATATAGATCAAACAGAAGTCTCTAACCAATCCTATTTGGAGTATCTTTTTTGGGTTTACAGAGTTTTTGAAGAAACAAATCCTGAGATATATGATGCAGCATTGCCCGATACCAATGTTTGGCGGAGCGAAGTCGATTTCAATGAGCAATATGTAAATACCTATCTGCGTCACCCGGCATTTTCAAACTATCCGGTGGTCGGTGTGAGCTGGCGACAAGCGATGGAGTATTGCGCATGGCGAACCGATCGTGTTAACGAACAGATTCTTATCGACAATGGTTATATCAAGCATAGTCCGAAACAGAAGGCGGACGATAACTTCACAACAGATGCTTATTTGGCGGGTCTTTACAAGCCAGTTAACAACAAGCTGAGACCAAATTTAGCGCCCGGCTCTGAAACACGAAACATTCGTTGGGAAGATGGTTTGCTTTTGCCGCCTTACAGGCTTCCAAGTGAGATGGAGTGGGAATATGCTGCATTTGGTCATATTGGTAACTCTTTTGCAGAAAATGTTGTAGAATACAGAAACTACCCTTGGAATGGCAATCAGCTGCGCTTTCCTTATGGTAAAAAACAAGGGGTAATGTTGGCAAACTATCGCCGCGATAAAGGTGATTATATGGGTGTAGCGGGTCGACTAAACGACAATGCTGCGCCTGTCGGTCCTGTTAATGCCTATTGGCCCAATGACTTTGGCTTGTATAACATGGCTGGTAACGTAAATGAATGGGTGGCTGATGAGTTTCGTTCTGTGATTCCAGAAGAAAGTGATGAGTTCAATGGTGCATATGGTCATGCATTATTATTAACTAAACGAGATGTCGAAACGCGTCAGTTTACCAAAGACAGTACAGGTCGACTTATTAAGGAGCGTGACCCTAAGCGCTACACGATTCCCAGTCCATTAGACCTGATTTCAGAGGATGAGACATCCGGATTTGAATCTACTGGAAGTGGAGAAGCCCCCGTGGTTGAGGCCTCTGGTGAGGAAGCCCCTGCTGAGGGTGAGGTTGCTGTGACTGAAGGTGTTGATGAGTTTGGTGGTAATACGGAGAACATTGATGCGGACCGCAGCAGTATGTTGAATGCTCGTCGTCGTGTTTATAAAGGCGGGTCATGGAAGGACATGCCGCATTGGTTAAATCCTTCTACGCGACGCTACCTTGATGAGGATATGAGCCGCAGCGATATTGGTTTCCGATGCGCCATGACCCGTATGGGTGCCCCTCGCTAAATGGGCTCAAGGTCGGTGCCAATCTTTTTCGTTTTTATTGTCGCCGTATTGGATTTGATTAACCCAGCAAGATTGTTGTTTGGTATCGCGCTGTCGAAAAATGCGGTCTAACTCATTTAACACTAAGCAGTGACCGATTACCTATAACGCAGCAAAAGTTGGTTTTTTTCAACCGATGTTCCTTCTTGGGCAGAAATGTCGGCCACTACCCCGTTATGGGCTGCTTTTAGTACATTTTCCATTTTCATGGACTCCAAGATCAGCAATGGGTCGCCTTTGGCCACCTGATCTCCCACTTTCACCAAAATTTTGAGGACCATGCCGGGCATGGGGGATTTTAAATCTTGTTTTTGGGAATTCGCTCCGGTAGAATGGCCCATTTTGGTCAATAGGCGATCGCGCTCGGTGGTTATTTGGAGGGATATGGGTAGGCCATCGACCGAAACAACCCATGATCCGTTTTCTGACTTTTGGATGCGGGTGGCGTAATTTTTGCCCTGTATGCGCACATAAACAGCGCCATCGCAACGGATGAGTTCATACTGAACTTCTGTGCCTGGTTTCCGCCAACCATCAACGGATCGCTCCATGGTGAGGGTGGGTTTGTCTGGAAGGTCGTTAAATTGAACTTCGATCATAGGTGATAGGCTGTTATAAACTGATGGGCTGTTATAAGCTGAATGGTTGTTATGAACTGATTGGTCGTAATAATTTAATGGGTTGCCAAAAAAGTGTAGGGCACGATGGCAAATATAGCCCGCAGTTCAATGTGGTTTTGCTTTTATTTTCCTATATTTGCGGCAGTTTTGATAGGGGGGCTTCGGTCCCCCTTCTTTTTCGATGTCCATGAACCACCATCAATTAACTGAATTCATCACTGCTTTCTTAACCGACCGTTTGGTAGGTGCCTCGCACTTCCTGGTGGGGGTGAAGGTGACTGCCGATTTGCGACGGGTTACGGTCCTGCTTGATGGCGATGCAGGCGTGGATGTTGATTTTTGCGCCAAAATTAGCCGAGAAATTGGCGAACAGTTGGAGTTGATGGAGGAGGTACCTGCTTATGTGCTCGAAGTGAGCTCGGCGGGTGCAGACGCTCCGATGAAAATCATGCGGCAATTCCCCAAACACATAGGACGACACTTGCACGTACGTTTTAAATCGGGTTTAGAAGACGTGAATGGCGAGTTGTTGTCGGTGCAGGAAGAAGAGCTAACCCTTCGCGCGATCACAGCCGGAGCCAAAAAGAAGAAAACCAAAGCGCCTGAAGGCGAACCATCCATAACCATACCCTTTAATGAGATCGAATATGCACGTGTTATCATCCAGATGTAATTCATAAAAACCATGATGAATATCAATTTAACCAGTTCATTTAGCGAATTCAAAGAGCTAAAAAATATTGACCGAGCCACTATGATGCGGGTAATGGACGACGTTTTTCGTACCATGGTGAAGCGCAAGTATGGTACAGATGAAAATTTTGACATCATCCTCAATGTGGAGAAAGGCGACTTAGAAATTTGGCGAAACAGAGAGGTAGTAGAGGACGATTCAGAAGAAGTGGGTGAATTCAACAAAATTTCACTCTCCGAGGCCCGCCGCATAGAGCCCGATTTTGAAGTGGGGGAGGAAGTTTCGGAGGAGATCAAGCTGGTTGATTTTGGACGTAGAGCGGTTTTGGCCGCACGACAAATTTTGGCACAGCGCCTTCAGGAATTTGAGCGTGATAAGCTTGTTGCGCGCTATCAAGACCGAGTGGGTGAAATCATCACGGGTGAAGTCTACCAAATTTGGAAGAGGGAAATCATGGTGCTCGATGACGAGGGCAATGAGCTGATTTTGCCCAAGTCGGAACAGATTCCGGGCGACTTCTACAACAAAGGAGAAACCATCCGTGCTGTGATCCTAAAGGTGGAGGCACTGGGCGGGCAACCCCGCATCATCATTTCCCGAACCGACGCCAGCTTTTTGACGCGGCTCATGGAACTGGAAGTGCCCGAAATCTTCGATGGCCTAATCACCATTCGCAATATTGTACGGGAGCCTGGTGAGCGGGCAAAAGTGGCGGTTGAAAGCTACGACGACCGTGTAGACCCAGTTGGGGCTTGTGTAGGCATGAAAGGCTCGCGCATTCACAGCATCGTCCGTGAGTTGCGCAACGAGAGTATCGACATCATTAACTTCACCAATAACCTCCAACTCTATATTCAGCGATCCCTGAGTCCAGCCAAAATAACCTATATGGAGTTGTTGGCGGATCAAAAGAAGGCGAAGGTGTTTTTGAAGCCCGACCAAGTGGCACTGGCCATTGGAAAGTCAGGTCACAACATCCGCTTAGCCGGAAAACTCACTGGATTTGAAATTGATGTGTTCCGCGACGAAGCTGAAGAGCAGGATGATGTGAATTTAGACGAGTTTGCGGATGAAATAGAGGGCTGGGTATTGGATGAATTGAAGGCCATCGGTCTCGATACCGCCCGCGCAGTGATGGCGCTGGATCCCCAAGATTTGGTGCGCCGAACCGACCTTGAAGAAGAAACAATTAACCATGTACTGGCGGTTTTGAAGGCTGAATTTGAATAAGCAACGCATCTGAAGCATCAATAAAACAGTACATCCACCCCAAACCAACCGAATGTCAGAAGGAACCATCCGAATAAAAAAGGCAGCCACCGAGTGTAACATCAGCGTTTCGCACGTGGTGGAGCACCTGTCAAAAGCCGGCTACACGGTTGAGGCGAATCCCAACGCCAAAATCACGGAAGAGATGTATCAGCGTCTGCTGAAAGATTTTGGTCAGGATATCAAAGTGAAGGAGCAGGCTGCTTCATTGAATATGGGTCGACCTGCGCGTGAAGAGGCTCCGACCCCTAAAGCAGAATTTGTTCCCACGGCACCGGCTGTGCCAGAGCCTCAAGAGGTTTTGGTGAAAGGACTTTCTACCGCTCCAACCCGATCCGCACGTTTAACCGCCGACAAGCCAGAATTGAAAGTGGTGGGCAAGATTGCCTTGGATGAGAAAGGGCGATCACTTGTGGAGGGTAGACCTAAGGCCAAGGATTCCAAAAGCACAGATGAAGGTCGGGCTGAAAGCGGTGCTGCTTCGAAAGCGACAAAAAGCGAAAGCTCATCTAAAATTTCTGCTGTTGACACCACTGCTTCAGCCGCGTCTCAATCAGAGCATTCTGAATCGACTGCTTCGAAGAATGTGAAGGAGAAAGGGGATGGGCCAATCAGCTCAACTGAGGCTGCGCGCATGTCGAAGGGAGCGGTTTCAAACAAGCCCAAGTCTGCCGATGTTGAATCAACCGCATCGCTCAGCGATTCTGGATCTGAAACTTCAGGTGGTAGGGCACAGACGGCCGGTGATGCGGCGCAAACGGCTGGTGATAGGGCGCAGACTGCAGCTTCTGATACGGCTCAAACCGCATCTTCGGCTGCTTCGCCAGATGCAGCGGAGGGTGATGAGGATGTGATCAGGGCTAAGGCCGATAAATTACAGGGAACGCGGGTGTTGGGAAACATCGACTTAAAACAGTTCGAGAAGAAAAAGCCGGTGGCGAGTTCGGTCGAAACCAATCCCACCAAAAGAAAGCGTTTGCGTACTGATCCCACCCCGCCAGCTCGTCCGGCGGGTCCGGGTACGCCACCCAACAGGCCGAACAGCGGCCCAGGCGCTGGACAGGGCGACCGCAGACCAGGTGTTGGTGGTCGACCAGGAGGGCCACCACCACGCCCTGCAGGTGGAAGTCGGAAACGACCAGCCATGCCAGCGCGTCCGGAACATTCTGAAAAAGACATACAGGATCAGATCAAGGCCACCATGGCCCGACTTCAAGGGGGTGGAAAAGGCGGTGCTAAGGCCCGAATGAAAAGAAAGGGCCGTGGAGATGGCGGTGCCGACGAAGTGCTGGCCGACGGCGAGAAAATGAAGCTACAGGTAACTGAATTCCTCACAACGGGCGATTTGGCTCAGTTGATGGATGTTTCTGTTGCCGAGATTATCCAAAATTGCTTTATGCTGGGCTTGGTGGTGACAATCAACCAGCGCCTTGATGCGGAAACGATTGCGGTAGTGGCCGACGAATTTGGCTATGAAGCGGAGTTTATTTCGGCCGATGCGGGTGAACCCGAGTTGATTGATGAGGATGATCCAGACCGGATGACCGACCGTCCACCGATTGTAACCATCATGGGTCACGTCGACCACGGTAAAACTTCATTGCTCGACTACATCCGCAAAGAGAATGTGATTGCGGGCGAGGCTGGCGGCATTACCCAGCACATCGGCGCATATGCTGTTCAACTCGCCGATGGTCGGCACATCACGTTCCTCGATACGCCAGGTCACGAAGCCTTTACAGCCATGCGTGCCCGCGGTGCCAAGGTGACCGATATCGTTGTGGTGGTGATCGCTGCAGATGATCAGGTCATGCCCCAAACCAAGGAGGCCATCAGCCACGCCCAGGCCGCTGGCGTGCCCATTATTTTTGCCTTCAACAAAATGGATAAACCTGCCGCCGATGCTGAGCGCATCAAGGAGCAGCTTTCTCAGCTCAATATTTTGGTGGAGTCGTGGGGTGGTAAGTACCAAGATCAGGAGATTTCAGCGAAGAAGGGGACGAACGTCGATCTATTGCTCGAGAAAATCCTTCTTGAAGCCGAGATTCTTGAGTTGAAAGCAGATTCTGAGAAAAGGGCGGCGGGCACGGTGATTGAGGCTAGCCTCGATAAGGGCAGGGGTGTCGTGACCACGGTATTGGTGCAAGGCGGAACCCTGAGTGTGGGTGATCCCATCTTAGCGGGGGCTAATTTTGGCAAGGTGAAGGCCATGCTCAATGAACGGGGACAACGGATTCGGGAGGCTGGGCCATCAACGCCTGTTCAGCTTCTTGGTTTCAACACGGCCCCTACAGCGGGTGATATCCTCATCGTGCCTGAATCGGAGGCGGTTGCGCGCGACATCAGCAGCAAGCGCCAACAATTGCTGCGCGAACAAGGTATTCGCACACGCAAACACATTACCTTGGATGAAATTGGTCGTCGTTTGGCCATTGGCAATTTCAAGGAGTTGAAATTGGTGGTGAAGGGCGACGTGGATGGATCGGTTGAGGCCCTGAGCGATTCGCTCATGAAGCTGAGTACGGAGCAGATTATGGTGACCGTGATCCACAAAGGTGTGGGGCAGATTACCGAGTCGGATGTTATGCTGGCCTCTGCTTCGGATGCGATCATTGTTGGCTTCCAGGTACGCCCGTTGGCGTCTGTTCGTAAGCTGGCTGAGCAAGAGCAGATCGATATTCGGACCTATTCGGTCATTTATGATGCCATCGAGGAGATTAAATCGGCTATGGAAGGCATGTTGGCACCCACCTTTGAGGAAAAAGTGTTGGGCACAGTCGAAATCCGCGAGGTATTTAAGATTACCCGTGTGGGGAATATTGCGGGTTGTATGGTTTTGGAGGGCAAGGTTACCCGCAACTCAAAGATTCGTTTGCTGCGTGAGGGGGTTATCGTGCATACGGGCGAACTGGCTTCTCTCCGTCGCTTTAAAGACGACGTGAAGGAGGTGAACCATGGCTACGAATGTGGATTAAACCTCACGGGCTACCAAGACATTCGTGTGGGCGACATTATTGAGGCCTTCGAGCGGGTCGAAGTGAAGGCCCGTTTGTAGTAGGTGCTTGGGGTGGATGTTGAACAGGGCATAGAGCTATTGGCCACCCTAACGGGATTACTCAGCGTTTGGCTGGCTCGACGTGCTCATGTGGGGCTCTACCCGATTGGATTGGTGAGCACGGTCCTCTTGGTGGGGATCAGCTATCGGCAGGCGCTGTACGCGCACGCGGGCATCAACTTCTGGTATAGTATGATGGGACTTTATGGATGGTGGCGCTGGTCGACTACCCGCAGCGAGGGTCGAATTGGTCGGGCTACCGCCAAGGCTTGGTGGGTTGCCGTGATTTTGATGTTGACTGCTTGGCTGGTGTTTACCTATGTTCCCGTTTTTTTGGGACTCAACCCTTTGAAATTTCTGGATGTGCTGAGTTCATCGATTGCCGTGGGCGCTATGTACCTCATGTCGGCACGGCACACGGAGCATTGGCTGCTGTGGATTCTGGCCAATGCGCTGTTTACGTATTTATTTTTTGCCGCCGGGCACCCACTCATTGCGGTTCAATACCTGGTGTTCATCCTACTGGCGATTTGGGGCTGGCGGAGCTGGTTGCTTAAGGAGTAGGCCTGCGAGGATCTGGTAAATAGCCCCGAGATAACCAGAAAATAGCCCCGAGATAACCTGGAAATAGCCCCGAAATAAGCCGAAAATAGCCCCGAGATAACCTGAAAATGGTTCGATTAGTCGTAGAAGGCCATGATCACGGGCATAATGAGCATCATGACGCTGTAGGCGGGGTCTGGCTCGGCTGGAGAAATGAGTCCAGGTTTGTTCGGACTGTTCAACCGCACCACCACCTGATCGCAGGAAAGATTCGACAGCATTTCGATAAAGGTTCGTCCGTTGAAGCCGATGGACATATCGGGGCCATCCCATGAACAGGCAATCGACTCCTGAGCGTGACTCGACAAATCGGAATCTTCCGACACGACCTTCAACTCGCTGCCCGATAGGTTTACCCGTATCAAGTAGGTCGATTTATTGGCATAGAGCGATGTCCTCCTCAAGCAATTCAATAGACTTTGACGTGAAATGACGAGTTTGTAGTCGTTGCCTGTAGGAATGACGCTTTTGTAGTCGGGGAAACGTGCGTCGATGAGTCGGCAGGTTAATTCTGTTTCACCAAAATTGAAATAAGCATTGGCATTGTCGAAGCGCAGTGAAATATCGCCAGAGATGTCGGGAAGTAGGTTGCGCAGCAGCTGAACCGCCTTACGGGGCAAAATAAACTTACCTGAAAGGCTAGGTCCTGTCATGTGGCAAGAATGCGTGGCCAACTTATGGCCATCGGTGGCTGCGAAATGAACGCCGGTGGTGTCCATGTCGACCAAAACGCCGACCATCGCTAAACGCAACTCATCTGTACTCACCGCAAACAGCGTGTGGTTGAGTCCTTCTAGAAATGCATGAGCGGGCATCGTGAATTCCTGGTGGAGTTCGGCAGGCCCTGTGAGGACGGGAAATGCCGCTGGATCCTCACCGAGCAGTTGATATTCACCCGAATCGGTACTCATGGAAATGCTGTAGCTGGTCTCGTTCATATTGAGCGTTACCGGTTGCTCACCGAGCGACTTTAAAGTCTCCAATAAGAAACGACTGGGAACGGCTATGCGCATCGACCCTTTGGCCTCCACATTCATCCGGGTGGTGAGGGTGGTGTTGAGATCGGTTGCCAGTAAGGTGAGGTTTCGGTCCTGGATGTCAAAGAGAAAATTCTCAATGATGGGCGATAAGGGGTTAGCTTGAATCACACCCTGTAACTTTTGAAGGTTTTTAAACAGCGCTTGGGCCGAAACGATACATCTCATGGGAATGGGGAAAAAGGTTAACGCGGATCTGTTGGCGGTTCGAGGCCAACGAACCTACAAAGATAAGAAGACAACTTCAATCTCGTGAAGGCGCGGAGCGTCCGTTGGCCTGAATGAGGTCAGGAAGGGTGAAATACATCCACGGAACACTACGTTTTTGTATAAAACCGAAGTCATTGCCTTCCTTATAGTAGAAATAATCGCGGTCGAGGTCGGGCATGACCCCCAACAGAACCACATCTAATTGGTTGAGTTGGCTTTTTGGATAAAAACTCAGTTGATGCGATTGGCCGTTGCGCAGCGTAATGTTCAGACTATGGCGCATAGGTGCCATTTCCACGATGCTGTCTTTCATCACCCCGTGGTTGTCGTAGCCCTCAACCGGAATTTGTCTGGCCCCCCCAAAAAGTGCTGTGAGATTTTCATTGGAAAGTGCGGAAATAGGCTTCCCGCTTCCATCATACAAGGCGAAGCGTCTAGGTCCGAGTAGTTCTGCGCGATAAGAATACCCAGGGGTATCGGGGAAACGCGCTTCTATAGATCTGATGCTGTCGGGATGGAGTCTCAGCAAAATCCGCTCTCTCCACTCCTCCTCATCGATGAAAAACCGGGGTGTGAGGTATCCTTCAGTACCCGGAACATGCAGGATATAGGGCAATTCGGCCCCTTCGCGGATGGCATATGTGCCTCGTGAATCGATGGTAGAGTAGCCGATATACAATACCGATAGCTTTTTTCCTCGGCTGTAGATCTCAACTTTGCGGCCGATGCTGGCCAATTGCTTGCGGATGTTGTCGACTGCCGGACGGGGAACCGGCGATTTTACCTGCATACGCAGCAGGGCATCGAGCAGGGCAGACATGGCGTCGGGTCGGGCGGTGTATTGGCCATTGACCTTCCATTGACCTGGCCCAGCCTTTTCCAATAATACCCGGCCGCCCGTTTTATCGGCCATAAAAATCCGGTCAACTACCGAAGTATCTGGAATGGAAAAGGTGGTGTCTTCAAGGTCAAGCGTAGTCGACGTCCGTTGCTTGTAGACCCACCAACTCAGCAACAGCAGCAGCAAAAGGATGCCGAGGTAAATGATGTTTTTACGCATAGTTGGGGTGTTTTTGACCGAATTTGCGCACCCTCAGCCGATACCGTATGCCCCCGAAGATGAAAAGCAAGCCGATGGGGAGGCCGAGGTTAAACAACTGCCAAAGCAATTTCTGGCTTTTCACTTTTTCGCCATCGAGCAGGCGGAGGCGAATCTGCCGCGAACGGATGTTTAATAAGCCTTCCCGATCCACCAAATAGTCGATGGTGTTCTGTAGAAACACCTTATTTCCGTAAATCTGACGACTGTAGCGGTCGTAGCCCAACGGAAAAATATCTCCGGATCTCTTGCTCACATCGTTGCGGATGATATCGCCGTCGGCCACCACCACCATGCGTGTGGGGGCGCTTTCCTTGATCGGTTTCATGTTGAGCGAATCGCTGGCGCGTAGGGCGAAGTCGTTGAGGTATCGGTTGTGTAGGGCCGAGGGAAACCGGCCTTCGAGGAGAACGGCGAGGGATTGCCCCGGACGGTTATATGCACTGGGGTCGTCGGGTTCAAGGGCGAGGTTGAGGTTTACTCGGGCGGGCGACATCATCCGTCGGCTCTGGCTGCCCGACTGCAGGAGAACGGTGCGTTGCAGTTGATCCGTTCCGACATAGTCGATCGTCCCCACAAATCGAAGGTACACGGGGTCGATGTTTCGGGTGATGGGGTGTGTCTGATTCCCGTTCACCAAGGGAAAATACGGCCAGGGGAATAGTTTTTGCTGGGGCTGACCAGCGAGCATTCCGTACACCACAGGGATGGGGCCGCAGCGTACGTCCTGCACCAGATCGGGGTTGATTCTGATTCCGTAGCGGAACATCATATCATCGAGATTCAGGCTGCGGTCCATGGCCATGAAGTAGTTTTCGGGGGTCATGCTGTCCATTTCCGCCGCCACGGCATCCACCATCCACAGTATTCGACCGCCCCGCATGAGGAAGTGGTCGATTTTGTAGCGACTCCAATCGGTGAAGGGCTCTGTGGGCTTGGCCACCACCAGTACATCAACATCAGCCGGTATGGGCTCGATGGTTTTGATGTTGTAGCGTGTGAGTTTGTATTGATCGGATAGGGCTGAGGCCATATCGCTTACCGAACGGCCATCGAGCTCGCCGTGGCCTTCGCTGAAGGCGACGGTTGGCTGTTTCTTTTGGGTGGCATTACGAATGGCGCGTACCAAGGCGTATTCGAGGCCTTCTTCTGAGGCATTTAGGATTTCTTGAGGGCTGTTGCCCGCACCCGACCCCAAGAGAAAATTGGTAGCGATTTCTTTGTTGCGGTAGTAGACCACCGCTCCGGGCCACACTACTTTTCGGGTGACTCCTTCTGCCGTTCGGTTTTCCAAGTCGGTGGGCTGAAGTCCCAATTTATACAGTTGTTCATAGAGCTGGTTAGCGGTCTTTTCATCGGGTTGATCCGAGGGGTCGGTGAAGGTGAATTCGAGTTTTCCGCCCGATAAACGGCGCATTTCTGTAAGCTGGTCGCGCACCGCATCCCGGAGCTTACGGAATCCAGGGGGGAATTCACCTTCTAGGTACACATGCACATAGACCACATCATCGAGTGATTGGAGCAGGCGCGCCGTGGATGGGGAAACGGTATAGCGTTGCTCGCGTGTGAGGTCGAGCCGGGTGTAGAGAAAACTGGCCAGCACATTCGCCGAAACGAGGATTCCGATCCAAAGCACCAGACGGAACCATTTCTTTTTGTTGAGGGCCTGACGGGTGAGCGCAAGAAATAAACCGATAAAACTGAGGAAAAAAACCAAATCGCGGGTGTCGATGACCCCTTTACTGAGCGCGTAATAATGTGCGCCGAGTCCGAGTTGTTCTACTATATGTTGGATGCGCCCGTCGATGGGCAAGAGGTAGAGGCTGTCGAAGGCTGAATAGCTGAAAAAACAGAAGAATACGCCGAGGATGAAGGCCACCAATTGGTTTTCGGTTAGGGCGGATGCCAACAGACCGAGAGAAACAAAGGCTGCGCCGAGCAAAAGCAGGCCCATATATGAGCCGGCGATGCCTCCCGTGTCGATGTTGCCTACAGGGTCGGCCAGGAACCACAACGATACTGCATAAAATAGGGTGGGGAGCAGGGCAAAGGCCACCAAGGCTGTGGCCGCGAGGTATTTGCCGAGGATGATTTGGGTGTCGGTGATGGGTGAGGTGTAGAGGAGCTCGAGGGTGCCACTGCGGCGTTCTTCCGAAAAGAAGCGCATGGTGATGGCCGGGATGAGGAACATCAAGATCCAAGGCCCCATGCTGAATAGCTGGTCGAGGTGTGCATATCCGTACTGCAACAGGCTGTAATCGGGGAATACCCACATGATGAGGCCGGTAACGAGCAAAAACACCAAGATCACCACATAGGCCATCAGGCTGTTGAGGTAGGCCGACCACTCCCTTAGAAATAGGGCACGCATATCAGGAGGGTTGGGTTAAGGTGCGGAATATATCTTCGAGCGATGAACCGGGGTGTGCCGAGCGCAGCGACTGGAAGTCGGAATCGGCCACCAAACGGCCACGTGCGAGCATCAGCACATGCGTGCACAAGGTCTCTACTTCTTGCATAATGTGCGTGCTCAATAAGATCGTTTTATCGCGACCTGTTTCTCGGATGAGGGATCGGATTTCGGTCAACTGATTGGGGTCGAGGCCGGAGGTGGGCTCATCGAGGATGAGCACCGGCGGATCGGGCGCCAACGCCTGGGCGAGCCCAACGCGCTGCCGGTACCCGCGCGACAACTGCCCTATTTTTTTGTGCTGTTCGGGTTGGAGGCCAGTCATTTCGATGAGCTGATCAACCCGTTTCTTGGGCTGAGCCACCTGATAGATGCGGCATACATAGTTCAAGTACTCTTGCACATACATATCCATATACAGCGGATTGTGTTCGGGGAGGTAACCAACCTGGCGCTTGATTTCGATGGGATTTTGCTCCACTTCAAGCCCCATGACCAGGGCTTTCCCGGCATCCTGACGCAGGTATCCACTCAGAATCTTCATGGTGGTGCTTTTTCCGGCACCATTGGGTCCCAGTAGGCCAACTACGCCTGCGCCGTCGATGCTGAAACTCAGTGCGTCGATGGCCTTCTGTTTGCCATATTGTTTAGTGAGCCCTTCTACGCGTACTGACATATAAAGAATGGCATTTCATTGTGTTTAAGTCTTTTCGGGTTCAAGTCTTTTCGGGTTCGAGTCTCTTCAGGTTCGAGTCTTTTCGGGTTTATGTCGTTTGCGTACGCCAACCGTGCTTTGTTCTGGTGCGGCCAGAATAGTACAAGGGTGCAAAAATACCGCAACGCAACGAAAGTTGTTTCCTTTCACCAGCGAAGCAGCAGGCGACTACGGCTGATCCGACCGTCATTCCATTGAACCTCAACCCACCTTAAGCCTTCACCAACCAGGCTAAGCGGATGACGCCCTTCAGAACCCTCGAAATAGTCGATATAAAGCGTTTTGCCCGTGGCATCGGTCAACCGAATGGCATGCTTTCCTAAAGGGACGCGTTCAGGATTCCAAACAAGCGTGCTCACCCCCGAATGGGCGGGATTGGGGATCAATTGAATATCAACAACAGAAAGGTTGGCTCGTGGCGGCTCCGAACCCAACGAAGCGCCTTGATTGTGCAAGGTCATTAGCCCTCCGCGAAAGCTGCCCACCAACAGGTCGGGTAGACTGTCGCCATTGAGGTGGGCGGGGGCGGGGCAAACAAAACGACCCAAGCGGGTGCTGTCGGTTGTTCCTCGGATGCTGCTGTAGATCGATCGGGGCGATTCGGTCCAGATTGCCCCGGCTTGTAGGGAAACATCCGGGTAGAAAAACAGCCGGCCACGTTCGCTGCCCACCACCAAATCGGGTTGCCCATTTCTGTTTAGGTCCGTAACCCGCGGTACAGCGTATCCGGTAAAAAACTCGGTTGTGTTCACTCCCCCCCATTCAGGAGCCGTGAGGGTAAATTGGGGGATTAGACTACTGCCCTGGTTGAGGTAAAGTCGAAGTCGACCGTCGCGCGTGCCCAGAATCAGGTCGTTTTTTCCATCAGCATTGAAATCATAGAGTTCCGGGGCCACCGCGGGCCCGGCGTCGGTCGGGCCAAAAGCAGTGCTTTGCAAACTAAAGGCAAAGCTACCTGGGCCAACCGATTCGTTTCGGTAGAGGTGCAAGGGTCCGTCTTCATGGCCGAGCAAAAGGTCTGCCTTGCCGTCGCCATTGAGATCGCCCGAAGCCATCCGAATTCTTCGCAGTGAGAGGGTATCTGTCCGAAGGAACAGCGTATCCTGTGCCTCCCATATAGGTAGAAGCGCACTACCCGTATTTTTGTACAGATGGATGACACCATATTGTAGGGTGCTTTCATGGGATACGAGGAGCTCCGGATGGCCATCACCGTCGATGTCGGCCACCAAAGGCGCGGAGCCTGTGCCGAAGTGGATCTGATCGCCCGTGAGGTAGTTGGTGCGCTGCAGCCTAAAACTATCGCGGGCATTGGCGCTTTGGTTTTTGTAGTACCACAGGTGGTTTTTGAGTCGACTGTAATAATAATCGCCCGGGGCCACGAGCAGGTCTTTTCGCCCGTCCAAGTCCACATCCACCAGAAATCCGGCGCAAAAGCTGGGGACGTCGCTCACGATGTCGTAGGCCGGGAAGCTGTCGAATACTTGGGTGATGCGCGCTGTATCGCGGCTCCCGCCGTTGCGCAGGTATTTGAGGAAGCGCGATTCTACATCACCCAGCAGTATATCCACCAAACTATCGCCATCGGCATTGATGGGGGTTATACTGGAACCCATGTGCAGCGGACGAGCCAGCACGCCAGGTACGGGAAGGGGTGGGAAACAGCTGCCGGTGAGCCCAATTTGAATACTGGAGTTGTTTTGGTTCTCTTCAAAGCGTCCCCAACAACGCGAAACCACCAGGAAGTCAAGCGAATCGCGTCGGCCATAGCGCTCTACCGACATATTTCGGTAGAAGGTGGCCTTTCCGATATCGAAATTATCAAAGGAGATGATGTCCAGATCGCCATCACCATCCAAATCAGCGATTCCGGGTAGGTCGGAGTTAAGCACGAGCATACCCGCGCGAAAACCAAAGTCCCACATCGTCTCCAGGTTGCTTGCACGCAATCGAAACATTGGCTGCCCGACCGAACCGATATTCTCATAAACCCGAACCCCCCCATTAGAACTGGTGAACAAATCGGGGTCGCCATCTCCCTCAAGATCGCCAAATACCATCCAATACCAGATTGGGGGAAATAAATCGGCGTATTCAGGGGCGGGGGAATGCACCACTTCACCCGATGGCAAACGGGTGCGCAGCACCACCATGAGGTGATTCTCCGTTTTGTCGAATACCAATAAGTCGGTGGTTCCGTCGCCGTTTACATCCATTTCAGCGATTTGACTCGAGGTCAGCCCCCCCATCCAGGGTAATTGTAGGGTTTCGGAGCCGATGCGAACCGTTGGCCCGCTGCCTGTACGCACCATGCGGAAGGCTTGTGCCGCGCTTTCATTCATCCCCCCCAAGCCAATGAAAAACAAAAAAACGAGTTGAAAACGGTAGGTATGAGCAAAAATTCGGGGAATCGGGCGCATGGTATCCACAAAATTAGGAGGTTTGTGGGGTGAGTGGACACGCTACAACGGAAGATTTGTTCGATGCTTTTGAGCGCGCGGGTCATCGCGTGGCGACCGACAGCCGCCAGGTTCAATCGGGCGACATGTTTTTTGCCCTAAAGGGACCGCGCTTCGATGGGCATGATTTTGTTCAACAGGCCTTAGAAGTGGGGGTGACCGCGGTGGTGGTTGAGCAAGAAATAGCGGGGGTCGATCCGGCGCGTTGCCTGAGGGTGCCGGATGTGTTGTTGGCCCTGCAGGAACTGGCCCATCAGTATAGAAAAAGTATCGGAGGATTAACCGTCATCGGTATCACCGGATCGAATGGGAAAACCACCACGAAGGAGCTTGTTCATGCGGTGTTAACTGCACACTATCGCTGCTATGCTACCCCGGGAAACCTGAATAATGCCCTTGGGGTGCCGCTCACCCTGCTCGGAATGCCGCGCGATACAGAGTTTTGTGTGGTGGAAATGGGGGCGAATCATCCGGGCGAGGTGATGCCGCTGTGCATGATGGCGGATCCTGATGTGGGGGTGGTGACGGCTATTGGGAAGGAACACCTCGAAGGCTTCGGAAGTTTGCAGGCCATCATCGATACCGAAACGGAGCTCTACGCCTACTTAGGCCAAAGAAACCGACAGGCTTTCACCCCAATGGAAGTGCCCGAGCTTATGGAGGCTGCACGCATCCACTGTGTGGCGCCTGCGCCCATCTATTACGGATCCTCGGCCGAAGCGGATTGCGTGGGACGACTCCTTCCGGGCGATTGGGCGGTTCGCCTGCAGTGGGAGAACAGCTACCGCTTGATGCTGAGGGCCCCTCAGCTCGAAACCCAATTGTTTGGGGCCTACAACTTCAACAACATCATGGCCGCTGCTTGTTTGGGTCGCTATTTCAGCGTGCCGTATCAAAAAATCAATCAAGCCTTGGCCAACTATACGCCGTCCATGAACCGCTCTCAATTGGTGCACCGGGGCGAACGCAAGATCATCCTCGATGCCTATAACGCAAATCCGCACAGCATGCAGTTGGCCGTGGCAGGATTGGCTGCGCTCACAAACGTTCAGCGGGTTGCTCTTTTGGGTGATATGATGGAATTGGGGGCTGCTGCTGATGAGGAACATGAGGCCCTGCTGCATCAACTCGTGTCGGTCAATCCCGAAGCCGCCTGTTTGTGTGGACCTTTGTTTATGAAGCATCAGGAGGCCTTTCCCGGCTTCGATTTCTACCCAAATGTCGGGGCCTTGCTCGAATCGGGCCGACTCATGGACCTTCCGGCCCGTTGTGCGGTGCTGGTGAAAGGCTCCCGTTCGATGGGCATGGAACGATGCCTCGAAGGCCTGGGTGTTGGGTAGTAGGGTTGGGATAAGCAGCAGGCTTTTATAAATAGCGTAACCTTGGCTTAACATCCATCCGCAGTGGGCGCACTACTTTTGGTGCGTTTTATACCTATGGCCCACACCGACAACCTTCAACCACATTTTTGTTCAACCACAGTACGTTATTGGTTGACCTTCATCGCCTTCAATTTGCTTTCAACCCTCTCGTTTGCCCAGCTGGGGTCGATTACAGGTGAAATCCGCGATAAAGGAAGTAACGAAACGCTCATCGGTGCGGCGGTGGTCATTAAGGGAACCTTGTCTGGTGCTTCGGCCGATCTCG
>Ga0194123_10002350_pt1 | contig 25012 bp, 24 predicted proteins | sample TA2MahsurfametaG_5_FD_155479 | JGI IMG/M metagenome (GOLD analysis project Ga0194123, IMG submission 155479) | Freshwater microbial communities from Lake Tanganyika, Tanzania - TA2015023 Mahale A surface | ecosystem: Environmental > Aquatic > Freshwater > Lake | place: Tanzania: Lake Tanganyika... | reverse complement strand
ACGCCGAGGCGATTGAAGCGGCGGCTGCGGCCCTGGAGAAGGATGGCCTGCCGGCGCGGGTGATGGTGGATTGCAGCCACGGCAATTCCAATAAGGACTACCGCCGCCAAGGCGAGGTGGCTGCGGCGGTGGCACAGCAGCTGAGCCAGGGATCCCGGCACGTGATGGGCGTGATGGTCGAGAGCCATCTGGTGGCCGGCAACCAGAAGATCCCCGCTGATCTGAGCCAGCTCACTTATGGCCAGAGCATCACCGATGCCTGTATCGATCTGGGCGCAACCCGTGAGGTGCTGGCGGAGCTGGCTGGGGCGGTGGCTCTGGCGAAAAGTAAGGCTGCAGCTCTGGTTTGAGTTGATGAATCGATGAATTAGCACTCGCCTTATTGGAGTGCTAATTCATGCCCTCGTTGCAAACTGTTTGAGCTGAACAGCGGCTCGATCGGCTGTAGGTAGTGTTTGATCAAACGCGATCAGGGGGTCTGTTGATGACCTATCTCCTGCAGTTGTGTGGTGTGTCTGATCCTCTGCAGCTTTTTTATCTGGAGCAGAGCAGCATGAGCCAGGGGCCGGTGTTTGCGGGCTTTCGGCCGTTTCAGTTGGATGATCTGCTGGGGTGGGCGCTCGACACCGCCCGCGGCCGCGGCTGGGATCTGGAGGTGATCCACAGCACCGTGGTGGATGTTTGGCTTGAGCGCGCCGAAGCGATTCGCCAATGGCAGCAGCGGTTGCTGGTGGAGCCGCACGACCGCCGATTGGTGGCGGGCTTGGGCACCCAGCACGACTGGGAGCGTCGCTGTGAGGCGATGCTGCAGGCCTGAGCCTGGCCTCAGGCGCTCCAGTGCTGCCAGAGCAGTCCGGCGCTCAACGGCACGCTGAGGTTGTCGATGCCGAAGGCGCTGAGTTGCTCCAGCGCTGTGGCGATCGCCGCGATCAACATCAAGTTGGGCAGGCTGGGCGCGCCCAGGCCCTGGCTCAAAGCGGTGGAGTGCAGCAGTGTGAGCACCGCTAGGGCCCCAAGGGCCATGGCCAGGGTGCCCGCCAGGGATTTGCCCTGGCCGAACAGGCGCCAGCGCGGTGAGCTGAGCTGCGGTCCGATCAGGCCTGCCAGCCCATCGCCGATGGCCATCACCAACACGCCCGCTGCCACGGCCAGGGGCTGACTGGGCCAGAACAGTGCCAGCAGCAGGGCGATGGAGGCGCCATAGGCGATGGTGCCGTAGCTGTGGCGGCCCACATCCTCAACGGCCGGCAGCAGCCGGAAGCGATGGTTGATCGCTGTTGCAGCGGTCACGGCGATCGCTGTGGGGAGAGCCACCCAGCGGGCGATGTCTAGCCCCCAGGCCAGTAACACCACCGGTCCGGTGCCGATGTGCACCACCTTGCGGCTCCATTCCCGCTGCTGCGGCCAGCGATGGCGCACCGCCAGAGCGGTCACCACCACAACGGCGAGCCAAAGAACCACAACGGCGATGCCGATGAGCTGTTGGATCAGAACGTCGTTCAAGGGCAGCGGGCTCAGGCAGCCTGCTGATAGTTGGTCATCATGCGCAGCTTGAGAATCGCCTTCGCTTCCAGCTGCCGCACCCGCTCCCGCGACACGTTGATCTGACGGCCGATCTCGGCGAGGGTGAGGGGTTCGTTGCCCTCGAGCCCGAAGCGCAGCTCGATGATGCGGCGCTCGCGCTCATTGAGCTGTGAGAGCCAGGTGCCGAGGTGTTCCTTCTGCAGGCTGCGGTCCATGGAATCCATGGACTCGTTGCTGTTGGGATCGGCGATCAGTTCCCCGAGGGTGCTGCGATCGTCGTCGCCGCGGGCATGGGCATCCAGGGAGGCGCAGGGCGCACTCTGCGACACCAGATCTTCCAGCTCATCGGGCGACATGCCCATGGCGTGGGCCAGTTCGAGCCGATTCGGCTGACGGCCGAAACGGTGGGAGAGTTCCCGGGTGATGCGCCGCATCTTGGAGAGCTTTTCGCTCACATGGATCGGCAGGCGGATCGTGCGTGCGCTGTTGTCGATCGCGCGAGTCATGCCTTGGCGGATCCACCAATAGGCATAGGTGGAGAACTTGTAGCCCATGGCGGGGTCGAATTTGTCGACCGCCCGCTCAAGGCCGATCGCTCCTTCCTGAACGAGATCGAGCAGCTCCAGACCCTGGTTTTGATATTTCTTGGCCACGCTCACCACCAGCCGGAGATTGGCCGCCATCATCCGGTCGCGGGCGCGGCAGCCCATGCGGATCTGGTGCTTCTGGCGCGGGGTGAGTTGATCGCTGGGAAGCTGCTGGAGCTTCTTCATCGCCTGCACATGATGGGCAAGCTCGATTTCTTCAGCGGGGGTAAGCAGCGGCACCCGACCGATATTGCTCAGGTACCAGCCGATCGAATCAGCACTGAGGCGACCTCCCTGACGGTATGCGCCGTTTCGGGTGGCTGATCTGTTGTTCATCAGCCCGGAAGCAGCGGCATTGTTGGTATCCATGGCGTGGAATCCAGCGGGGTTGGGCTGGAGGGGAGGGAGAGATTGAGGGTTGTTGGAGTGTTGAGACATGCTCGTGACCCCGACCTCAACTTGATTTGGCCGGAATTTAGCACTTTCACTGTGTTGAGAACGCAGTGAATTGGAAGACTTGCTGCAGCCTTTCCGTTGGATTTTCTTCTTGTTTGTAGCGGCGGTTACTGCTAGATGTCGCTTCCAGATAGCCCAAGGGGCCATTCCTTGATCAGGCCAGCCTGAACGGCGATGTTGTCATCGTCGGGGATGCGGCGCAGGAAGCTGCCATCGGCTTGCATGTCCCAGGCGGTGCAGTTGTCGGCGAGGTAGGCGTCGATCAGTCGCAGCAGGCGCTGGTGCAGGGTGGGATCTTCGATCGGCACCACCGCTTCCACGCGGCGATCGAGGTTGCGGCCCATCCAGTCGGCGCTGCCGATATACATCTCATCGGCGCCGCCATTGGCGAACCAGAAGAGCCGTGAGTGCTCCAGAAAACGACCGATCACACTGCAGACGCGAATGTTGTTACTGGCACCTTCGACGCCTGGTCGCAGGCTGCACATGCCGCGCACCACCAGGTCGATCTGCACGCCGGCCTGAGAGGCTTCATAAAGCAGACCGATGATGCGCGGGTCCACCAGCGCGTTCATTTTCGCTTTGATTGCGGCGGGGCGTCCGGCCCTGGCGTGTTCCGTTTCGCGCTGGATCAGCTCCTGCATCCGCCGCCTCAGTGTCACTGGTGCCACCAGCAGCTTGCGGAACTCCTGTTGCTTGGAGAAGCCGGTGAGGTAGTTGAACAGTTCGGCCAGGTCCTGGCCCAGCTCCGGCCTGGCGGAGAGCAGGCCGAGATCGGTGTAGAGGGTGGAGGTGCGGGAGTTGTAGTTGCCGGTGGCGATGTGGCAGTAGCTGCGCAGCCGCTCCTTTTCCTTGCGCACCACCAGGGTGATCTTGGTGTGGGTCTTGAGCCCGATCACGCCGTACACCACGTGCACGCCGGAGCGCTCCAGCTGCCGGGCCCACTGGATGTTGTTGTCTTCATCGAAGCGCGCCTTGAGCTCCACCAGGGCCATCACCTGCTTGCCGTTTTCGGCTGCCCGGATCAGGGCGGCAATGATCGGCGAGTCCTTCGACACCCGGTAGAGGGTCATCTTGATCGCCAGCACCGAGGGGTCGTCGGCTGCCTGGTTGATGAACTCCTCCACCGAGGTGGAGAACAAATCGAAGGGGTGATGCAGCAGCACGTCGCCGCGGCGCAGCACGGAAAAAATGCTTTCGAATTCCTCGGCCTTGATCGAGCCGTCTTCCAGCAGGCTCTTCTGGGCCCGGGCCAGCACCGCTGGGGTGCGGCCGCGATAGGGCTTGTCCTTGAGCTTCGGCAGGGGCACGGCCATCAGGCTCATCAGATCGTCGAGGCCCAGCGGCCCGTTGATCCGATAAAGATCCGCCGGCTCCACGCCGGTGCCCTCCAGCAGCAGATCCACCACGTCTTGGGGCATCTCATCGGCCACCTCGAGGCGCACCACCTCGCCGCCCATGCGCCGCTTGCGCAGACCCTGCTGCAGGGCTTCCATCAGATCGTCGGCTTCGAGATCCCGCAGCTCCAGGTCGGCGTCGCGGGTGACGCGGAAGAAGTAGTGGCCTTCCACCGTCATGCCTGGGAAGAGCAGCTTCAGGTTGAAGGCCACCACCTGCTCCAGCGGAACGGCGGTGTAGACGGGACTGGGTTCGTGGTCGCTCAGTTCAACGGGCAGCTGCACGAAGCGCGGCAGGTTTTTCTGCGGCACCTTCACGCGGGCGAATTGTTGTTGGCCTGAATCGGGGTCGCGAATCAGCGCGGCGATGTTGAGGCTGAGGTTGCTGATAAACGGAAAGGGGTGCGCCGGATCCACCGCTAGTGGTGTGAGCACCGGAAAGATGGCGTTCTGGAAGTAGGTGTTGACCCACTGCTTCTGCTTCTTGTTGAGCTTCGCGTAGTCGATCAGGTGAACACCAACTTCTGCCAGTTGATGCTTGAGGTAGTGGCGGTAGTGGGCCTGCTGCTGGCTCAGGAGCGGCGCCAGCGCTTCGCGCACCTTCGCCAGCTGCTGGCTGGGCGTGAGGCCGTCGTCACTGAGGGTTTGAACGCCGGCCTCCACCTGTGACTTCAACGAAGCCACACGCACCATGAAAAATTCGTCGAGGTTATTGCTGAAAATCGCGCTGAATTTGGCCTGCTCCAGCAGTGGCGTGTGCTCGCTGAGCGCCTGGGAGAGAACCCGTTGGTTGAAGGCAACCCAGCTGAGCTCCCGGTTGATGTACAGCTCCGGGGCTACCGCGGGTTCAGCCATGCATCACCGATCAACCTATCGGTGCAAATTAGCAATCAGGTTGGGCTGTTTTGCGTGTTCTGGCCGCTTGACGGCAGCCCTCCCGCCACCAGGGCGGCTACGCCCACCAGCAGGGCGATCCCCAGCCAGAAGGGGCTCCGCTGCCCGAGCATGTCGTAGCTGAAGCCGGCCACGGGCGGGCCAATGAAGCTGCCCAGGCTCTGCAACCCCTGCAGGCTTCCCAGGGCTGCACCCTGGCCGCTGTCGCCGAGCCGCCGCGACACCAGCGCCCGCAGGCATGGGGTGACCAGACCGGTGCCGAGGGCCAGGATCGCCACGGCGCTGAACACCACTCCCGCGGCGTTGCTGCGGTTGGCCATCGGGATCAGCAGGCAACCGATGATCACGAACCCAAGGCCGGCCAGGGTGAGGCGCCACTCGCCGAAGCGTGCCACCAGCGGCCCAATGAGTCCGCCCTGTACCACCGTGGCCACCACGCCCACCACCAAAAAAGCTGTGGTGGCAAGGCCAGGCCCCCAGTTGAAGGCCTGCTTGAAATAGAGCACCAGCACGGCTGTGAAGCCGTTGAAGGCCATGAAAAACAGGAAGAACGCGGCGCAGAGCCGGCGCACCTGGGGGTTGGTGAACACCCGCTTGAGGGCGGTGAATGGGTTGAGATCGCGTTTGCGCGGCATCGCTCGCCGCGCTTCTTGGGGATGGGTTTCCGGTAGCAACACCACCACCAGCAGCAGATTCACCAGGGCGAATCCCGTGGCCACCCACACGGGCAGCGTCACGCTGAATCCGGCGAGCACGCCGCCGAAGGCGGGCCCGAGGATGAAGCCCAGGCCAAAGGCCACGCCGATCAGCCCAAAGGCTTTGGCCCGGTTTTCGGGGGTGGAGATGTCCGCCAGCACGGCGCCGGCGGTGGCGGCCGTGCCACCGCTCACTCCATCAATCAGTCGTCCGCAGAACAGCAGCGCCAGGGGAAGTAGCCCCCCGGCGGCCCAGGGGATCGCCTGCCAGTTGATGCTCAAGGTGATGGCAAACAAGCCCAGCCCCAACACCGACCCAGCCACGCACACGGCGATCACGGGCTTGCGGCCGTAGCGATCGCTGAGGGCGCCGATCAGCGGCGTGAAGGCGAACTGGGCGATCGCGTAGCTGCCCGCCAACAGCCCGAGGGTGCGGCCGTTACTGGTGAAACTCGCCAGCAGAAACGGCAGCAGCGGGAAAACGATGCTTTCCCCCAGCCGGTCATTGAGCAGCGTGATGAAGGCACAGAGGGAGGTGGAGGGTCGGCTCCAGCTCATGGTGGTGGCCCAGTGATGGCCTCACCTTCCCACGGGGCCTTATTTGAAACGCTTGAGTAAATGACGCACCAATTGACCTAGTGCTGAGTGCTGCTCATGGCGATCAGTGTGATGTTGCGGGGCACTCATCACCATCCCTCCCACCATGGAGAAGGAGCCGCTGCCGCTTTTCACGAGCATTGGACGACCAGCAGACCTGTCGAAAAGTAGGGCTGGCACCTGGCTTCTCCAGTGGTGTACGGAAACTTTTTCGTTTTCAGAACTGCATGGTTCGCGCCGATCAGGATGGAGGTTGCCTTTGCGATCGTGCGGTCATGAGCTCTGAGCTGCCATCACCGTCCCTCAGCCATCTGAATGCCGCGGGTGAGGTGCACATGGTGGAGGTCGGCGATCGGCCGCAGACCCGTCGTGAGGCCCGTGCGGAGGGTTGCATCCAGATGCGGTCTGAAGTGCTGGCCCTGGTGATGGCTGGTCGCGCTCCGAAGGGTGATGTGTTAGCTGTGGCCCGGGTCGCGGCGATTCAGGCGGCTAAGCGCACCTGGGAACTGATCCCGCTTTGTCATCCAATCGCGCTCAGCGGTGTGGATGTGGTGATCAGCCCCAGCGCGGATGGATCTGGCCTGCGGCTGGAGGCCAGCGCCCGCACCACTGGCAGCACCGGGGTGGAGATGGAGGCGCTGACCGCGGTGCAAGTTGGCTTGCTCACCCTTTACGACATGCTCAAGTCGGCAGACGCCGCCATGACGATCACCGGTGTGCGCTTGCTGAGCAAGAGCGGCGGGCGTCATGGCGATTGGCAGCGCGAAGAGGGCAGTGCTGATGGCTGATGCGATCAACGCCGAGCCTTATGGCCGAGAAGGGCTGCCGCTGGAGCAGGCCCGCGCTCAGATCCTGGAGGCCCTTCAACCGTTGGGCCTGCAGGAGAGCGTGCCGCTCAGCCAGGCCCTCGGCCGCACCACCGCAGCTGCGCTGATGGCGACGGCTGCCGTTCCTGGTTTTCGCGCTTCGATCATGGATGGCTACGCCATTGCTGGCGGGGCTCAGCCACAGCCCGGCCAGCAGTGGAGGTTGGTTGGGGGTTCTGCTGCCGGCGCGCCCCACGCCAGCGCACTCGCTGTTGGGGAAGCCGTGCGGATCCTCACCGGAGCTGTGGTGCCGGAGGGCAGTGAGCGTGTGTTGCCGCAGGAATTGGTGGCGGTGGAGGGTACACAACTCGAATTGGTGAAACCCTGCGGGCTCAACGCCTGGATTCGCCAACCCGATGAGGAGGCGGCTCCCGGACAGGAGCTTGTGCCTGAGGGTCAGCGGTTGGGAGTTGCTGATCTCGGGCGCCTTGCCAGTTGCGGGGTGGAGCAGGTGATGGTGACTCGCCGGCCGCGCTTGGGTCTATTGATCAGTGGCGATGAGTTGTTGCCGCCGGGGATGGAGCGCGGCCCCGGCCAGATCTGGGAGAGCAACTCAGCCCTGTTGACGGCCTTGCTGCAGCGCCTGGGCTACGACGTTGCCGATCGGCGTGTGGTGGTCGATCAACCGGAGCCATTGCGCGCTGCTCTCCGGGAGCTGGCCCAGGGTTGTGATGTGGTGGTGAGCACCGGTGGCGTGTCCGCCGGCGATAGCGACTGGATTCGGCCGCTGGTGGAGGAGTTGGGCACGATGCGCTTCTGGAAGCTGTTCCTGAAACCCGGCCGACCCTTCGCCTGGGGGCAGGTGGCGGGCGTGCCGTTCTTTGGGCTGCCGGGCAATCCCGTGGCGGCGGCGATCACGGCATTGCAACTGCTTTGGCCCGCGCTGCAGCGCCTGGAGGGGGCGGAGGTACAGGTGTTGCCGCGGCTGAAGGTGCAGCTGGAAGCGCCGCTGCGTCGCGGTTCTGGGCGGCCCGAGCTGGCCCGGGCTCAGTTGGTGGTGGCGCCGGACGGAGGCCTGTGGGCGCGGATGGCTGGTTCCCAGGCCTCCTCCCGCATCGGTTCGCTCCAGGGGGCGGACCTGCTGTTGGAGATTCCGGCGGAGCTCGGATCGCTCGAGGCCGGTACCGAGTTGTGGGCGCAGTTGCTGCGGTTGCCGCTGTTCTGATTCAGAGCGGTGTGTTGCCGGTGAGCCAGGCGCTGGTGCCATCAGCGTGCCACTCGCGTTTCCAGAATGGCGCCTCGTGTTTGAGCGCTTCGAGCAACTCTTGGCAGCAGCGCTGGGCGGGGCCGCGGCGGTCAGCGCCGATGGCCACCAGCACGATCGCCTCGCCGGGAAGCACCCGGCCGATTCGGTGCTGGATTAGGCAGTTGCTCACCCCGTGGCGTTTGCCGCACTCCAGGGCGAGCCGCTCCAACTGCTGTTCCGTCATGCCCGGGTAGTGCTCGAGTTCCAGGGCTTTCAGCGCAGCGCCATCGCTTGCCCTGTCTCGTACCCGGCCGACGAACAGGCTTTCAGCGGCGTCTGCTGCGATCCCCCTCTGTTGTTGCTCCGTCTGCCAATGCGCCAGAACATCGAGCGGGTCGAAGCTGGTGCTGTGCAGATCGATCTTCAGCTGCATCGCTTCAGCCTCCGCTGATCGGGGGCAGAAAGGCGAGCTCATCGCCGGGCTGCAGGGGGGTATCGGCGCCTGCGAACTGCTGATTGATGGCGACGCGTACGCGTGGATCGAGATCGCCTGGCAGCTTCAGGTTCAACCAGAGCTGACGCGGCGTGAGAGCGGCATCGCCTTCGGGGGCTGCCGGCCAGTGCTGTTCAGCCCAACCTGCCTGCTCGCGCAGCCCAGCGAACAGCAGGATGCGGATCGCGGGCGCCCAGGGTCCAGCCATGTCCACAACGCTAACCATCGCTGCCGCCAATCCCTTGCGACCATGGCGCCAGCTCCTGCCCTGCCGAGTTGAGCCTCGCCATCGCCCTGCTCACGGTGTCCGACACCCGCACCCTGGAGGACGATCGCTCCGGCGATGCCCTGCAGCAGCGCCTTGAGGGCGATGGACACCGACTGGCGGAGCGCCGCATCGTGCCTGATAACTGTTATCAGATTCGGGCGGAGTTGAGTCGCTGGATTGCCGACCCCGCGGTGCAGGTGGTGATCAGCAGCGGTGGCACAGGGCTCACCGGCCGGGATGGCACGCCGGAGGCAGTGGCGCCGTTGCTGGATAAAACGATCGAAGGCTTCGGGGAGCTGTTCCGGGTGCTCTCATTTGAAACGATCGGCACCAGCACCCTCCAGAGCCGCTGCCTGGCTGGCGTGGCCAATGGCACGGTGATTTTTGTGCTGCCCGGTTCGCTGGATGCGGTGGAAACCGCCTGGGATCGCTTGATCTCAGCGCAGCTCAATGAGGCCACTCGCCCCTGCAATTTGGTGCAGTTGTTGCCCAGGCTTACGGAGCCGGCAGGGTGAGCCGCCTGCGCCGCCTGCATCTGGCGCTCCGGCGCGAACGCCGCCGCGGCCGGCGCTATCAGCCCCGCTTTCAGCTCAACCAGATCGGGGTTACGTCACTGGCGGCGCTCTGCGCAGTGCTGTTGTTGGGTCTGCTCACCCTCTGGAGCGGCCAGCTGTTGATCGTGGCGCCGTTGGGTGCGTCGTGTGTGCTGCTCTTTGGCTACCCCGCCAGTCCCCTGGCTCAGCCGCGCAACATCGTGCTCGGCAATCTGCTCGGAGCTCTCGTTGGAGTGCTCCTGGTGTCCACAGCTGGGCAAGGGCCTGCGGTACTGGCCTTGGCCGTGGGCCTCACGATCCTCCTGGGGCAACAGTTGCGTTGTTTGCATCCACCTGCCGGTGGGATGGCCTTTTTGGCTGTGTACTTGAAGGTGGCTTGGGATTTCCTGCTGTTTCCAGTCTTCGGTGGCTCGATGCTGCTGGTGCTGTTGGCCTGGGCCTTCAGCCGCTGGGTGCCTGGTGCATCTCCCTATCCCCGCCATTGGTTGTGAACGGCGCTGGGTGGAAGTTGTCCCGCTATTGGCTTTGCTGAAGTTGCTGGGGCTCGCCGCGTTGCGCTAACCGCCCAGGTACGCCATCTCGGCATGCTCGCGGTCGGCGTTGCTGGCTTGGCGTTCTTCGCTGTAGCGATCGCGCCGGCTTCGCCAGAGCTGAGCTAAGGCCTGCTCCAAGCCGATGGGGTCAAGGCTGGGCTGTAGCCAGGGCTTGAGATCCAGGCCACTGCTTGGAGCTGCGAAGAGGCAGGTGTAGGCCACTCCATCGGCGGTGACGCGCAGGCGGTTGCAGTCGCCGCAGAACGGTTGGCTCACGGAAGCGACCATCGCAATACCGCCGGTGCCATCGCGGTAGCGCCAGCGGCGGGCGGTGCTGTGTCGATCCCGTTCGAGCGCCTCGAGCGGCCAGCGAGCCCCGATGCGCTTCGTCATCTCGCTGGCGCTCACCACATCGGCCAGGCTCCAGCCGTTGCGGTTGCCCACATCCATGTATTCGATCAGCCTGAGTTCCAGCCCCTGCTCGCGGCAGAGCGCAGCCAACGGCGCCACTTGATCGTCGTTGCGGCCTCGCTGGATCACGGCATTGAGTTTGAGAGCCCCAGCTCCGGGATCGAAGCCCGCATCCCGCGCATGGCCGATTGCGGCCAGCACCGCCGCCAGAGTTCGATCGCCGGCAGTGGCATCGCTGAGCCCGGCCATGCGGGCCACGCTCGTGCCATCGACCCCATCGAGGCTGAGGGTGATGCGATCCAGCCCCGCCTCGCGCAGGGCTCGGGCGCGGCTGGCGCTGAGCAGGGTGCCGTTGCTCGTGAGTGCAATCTCCTGCAGCCCCTGGGCTCGCAGCGGTTGCACAGCCTCAATCAGGCTCTCGAGCTGGGGATGCAGCAGCGGTTCTCCGCCGGTGAGCCGCAGGCTGTGGGCCCCCAAGGCCACCGCCGCCTGCACCACTACCCGCCGTTGTTCGAGCGTGAGCAAGCCAGGAGGTTCCGTCCCATCCGGTAGGCAATAGGGGCAGGCCAGATTGCAGCGAGCCGTGAGCGACAGCCGCAGCACGCCTAGCGGACGGCCGAGCACATCCAGCGAGTGAGTGCTGGCGCGGTGATCGACTGCGGGAGCCATGGCGATCAACCTAAAGCTGCAGTCCTTGCGACTAGATGCAGCAAGGCGTCACGACATGTTCCGTCGTGTTGTGTGGTGCTTAGCGTGTCGCCACCAACGCCAGGCAGCCGGATGGCACGCGAGGAGTCTGGACAGCCCTGCCCTCCCGATCCTCCGGCTTCTGAAGCTGCCACGGTGAGTGGCGGTTGGTCGGTGATTGATGCCTGGGCCCGCGCCACCCTCTCGCCCAGCGGTCCAAGGCTCTGGCAAACCCTCAACCATCAGAGCGCGTGTTTGAGTTGCGCCTGGGGCACTGGTGGCCAGAACGGCGGCTTTCGCGATGAGCTGGGCGAGCCGTTGCAGCGTTGTCTGAAAAGCGTTGAGGCGATCCAGGCTGAACTGCAACCGGCGGTGGATCCGTCTGTTTTTGCCGGTCTTTCCGTGGCTGAGCTGCAGCAGCTCAGCTCCAGCGAATGCGACCGCCTGGGACGCCTCGATCGGCCCTTGATCCTGCGTGAGGGCACGGATCACTACGCACCGATTGGCTGGTCAGAGGTGCACGACTTAGTGGCGCAGTCTTTCCGCACGCCACCTCCCGAGCGGGTGGCGTCGTACAGCTCGGGGCGCTCCTCCAATGAGGCCGCCTTCCTCCTTCAGCTGCTCCTCAGGGCTCTGGGGTCCAACAACCTGGCTGATTGCTCTGACCTGTGCCATGCCCCCTCGACCATCGGCCTGCGCCGGGTGTTTGGGAATGGCACCTCCATGGTGAATTTGGAGAGCCTGCGGCATGCCGATGGAGTGGTGCTGCTGGGCTCCAACGCGCCGGCCAACCATCCACGCTTGATGAATGAGCTGATCCGTTTGCGTCAGCGGGGCGGCACGGTGATCGTGATCAATCCCGTGCTTGAAGCAGGGTTGCTGCGGTTCGGCTCGCCGGCTTTCCCGATCCGATCGATGTTGGCTGGCGGTAGTGACATCGCTTCGCTGTTTCTGCAGCCGATTCCCGGTTCTGACACCGCGGTGCTGCTCGGACTTCAGAAAGCCCTGCTCGAGTGCGGCGCGATCCAACTCGATTTTGTAAAGGCTCACAGCGATGGTTGGTCCGACGTGATCGCTCAGATCGAAGCCACCAGTTGGGAGGCCATCACCTCTTGTTGTGGTCTGAGCCGTGAGGAGCTCGAATACACCGCCGCTCGCCTGGCCGATTGCCGCGCGGTGGTGTTCGCCTGGGCCATGGGGATTACGCATCACGCCAACGGCACCGACAGCGTGCAGGCCATCGCCAACACCGCGATGCTCACCGGCAACGTGGGCCGGATCGGTGCGGGCACGATGCCGATCCGTGGCCACTCCAACGTGCAGGGCTTTGGCTCGATGGGGGTGTCGGTTCACCTGCGCGAGCCGATGCGGATTGCGCTTGAGCAATTACTGGGCAGGCCCCTCAGCCGCACGCCTGGCTACGACGCGCGCGCTTTGATCGAAGCGGCTGAGCGTGGTTGCGTCGACACACTGCTCTGCCTGGGCGGCAACTTCTTTGGCGCCAATCCCGACAGTGCCCAAGCCCGGCGCGCTCTCGGCCGGATCGACACGGTGGTGTACGTCGCCACAAAGCCCAACACGGGCCACTTTCATGGACTGGCGGCGCGGCAGACGCTGCTGCTCCCCGTGTTTAACCGGTTTGAGACCCCGCACCGCACCACTGTGGAATCGGGCAACAACTGGGTGCGGTTCAACGAGGCGGGGACAACGCACCTCCGCGGAAGTGAGCTGATCAGCGAGGTCGAGTTGTTGGCCGAACTGGCCCATCGCCTGCATGGCACGCAGCCCATTGCCTGGCGACGCTTGCAGGATCCCGTGTATGTGCGTGAGTTGATCGCGCGCACCGTGCCGGGTTACGAGGCAATGGCTGGCATTGACACCAGCAAACAGGAGTTCGAGGTGAGCGGGCGGGTGTTTCAGGAGCCGCATTTTCCAACCGCCACAGGCCGCGCTCAGCTCGCTGCCACACCGCTTCCGGATCTCGCCTTGCCGGGTCCGGAGCACTTCGGTGGATTAGCGCAAGGTGAGCGTGGTCTGGTGATCAGCCTAATCACAGCTCGGAGTTATGGCCAGCACAACACGGTTGTCTACAAGCTTGGCGATCGGGATCGGGGTATGCCCCATCGCAACACGCTGCTCATCAATCCCGAGGATTTGACCCGCAGCGGTTTGGTCGCCCATCAGCGGGTCACGGTGCAGGGTGAGGCTGGATCCCTCGAGCAGATTGAGTTGATCCCAGGCTCGATCCGGAGGGGGGCTGGGCTGATGTTTTACCCCGAAGCCAATGTTTTGATGCGTGGTGTTCGGGATCCACAGAGCGGAACCCCGGCGTTCAAGCGGGTGCCTGTTTTGGTGCGTGGTTGAGGGCCCACGGATGGTTCACATTCAGGATGGCCTTGGCTTCCAAAGGCACGTCTCTGACCGGCTGTGTGCTGAGCCAGCGCTGCAAACTCCTCTCGCCAGCGGCGATGGTTGCTGACAAAGACGCCCGGGTTCCACACCCGCTGGGATAGATGCCCAGTAATGGTTGCCGTCGCTCACCATCGTGTGCGATGTGGATGCTCTGCGGAGCTGATGCTGCGGCCTCACGCAGCATGTGCAAAACAGCTGTGTTCAGGTTGGGCATGTCGACTGGGCACAGCAGCAGCTGTTCATTCGGGTGCTGTGTCATCAGACGATGCAGTGCCAGCAGTGGACCCTCCCAGGGTGGGGGTTCGTGGGTAATTTCCAGCTTGGGTAGTTCCAGTGACTGCGCCAGGGCCCAGTGATCCGGCCAGCGACTCAGCAACGTGATGGGCGCACCCAGTTCGTCGAGGGTGACGAGGCCATGCTGAAGCCAGGTCCCTCCTGATGGGTGGGGGAGCAGAGCTTTGTCGCGGCCCATGCGCCGGCTGCTTCCGCCGCTGAGCAGGCAGCTACGTAGCGCCAGGGTTTTGGCCTTTTCAAGCACAGCCAACACCTAGCAACCGCCCGGGAGAACCGTGGCCCTTGATTTGGTAGCGGTTGTCACAGGTGTGGGCACCTGGTCCTTGGTGCAATGGTTCCCTTGATGGCTGCCGCACTGAATCCCTCCGCCTCTGCTGATGTTGCTTCCGCGGTGGCACGGGCTCAGTGTCCCTACTGCGGCGTGGGATGCGGGCTTGAGCTCAAGCCGCCAGCTGATCCCGGTGATCCCCAGTGGACGGCCCGTGGCGACCGCCACCATCCGTCTTCGCTGGGGCAAGTGTGCGTGAAGGGCGCCACGGTTGGCGAAACCCTGCACCACAACCGCCTCACCACGCCGCTGTGGCGCGAGAGCCTCGATCGGCCGTTCTCACCGATCAGCTGGGAGCGGGCTTTTGATTTGTTGGTGGCTCGGATTCGATCCACGCTCGCTCAGCAGGGCCCGCAGGGCTTAGCGATCTACGGCTCCGGTCAGTTCCTCACCGAGGACTACTACGTGGCCAACAAGCTGCTGAAGGGGGCCCTGGGTAGCAACAACTTCGATGCCAACTCCCGCCTGTGCATGAGCTCGGCGGTGGCCGGCTATGCCCGCAGCCTCGGCTCCGATGGCCCCCCCTGCTGTTACGACGACCTCGACCACGCCGATCTGGTGTTGTTGATCGGCACCAACACCGCTGAATGCCATCCGGTGCTGTTCCAGCGTTTGCTCAAGCGCAAGCGCAAACAGAAAGAGGCTCTGCGGATCGTGGTGGTGGATCCACGCGCCACAGCCACCTCCGATCCGGCGGATCTGCATCTGGCGATCCGTCCAGGAACCGATCTGGTGCTGCTGCAGGGCATTGGCCATCTGCTGCTGGAGCTGCAGGCCCTCGATGAGCGCTTCATTGCTGACCACACCGAGGGCTTCGCCGAGCTCAAGGAGGTGTGGCAGCAGTGGACACCGCAACGGGTGAGCGATCTGTGCGGGATCGCCGAAGCCGACCTGCGCCAACTGGCCCAGTGGTGGGCTGAGGCGGCCGGGGTGCTCAGCCTCTGGTCGATGGGGGTGAACCAGAGCAGCGAGGGCACCGCCACCGTGGCCGGGATCATCAACCTGCATCTGGTCACCGCTCAGATCGGTCGACCTGGTGCCGGTCCCTTTTCGCTCACGGGCCAGCCCAACGCCATGGGCGGCCGCGAGGCCGGAGGCTTGGCTCAGCTGCTGCCGGGTTACCGCTTTGTGGCCAACCCAGAGCACCGCGCTGAGGTGGGGCGTCACTGGGGGTTTGCAGAGGGCGCGATCGCTGATCAACCGGGCCTGGCGGTGTGGGATCAGATCGAGGCGATGGAGCGCGGCGAGCTGGGGTTGTGGTGGGTGGCCGCCACCAACCCGCTGGTGAGCATGCCGGCCCTGGATCGGGTGCGGGCCGCCGCTGCCAACTGCCCGCTCGTGGTGCTCAGTGAGGCCTATGCCGGCACCGAAACGGCGGAGGTGGCTCACCTGCTGCTGCCGGCGGCGCAGTGGAGTGAGAAGAGCGGTGTGATGACCAACTCAGAGCGCCGCGTCACCCTCTGCCCAGCCTTCCGTGAGCCCCCTGGCGAGGCGCGGCCCGATTGGGCGATCTTTGCGGAGCTGGGCCGGCGGCTCGGTTTTGAGGAGCAGTTCCGCTACGACTCCGCCGCCCAGGTGTACGCCGAATTCGCCGCGCTCTCCGCGGGGCGGGTGTGCGATCTGAGTGGGCTGAGCCATGCGCTTCTGGCGGAGCATGGCCCGCAGCAATGGCCCTTTCCCGCTGGCACTGAGCCTGGCGGTGGCCAACCACGGCTGTATGTCGATCATCGGTTCCCCACCACAAGCGGCAAGGCTCGGCTGTTGGCTGAACAGCCGCTTGGTTTGGCCGAGCCTCCCTGCGATCAGTTTCCGCTGGTGCTCACCGTGGGCCGTTATCTCGGCCATTGGCACACCATGACCCGCACGGCTCACGTGGCGCGGGTGACCAAACAACATCCCGAGGCCCTGCTGGAGGTGCATCCCTGCGATGCGGAGAGCCATGGTCTTGTGGATGGCGCGATGGCCCAGGTGCGCTCCCGCCGCGGCGAAGTGAGTGCCCGGGTACAGGTGAGCGAGCGGATTCGGCCTGGCACGGTGTTTCTGCCGATGCACTGGGGCGCCAGTCAGCTCAATCCCTGTGAGGCCAACCGCCTGATGCATGAGCTCGGTTGCCCCCACTCCAAGCAGCCTGAGCTCAAGGCCGCGGCTGTCACCCTGAGCGCCGCCTGAGGCTTCAGCTCAAGCGGCCACAAGCTCTGGAGACACCCTCAGGAGACGGTTCGGCCCGGCCTCCTGTTCCAGCAGCCCCTGCTCGCGCCAACGCGAAAACTGCCGCGTCACCGTGACGCGGGTGTGACCGCTCAGGGCCGCCAGCTCGTTGTGAGTGAGCCGCAGTGGCAGTTCGTACCAGGCTCCGTTGCGACGCCCGAGCCGTTCCACCAGCAGCTGCAACAGTGCACCGATCCTTTCCTCGGCGTCGTTCAGGTTGCGGATCAACAGCAGGGCCAGCGTCCAGTCGTGCAGGCTGTTGCTGCCCGCATCAGGCTGCAGGGCGCAGCCTTCCACCAGCTGGGTCGGTGTGAGGGCCTGCAGGTGCAGGCGCGCATTCCGCAACAGATCGAGCGGCAGTTGATCGCCGGCCTGGAGAAAGCCGAGGGTCATGGGCTCCGTGTCCAGGGCCTCCTCATGGGGCCGGGAGGCGGCCACCCGCAACAGGCCGGAATGCACGGTGAGGCACTCCCTCGGCCCCGCGAGGCGCTGATCGAGTAGCACCGTGGAGCCGGTGCGGATGGAGAGGGAAGTCGGCGCCTCAGTCGTCGTCATGGGCGTAACGGCGATAGAGGAAGTCGAGGGCGTGGTTGCGGAGTTGGCCGTAGCGCGGGTCGTCCTGGATGCTTTCGAAGCTGCGGGGCCGCTCGAACGGCACCTCCATGATTTCGCCGATGGTGGCGGAGGGGCCGTTCGTCATCATCACCACCCGGTCGGCGAGGAACAGGGCCTCGTCGATGTCGTGGGTGATCATCAACACGGTGGGTTTGTGCTCCCGCCAGATCGCGAGCAGTTCCTCCTGCAGCTCTTCCTTGGTGATCGCATCGAGGGCGCCGAAGGGTTCATCGAGCACCAGCACTTCAGGCCGCACGGCCAGCGCTCGGGCGATCGCCACCCGCTGGCGCATGCCGCCGGAGATTTGAGCCGGCCGTTTGTGGCGCGCTTCGATCAGGCCCACCATTTCGAGGTGGTGCTCCACCGTGTTGGCGCGGGAGGCGGCATCCAGTTCGGGCCGGGCGGCTTTCACCGCCAGGGCCACGTTCTGCTCCACCGTTTTCCAGGGGAGTAGCGAATAGTTCTGGAACACCACCATGCGGTCGGGCCCAGGCCGCTCGATCGGCACATCCCGCAGGGTCACGCTGCCGCTGCTGGGTTGGAGGAACCCAGACACCATGTTGAGCAGCGTGCTCTTGCCGCAGCCGGAGTGGCCGATCACGCAGATGAACTCACTTTGAGCCACCTGCAGGTTGATGTCCTTGAGGGCCTCAAATGGTCCTCGCTGGGTTTGAAACACCTGGCCCACATTGCTGAAGGCCAGCAAGGGTGTTGGGTCGGCGCCGTTGGTCACCGATGGTGTGGAGGAGAGGGTCTTGGTGGGGCTCATCTCAACGGGCAGCGACGGGACTGGTCATGGCAGGCGCCGGCAGGGTGATCGGCTCCACCGCTGAGGAAGCAGCGAAGGGCAACTCCCGCAGGTAGGCGAGGGGGTCGTCCTGGTCGAAGCTGCGTCCATCGGCCAGGGCAAAGGGATGGCGCTCCGGTCGGAGGGCGCTGAAGCCGGCCTGCTCGAGCGCCTGAGTGCAGAGGTCGTTGCGATACACGCTGCTCAGCAACTCCACCCGGTTGCTGGGGAAGTAGCTCCAGCCCCAGCGGCTGAACTGCGTGAGGATCCAGGAGCCCTCAGCCACGTTGGCCACATGGGCCCGATCCCCGTGGTAGCGGTTCAGTGGCATCCGCTCGTTCGACACCTCGCCATTGCCGAGGTTGAACTGACGCTCCAGCGCCAGGGCGGCTCCGGCGCCGAGCCACTGCGGCTGGCTGAGCAGGCCCACGAGGCCGTTGTGTTGACCGTCGTCTTCGCAGATCTGAGCGGCCCGCATCATCGACGCACAGAAGCGGAGCAGCGTGTCGCTGTGATGGTCGGCCCAGCTCGCATGACAGGTGAGCACCTTTTCGGGATGCCCGCTCCACACATCGAGATCGGTGGCGAGCACGTAGCCGAGGCCCGCTTCCACGGTTTTGGCCACCCGGTAGCGACCGGCGATGAAGCCATCGATTTCTCCAGCCAGCAGTGCGGCCTGCATGGCCATCGGCGAGAGCACCTGCAGCTCCACATCCCGATCCGGGTGGATGCCTCCGCCGGCGAGCCAATGGCGCAACAACAGTTCCTGCATGCTGCCCTTCTGGCCGATGGCCAGCCGCAGTGGCCACTCACGGCCTTTGCAGCGCTCGGCGAGGCTGCCGATGTCGCGCACGTTCAGGTCCTGGAAGCGCTGCGCCAGGCAGAGGGCGTTGCCGTTGCGCGTCACCGTCATCGGCGTGATCGCAGGCCAGGCGGCCTGGCCGTCGAGCCCGAGGTTCAGGGCCAGCGGTGCGGTGGCTGAGGTGATCGCTAGGTCGAGTTCACCGGCGCGCAGCTTTTCTTCCAGCTGTTGCCAGCGGTGGAAGCTCACGGGCAGCACCGAGAGCTGGGCGTCGCTGAAGAAGCCGCGCTCCATGGCGACGGCCAGCGGGGCGATGTCGAGCCCAGGCAGGTAGCCCACGCGCAGGCGTTGGGGGCCTTGGGGAGCAGCCGCGGGTGTGGCCTCAGGAGCGGCAGGCGCTGCCGCCTTGCGCTGTTTGAGGCGGCGCTGCTGCTGCAGGAAGCTGATCAGTTCGCTGCGCAGGCGGTAGTAGTCGGGGTGCTCCATCACCTCCAACCGCTGCCGCGGCCGGGGCAGGTTCACTTGAAGGATCTGACCAATGCCGGCTTCGGGGCCGTTGGTGAGACACACCACCCGATCCGAGAGCAGAAGCGCCTCATCCACGTCGTGGGTGACCATCACGGTGGTGACGCCCGCCTGCTGACAGATCTGCATCAGTTGCTGTTGCAGGTTGCCGCGGGTGAGGGCATCAAGAGCACCGAAGGGCTCATCGAGCAGCAGCAGCTTCGGTTCGATCGCCAGGGCGCGAGCAATCGCCACCCGCTGCTTCATGCCGCCGGAGAGTTCGGCCGGGAGCTTGTCGGCGGCGTGGGTCAGGCCGACCCGCTGGATGTTCTGCTCCACCAGCTCGCGGCGTTCGGCCTCGCTGGCCTCACGCATTACGTTGTTCACCGCCAGGGCGATGTTCTGACGCACCGTCTGCCAGGGCAGCAGCGAATAGTTCTGGAACACCACCATCCGATCCGGTCCGGGATCGGTGATTTGACGGCCGTTCATCAAGATGCCGCCGCTGCTGGCCTGGGTGAGGCCAGCCATCAGGTTGAGCAGCGTCGATTTGCCGCAGCCGGAGTGGCCGATCAGGGAGATGAACTCCCCTTCGGCGATGTCGAGGTCGATGTCTTTGAGGGCCACATAGTGGCCGCCCTCATCCAGGGGGAAAACCTGGGTGACGTCGTCAACCGTGAGAAGAGCGGGGGACATGTTCAGTTGCCTCCCTTGGCGACACGGCTGCCCATATAGGCCACCAGGCGATCAAGGGCCAGGCCCACCACACCCACATAGAGGATCGCCAGGATGATCTGGCTGGAGCTGGAATCGCCGCCGGCGTTATAGGCATCCCAGATGAAGTAGCCGATGCCGCCATCGGCCTTGAGCATCTCCGCCGCCACGATCGCCAACCAGGCCAGACCCACCGAAATCCGCAGACCGGTGAACACGTAGGGAACCGTGGCCGGGATCACGATGTTGCGGATGTAGGCGCCTTTGCGCAGTCGCAGCACCCGAGCCACGTTGGTGTAATCCTGCGGGATTTCGCGGATGCCAACGGCCGTGTTGATGATGATCGGCCAGATGGCGGTGATGAAGATCACGAAGATCGCCGACGTGTTGGCGTCCTGGAACACCATCAACGAGATCGGGAACCAGGCCAGGGGAGGCACCGTGCGCAACACCTGAATCACCGGATCGAGGCCTTTGCCGATGAAGCGGTTGAGGCCGAGCACGCCACCGATGGCGATGCCCGCCACCGCAGCCAGGCCGTATCCCATGGCCACGCGCTGCAGGGAGATCAGGATCTGCCAGCCCAGCCCCTTGCTGGTGCCGCCGTCATCGAAGAACGGCTGGCTGATGTAGGGATCCCAGGTTTCCACTATCACGTTGATCGGGCCTGGCAGGCGCGCCACGCCAAGGATCAGCGAGAGGATCTGCCAGGCGATCAGGAACCCGCCGATGCAGATCAGGTAGGGCATCAGGTTGCGCAGGCCTGGTTGCAGGCGGCGCAGTTTGGAAGGTCGTCTGAAGCGGCTGGCGGGCGTGATCGCGGTCATCGTGGACGTGAATGAAGATAACAGGACTCCATCGGCCGCTGCGGCAGCGGTCGTTGAAGAGGTGGCGCTGATGGAGTGAGGCGGGGGGAGCCCGCGGGCTCCCCGGCCGGTCTCAGCTCATGGCCTTGATCTTGAGGCCGTCGAGGTAGGCCTTCGGGTTCTCGGGATCGAACACCACACCGTCGAAGAACGTTTCCTTGCCGCGGGAATCGCTGGCGGGAATCGCGGCCTGCTGGCCGATGGCAGTGGCGGCTTCCTTCCACAGATCTGCCCGGTTCACCTTGTTCACCAGAGCATCGATGTCGGTGTTGGCCGGCAGGTAACCCCAGCGCATGTCCTCGGTTACGAACCAGGCGTCGTGGCTCTTGTAGGGGAAGGAGGCGTTGCTGTCCCAGAACAGCATCTTGTAGGGGCTGTTCTTCACATCACGGCCATCGCCGTAGTTCACGTTGCCGGCCAGGCGTGGCTTGATGTCGGCAACGGGAGCCTTGATGTACTTGTCCTTGGAGATGATGTCGCACATCTCGACGAGGTTGGCGGGGTCCTGACACCAGATCTGGGCTTCCTGAACGGCCATCAGCAGCGCTTTGGCGGCCTTGGGGTTCTTATCCACCCAATCAGCGCGCATCGAGAACGATTTCTCGGGGTGCTTGTCCCAGATTTCTCCGGTCTGGGTGGCGGTGTAACCCAGCTTCTTGTTCACCAGGCGCTGGTTCCAGGGCTCACCCACGCAGAACAAATCCATGGTGCCGGTCTGCATGTTGGCCACCATCTGCGGCGGCGGGATCACCACCAGGTCGGCGTCTTTGTTGGGGTCGATGCCGTTGGCTGAGAGCCAGTAGCGCATCCACAGGTCGTGCGTGCCGCCGGGGAAGGTGACGGCGGCCTTGATCTTGCGGCCGAGGCCCTTGCTGGCTTTGGAGAGACCTTCCTTGTTGTCAACGGTCAGCTTCTCGTCGAGCAGGTCTTTGGCAGCCGAGATGCCCTGGCCCTGAAGGTTGAGCCGCGCCAGGGTGTACATCGGTAGCGGCTGCTTGCTCTTGGTGATCTTGCCGGCCGTGAGCAGCAGAGGCATCGGCGAAAGGATGTGGGCGCCATCGATGCCGCCCTTGGCGCTGCCAAGCTCGAGGTTGTCGCGGGTGACGGCCCAGGAGGTCTGCTTCACCACCTTCACGTCGGGCATGCCGTGCTTGGCGAACAGGCCCTTCTCCTTGGCGATGATCAGAGGGGCGCTGTCGGTGAGGGCAATGAAGCCCAGGGTGGCTCCGGCCACTTCGGGGGCATCAGCGCCGGTGGCCTTGCTCGTGGCGGGCGGCTTCTTGCTGGTGCCGCAGGCGGCCAGCCACAGGGCACCGGCTGCGGAACCGGTGGCGGTGATCAGAAATTTGCGGCGCGACAGGTTCGACATGGGCGCGAAGCGTCTGGATGGAGGAACGGGCAACTCAACGGACGCCTGTGGCCAGCGGCACGGCAACCGTTCTCCAGACGCGGCTCTCAACGGGTGGCCGCCTTCCGGTGTGTGTTGGTGTTGGCGCCAATGCTGACCAACGCACTTAAGAGATCACGCAGCGCTCGCGCTCTCTGGTGGCCGTTGCTACGGATTCTTCGATTCGCTGCCCGCTTGGTGCCCTGGCGAACCTGCAGCTGGTGGCGCTGGCAGCAGCAGCTCTTCAAAAGCGGCTCCCAGGTTGTGGTGGTCGTGGCCGGGGCGCGCCAGTTTGCACAGGGCGAAGCGCTCCAGCTCCCCTAGGGTTTCCCAGCGCTCGCTGAGCAGGCTCACCTGGCGTTCTCGTGCAGCCCGCGCCACCTCCGGGGGTACCGGGTTCGCCTGTTGCCAGGGTTCGGCCAGCGCAGGTGGCAAGGGCTTCGCCTCCCCGTCAGCCATGGACGCTGTGCGCTGCTGCAGATGGCGGCGCAGATCCTGAAGAGCCTTGCTGTCGTCGGGCCAGTCCACCAGTTGCTGGCGCTCGTCCTGACTGAGTTCCAGCCAGTGGTTGAGCTTCAGCTTCAGCCCGATCAGATCGAGTTTGCGGCGCACGCACAGGGGAATGCAGCGCCAGCTGCCCACGAAATCGTGCTCAAAGGCGAAGCAGTGGCTGGCCTGGGGGCGGGCAGTGACCATCGCGATGTCAGTTGAGCGCCGCGCGCAGCTGCTCCAGCAGCCGCAGGGGGGCGCCGCTTTGAAGCAGAGCGTCGGTTTGTTGCATGGCGTCCTGCTGGTCGCGGCAATGCGATGCCTGCCAGAGATAGGTGCTGCAGTTCCAGCGCAAGGAGTTGGCCAGCTCCCCCTGTCCGCCCAGGGCTGCCAGCGCCTGTTGGCTCCAGCTGCTCAGGTCACTCCAGGCTGGGTCGGCGCCGTAGCAGCCGTGATCGCGCGGGTGCAGGATCAGGCGCTCATTGCCACCGCCCTGGCTGAGGCCGGTGACGCAGGCGCGGCTGATCGGCAGATCGGTGCTGCCCTCCAATCCCTTCACGGTGAACACGTTGGTTTCACCAGCCAGCCGCAGCGCTTCCCAGGCGCGGGCTTCGGTGGGCGGGTGCACAAAGCCGCTCACCAGCAGGTGCTCGCCCTGGTGGGCGGTCCACATCAGCTCCAGGCTCGCCAGGGGTGGTCGTTTACCGATGTCGTCGCGGATCGGAATCAGGCTTTCCGCTTCCGGGAAGTGATCGGGCTGGTGCACCAACGCCAGCTTCCAGCGATCCAGGCAGGCCTGCACATGGCTAAGGGAGTGGCCGGTGAGCTTGAGCCCCAGGCTTTCAAACAGTTCTGCGGCCGTGACGCCGTATTTCACCGGCATGCGAGAACCGCCCTGCAGCACCACCGGAATCCCGGCCGCCGCCACCACCAGGGCCGTGAGGGGGTAGATCGGTGCGGTGCGGCTGCGGCCGTCGAACGGCATGCCGAAGCAAACGGCAGGTTCGCGGCTGGTGAGTGTGGGTCCACGGCGCCGATACACATCCAGCATGCCCGTGAGCTCCTGGGGCTCAGGGCGGCGGATCCGGTGGGCAATCAGGAAGGCGCCGATCTGAGCGGGGCTGGCGGCGCCATCGAGCATCAGCTCCATGGCATCGGCGGCTTCCTCGCGGCTCAGGCCGCTGCTCGTGTGTTCACCACTGCCCACCTTGCCTAGGTAGGTGCGAAACCGCAGCCGCGGCTCCAGCGGCGCGATTGGCTCTTGGGATCGATCGGCCGACCGCTCGCTTGTGCTGGGCGTTGCAACCATGCAAACCGCTGTGGTCGTGCCAAACCCGATTCTGGCTCACTGCCTGAGAGCGGCTTGGGCTGATGTTGCCCCTGCACCGGATGGCGGTAGCAAGCGCTGCAGGTGCCGGACGCGTTGGCCTGGAGCGTGGGTTAGTTCTGCGTTTCACCCCGATGACCATCGCTTCTGGGACGGCCTCTGTGACCGCGGCCTTGATGGCAGCCAAGCGCTCCAAGGGTTTGAGCTTTGCGGATCTGGAGGCGGCCCTCGGCCGCGATGAGGTGTGGATCGCGTCGTTGTTTTACGGCCAATCCACGGCCTCGGCCGAGGAAGCCAAGCGCCTAGCTGAGCTCCTGGATCTCGATCCCGCTGTGGTGGGTGCCCTGCAGACCTATCCCACCAAGGGGTGCCTCGACCCGGTGATTCCCACCGATCCGTTGCTTTACCGCTTCTACGAAATCATTCAGGTGTACGGGATGGCGCTGAAGGATGTGATCCAGGAGAAATTTGGCGACGGGATCATGAGTGCCATCGATTTCAGCCTCGACGTCGACAAAGTTCCCGACCCGGCCGGCGATCGCGTCAAGGTGACGATGTGCGGCAAGTTTCTCTCCTACAAGAAGTGGTGAGCACTCGCTGTTGCTGCGGCCCAGGAACATCGGTTCGGTAGCGATCGCGACACTGATTGGACCCGGCTGTTGAGCACCCTTGATCCTCCGTGTGCGTCGGCTGCAGTCATGGTTGCCACCCTCAGCAAGATCGAGCAGGCCAAGGCAGAGCTCTGCGGGCTGGAGCTGGCGCCCCGGCTGGCGGAACTGGCGGCCCAGGGTTGGGACAACCTCGATGAAGCCACCCTCACCATCCGCCTGAAGTGGCTCGGGATCTTCTTTCGACCAGTGACGCCGGGGAGATTCATGGTGCGGTTACGGCTGCCCAATGGCGTGATCCATGCCGATCAGCTGGATGTGCTCGCCGATGCGCTGGATCGCTGCGGTGAGCACGGATCCGCCGACATCACCACCCGCCAGAACCTGCAGCTGCGAGGCCTGTTGCTGGAAGACATGGCCCCGCTGCTGGAGGCGATGGAGCTGGTGGGGCTCACCAGCCGCCAGTCGGGTCACGACAACCCGCGCAACATCACGGGCAATCCGCTGGCGGGCATCGATCCGG
>Ga0194123_10002340_pt1 | contig 25100 bp, 29 predicted proteins | sample TA2MahsurfametaG_5_FD_155479 | JGI IMG/M metagenome (GOLD analysis project Ga0194123, IMG submission 155479) | Freshwater microbial communities from Lake Tanganyika, Tanzania - TA2015023 Mahale A surface | ecosystem: Environmental > Aquatic > Freshwater > Lake | place: Tanzania: Lake Tanganyika... | reverse complement strand
AGACTGGAACCACCCGTGCTTATCACAGCACTTCTCATCCTGCGGGTCACAGTATCTGCTGATTAGGCAGAACGTCTGGTACACGGTAGGGGAATCGAACCCCTCTTACCTGCGTGAAAGGCGGGTGTCCTAACCGATAGACGAACCGTGCATTATTTTTTCTAATCTACATTCTACATTCATTTTACTGTTTACTTTGCGCAGCCTCGAATCCCACGCACGAGCAGATTCTAAGCATCTAGCTTCAGAAGCATATCGATCATGCACTGCGTAATTTTCTGGCACTGCTATCCAAAATACCAAGAGCCAAGTCATCAGTTTCTCCTGTTTTGGTGGGGACTGAAGGAATCGAACCTAACTGCCGCCACTCTACATATTATGGCAAGAGATTTACAGTCTCCCGTAGAGAACAGCCCCCCAAAAGTAAGTGCTATAGGACCAATTTAGGCGTCCGGTGCTTCCGTGCCACAGCGTACAGTCGGTTATGTCAGGACCTGTCCCACGCTGGTTAGGCCCGCATAGTATGTGCGTCCACATACGATTCCCGTTTTCCATCTAAAGCACTTGCTTTTGGTGCGTCTGGAGGGACTCGAACCCCCACCCCGAAAGACTAGTTCCTAAGACTAGCGCGGCTACCATTACGCCACAGACGCAAAACAATAATGTAACACTCTGGGTGGTTGTTGTCAACCAGTACCCGTCAGAAGGAATACTCATCATCATCCAAAGTGTGTAATGAAATGCACTCACTGGAATGCACTTTATTACGCTACCATTTTTTTATCCACACAAGGATAAGCCATCCGGTAGGCCGCCCGTTCGTCCATGTTTAGAGTGCGGACTAGGACCTCGTTTCCCATACACACTGTTCTGCAGAAGCGGATAATAAAAAACCCCGGGTCTTTCGAGCCGGGGTGTTTTGGAAAATCCTAGAAGTTTCTAGAGTCTATCCGCTACACCCCACACTATCCTCGCGTAGATTACCAATGAGGGCTGTGCCTGACACATGCCAAAAGGCTGGCATGGGCTGGCAATAGCCGGTCTTGGTAATCAACGATGAATAGGAAGTTGTTTGCATCATAGTCTCTATTATATGTTTATTTAGTTCTCTTGTCAATCTCTTTTGGAGTATTTAGTTTTCTGTTGTTTTTTTGCAACATCAAGCAATGTTGCTTAAATTGCAATTAGCAAAATCAAAAGTTGCGCGATGTAACACACGATTGGGCATGCCGTCAAATGCCCAGCGTTTGTGTATGCCCAACCATTGCTCACTGATTACCACATCACCGTCCTGCCAATCATGATGATACATGTATTTTTCTTGTAACACATGATCTCGCAGTTCTTGTACTATAATTTTGCTAGATTCTTCTGTCAAGCCTACAAAGTTACGAAACTGCAAAAACGGAAAAAATAATCCTGTTTTACCTGCAATATTAGTATGTACCAGATCTGGGGTATAGTGCTCGTTGAAATCTTCTTGACGACCATCCTTGGCTGGACCAAAATCAAATTCACTGTAGCTGTAGCGTTTCCATCCACATACCATTTTTAGTGTTTTTAGATAGTCTTTGGTAGCAGGACTCAGGTCATTGTAGGCTGCAATGTTATTGGTCCAGCTGGTTCTGCTGCCTGCTGTGCCGCGTACTCCCAGTAACCAAACCAGAGCTTTACGCTTGGGGTCGCCGGGCATGTTACAGTGCCAGTCAAGATCGCTCACATGTCCAAACAAGCCAGGCTGTCCGTGCTCGTCCAGCTCTCCAGTCACACGCTCTATTTTGTTTTGGCCGTCAGGCATGAGTATATGATTATAAGGCTCGAGGTGTGCCACAGCCGAGAGGTCTTCTACTTCCCCAAACATGTGTGCCACTCGCAGTTCGTCATCCAGGGTTAGTGTTTGTTTGTGTGCTACCACACAAGTGTTTGTGGCCAGTAAACAGGCTATTTGATCAATATCTTCTCTAGTTGCCGCAGAAAAGTCAAAGTCGTCTAGAATAACTGTCCAACCGTTTTCATGTAGGTGGTAATTCACGTCGTACTCCCCATTTAATTTTTAACCATATGCGCTCATGAACATAATAGTCTATGCTGAGCAGAATATGTAGTGCAGTTGCAAATCCTGTGGCATTTGCAATGTCTCCTGTAAACATGTATGTCCACACTATAGTGAATAACCAGGCAGTGATTCTGTAGGTTATCATTCTTATGATTGTGCGCTTCTTGGTTTCAAGTATCATTGAACTATTTATATCTTCATCCTGTCAGGATGAAGATATTTCTGTTTTTAGTTCATCGAAGATCTGCACCATACGCAGTTGTTCTGGTTTAGAATTTTTATCTGTTGGCAGCGGCAGTGCTTGCCACTCTTCTTCAGAAACATCTGATACCAGTACTAACTCGTATTCGTGACCATCAGACCCAAACAATTTGGTAAATTCAATACCAGTAGCACTGCGAGCAGCATGTTCGGCTAGTTTTGCTAGTTCCCGCAGTGCTGCAGGTTCGGCTACGATGTAGGCTCGTGTTTTAGGTCCAGAGTGTGGATAAAGATGCAGTCTTGATTTCATTTGATGTGTGCTACCTCTGAGAGTTTTAACTTTTTGTTACGAAACACTGTAACATATTCGCTGTTGTTTTTATACCCCAATTTGCCCGTTCCCCACAAAATTGGCTGTTCATGAAAACTAGCAGCATGTGGTAGTATCACATCCAAATATTTTCCGTTGCCTGTACCCAAGGTAACAAAAGTAATGTACTGTTTGGGCGAACTTTTGAACACACGATAGTTGGCGACCAGGCCACAGAATTCTATCTGTCCTGGTTTACGAATTTCTTGGCACACAGGTAAAAACTTTCTACTGCGCCAGCGACCATTGGCCATGAGATCCTGCACTTCATCGCCTTCGGTAACAGCAGGTACAGCACCTGCCAATTTGGCTTCATGATGATACACCCAGCTGGCGTAGGATCCTTGGCAGTGTTTGAGCGTAGCACGCCAGAACGCCTCTGGATTGTGTGCTTTTTGATATGCCAGTGCCCAGATCAATCTACCAAGGTTAATAGCATGAGCGCGACACAGGCCAAAGTGACTGAGTTCACGCAGTGCAGTGAGTACTTCATCTCGTCGCGGGTTGTCGCCAATCATCTGCATGAATTCAAAGATCTTTTCTTCATTCTTTTTAGCAAACGCACGACGCCACATGTCTGCTTCGTACTGATCGCAGCCTAGTATTTCGCTAATCAGTATGATAGCATCATCCTCAAACACAATGTGATCTTCAAATGAGTCCTGACTCCAGTCCTGGAAACTATTGGCTCTGCGTCGTCCCATAGTGGCCACTGGTCGTATTAGTGCTGTGGCCAGCACACAGTCTGACCGTGTGCGAGTTTTTAACGCACGGAACAGTCTTTTCATAGCCGGCGATTCGCCTTGTGTAACACCCAGTGTGTTGCCGCTCATGAGCAAGGTTGCTGTGGCTTCATCTTCTTCTGGATAATTCATGAGTTCACGCTGTTCTATTTCCCACAGCTGACTCAGGCCACGATTGGCCAATACATCAATCTTGAAGTGTTCTAGATCTTCAATTTCATACTTGTCCAGCAAGATTTGATTTTCGCCGTTGATAAGACTTTTAGGCACACCGCGATCAAATATTAAAATTCCGCCACAGTGCTTGCTAATGGCTCGCTTCTTGCCCAAGAGCTTTTTGGTCAAGCGTTCGGCCTCGCTCACATACTCTGGTGCTATGACTTCTGCCAGTTTGAAGTTGCGTTTCAGTGTGCCTTTGGCACCATAGCGTTTGGCGGCTTCACGAACTGCTGACTTTTCCTTGTAGGTCACATAATTGCTGACTCTTGCACTTTGCCCCGGCCAGCGACGAAATATACGATTCATTACTGTTTCCTGCTGCCAGTGTGGAAAGTCTAGGTCAATGTCTGGCAGATCATCGCGTCGTGGATTCATAAAACGGCTTAGTGGTATGCGTTCTTGAATAGGATCTACATCACCTATGCCCAACAGCCAGCACAACAAACTGCTGCCTGCTGATCCACGAGTGATATGTGGTATATCTTTTGTTAGATCTAGTATTTCTCTAACACGCAAGAAATGTTTGGCAAAGCCCAGTCTGGCAATTATTTCCAGTTCTTCTTCTAGTCTTTGTGCGTATGCTTCTGAGTCTGGTAATTGTCTAGTGAAAAGCGATATTAGCTTTTCCAATTCTTGAAATCGATCTTCCATGATACTTGCCCTTTGAATGCCATAATATGCAGTATTTAATTAAGGCATAGTAAGGGAAAGATTTTTTTGGTGCCTCGGGCCGGAGTCGAACCGACATTGGCCAATTATCTGTTGCACACGGGATATAAATCCGCTGTTTTACCATTAAACTACCGAGGCGTTGTTTGGTGCGACTGACCGGACTCGAACCGGTATGCCTTGCAGCGGCAGATTTTAAGTCTGCTGAGTATACCATTTCTCCACAGTCGCTACTGTACGAATACTATCGTATTCGTAATCGTATGCTGTGAAGTGCCTTGTAGTTCATGTGTGTATATTAGCTTGAATGTTTATTTATGTCAACCGAGATTCTTCAATTTCCAACCAAGTATGGTCACCCATGTATTTCACTTGTGTTTGGTACTCGTAGTCTTCAGGCGCACTGCTGGACCAGTCATTGGGCCCAGTGTGTGTCAACAACACATGTTGTTTACGCCGGTCCCATACCAGCCAATAGCATTGTCCCATAACAGGACTGAATTGGTACACTGCCGCATGTACTGCATCTGTAACATCTAGACGGCGTTTGATAGACTGTGCTTGCTTTTCCAGTACTGCTACCAGTTCCATGATCCTGTCATACTCTTGCTGGGCATACATCCTAGCATGATTGATCATGAGATCTTTTTGCTTTGTTACAGGCACTAGGTCAAACTTGGGGCCACCTGCTTCAGTCGGATAAGGTGTTACATTCCGATTAAAGAAAGGAATGAGCGAATCGCCCACTTCAGCATCGTAGCTATTCCTGCCTTTGGCAATGTTAGACTTCTCTGTCATGGTATCCTTTGGTCCGGCGTGTAACTATTTCAGAAGCATTTAGATTATTAAAAGGAAATTTGCAATATTTACACAGCATTCGAGTTTCTTATATATAATAGCACCAAAAGAATTGGTACCACCGGCGGGATTCAAACCCACATCGTACGCTTTAGAAGAGCGTTGCCTTATTCAATTAGACCACAGTGGTATGCTATGATTTATACGAAGGTTGCTGTTTTGTCCATTTTATGATGGTGGGCCAGGTCGGGTTCGAACCGACAATGCTCTTTCGAGACTGGATTATGAGTCCAGGGCCTGCAACCAATACGGCGTCTGGCCCATCATTTAAGTATTGTATGCTATTGAGTGATCGTTGTCAAACAGATTTAGTTAATTTAGTCTTGCGAGTTCTTTCGAAACCGGAATCTTCATGTCCTGCGTCTGTTTTTTCTTTTGCTGCTGCTTGCTGGCGTAATTTAACTCTTTTTGGATCTGAGTTGAATTCAGCAAAATATTCTTTGGCTCTTTTGCTTGTGGCCATTGGACCATAATACACACTAGGGCTACACCTGTCTCCAGAAAAAGTCATAGTGTCTGGGAATCTTAATACACTCTTTTCTTCTGATTCTTCTGAGTCAACGGTCTGATTGGCCAATTTCAATATGCCAGGCACGCCCATAACTAGTTTATATTCTTGCGTTGTACTGTTAAAAAATATAAATCCATCGTTGCCTTTACCAAGTACATATTGAATACATGCCATTATACCTTGCTCCTTGGCTATGACTGAATTTTTCATTTCTTTGACAGCCTGGACCAGACGTATGATTGCAGTACGAAAATTATATCCCGGTGCCTTGGTCAATGAAGGGAAAACCGACAGCATGAGATAGGACATAAACTCTTCTGAAGGCGAAAACCTGGGACTCGTGCCAGGTTTCCTGTCTAAAAAGTTTAAGATTGTTGCTAGATTAGCAACACCTGTTGGACGAAAATCTGATTTATCCCATGTAGTAAGAAATTTGGTATTTTGCAGTGCGGTTGTGTTTTGTGATAACCAAACCATTCCCTGATTTCGTAACCTGCTACCACTGATCTCTTTGCCTTCTATACTGTCCAACCATGCCTTGTTGGCTTTGCCAGTGTTTGGCAAAGTTCCGTCTTTGAGTAATTTACTGGTTGGCGATAATGATCCCGACTTTACTTCAAACTTGATGGTTTTATTACCCCGCTGGACTACCAAGTCACCGCCTTCTTCACTAGTGGGTTTTCTGGCTCCGCCCATGATAGCCAGCATGGCTTCAAACGGTCCAGTAGCTCCTCGTTGGCCTGTGCTTAAACTAATATCCAGCAAAGTTCTTTTGACATCTTTGTAGACTTGTCTCACCGTTGGATCATCAATGGATACCACATCGTCGATATTGCCTTCGCCACGCTTGATCATTTTGGTAATATCTAATGCGCTACCAGACTCACAAGCCTTTAAGAATTTCTTTCTTTTGTCACCTGTAATTCTTGTGCTAAACATGCCCACAAGATTTCTAGCCCAGATGTCTGGTAAATTAAATCTTTCTGCGAACCCAAGAGCAACCTTCTCAATGTCCGCATCCAATGCTCCGATCTCGGCTCTGGTATTGAGTTGAATACCAGCTATTGCTGCTTTAGCAGCCTTGACATAGGCTGGATCTTGTTCTCTTTCTTTTGCAAGTTCTGCATTTTTTACAATAAATTCAAAGTTAGCAACTGCCTGAACATCGTCAGGAAACAACTGTTTGTATTGTTCAAGCAATTTGTCAATCATTGGTGCGTTGGCGTTTCTGATTAGAACTAAATTTGGAACTGCGCCACTTTGTCTAGTTTTTTTAGGCCGGGCAGGCGGCATACGCATTGGCGTAGTCTGAGCACTAGGTGTGGCAAGCTCGCTAGGCGCAGGCTGAACTGCTTCAGTCTGTATAGATGCCGAAGCCACAGCATCAGCCATTTGCTGCATTACAGTTAGAACATGATCTACAAAATTACGAAACGGATCCCCAGGAGGAAGCTCAGCTTGCTTGGCTTGCAAACTTTTGATATTTTGCCCAGTTGAAGCAGTGGTATTTTCTGTTAAGAAGTCTAGTGATCGCATAAGAAACTCGTAATACGAGTATTTATACTCTAAGGTTCAATGCGATACAGAGCTTTGTCCAACCAAGGAAACAGGGCGTCCTGTTCACGCACATATCCAAAAGTACGCAAACTATTGACCAGACTCTCATTGAGTAATCCTGCTTCCACTAGATCGTACCAGGTTGTTGTGGCAGGATCTCGGGGTTCCTGTGCTGTTTTGAAAACTGCTGCATGTAGCCAGGGATCATCCGTTTCTTTGCGAAAGTATGCATCACGACAGTCAAATCCGTTGACCGCCAGCATGTATACCAGTCCAAGAAAACTGTGATTATAATACTGAAAATTTCTGCCATAACTTTGCCAGCGATTGTATTTGTTATAGTTTAACAACGGCATGCCTATGTATAGCAAGCCATTTTCATTTAGCTGTGTGTTCCATACTTTTAATGTTTGTATTGGATTAAGAGCAAATTGAAATGCATCGTGACACCATATGACATCAACTGTTGTGCTTAGGCAAGGTTTTTCAAAATCTCTAGTGACCGGAACCACTCGTTCTGGTAGCTCAAAATCAAAGCTAGGTGCCACGCGATCAACTGCAAACACTTTGAGATTCAAAGGTTCGCTGGGTGTGTCTCTAGTGGTTGCGTTGTTCCACCATACGCAATCCATGCCTGCACCTGCGCCCATATCAGCCACACGGCTGATACTTTCCATAAAGGTATCATGCTCCTTGAGCAAATTCAATACTATTAGACTGTGTGCATGACTTTCGTGTGCGTTATTAAACAGAAACATCCTCCATGCCTGCTGTGCGTAATCTCACAATATGGCCTAACATAAAGTTCTTGCTCTCTAAGCCTTTCATGATTCCTAACCAACGATTGCGCAGCAGAGCCACTTCGTTGATAATTGTTTCAAAATCAATCACTTCGTCTTCACCATCCACATACTTTTCAGCATCTCTGCTGGTCAAAGCTCTGGCATAAGTTTCTAGATATTTTTGAAAATGCTTACGGCGTATTTTGCGCAGTTGAATATTTAGGTATTCTAACACTGCTTCGATTTCTTGCAACTGATTAAACCGATGCTCGGTAAGCCCAGGCAAATCGCTGAGCCGTTGTTCCACACGACCAGCAATGGCCACATCTCGCTTGGCTGCAAGCATTTCTGCTTCATAAAAGGCAATGAAGTCTGGTATAGCACCCAGATCCTGGATTACCCGACTATACCACATTATTCTTCTCTATCGTCGTCGTAGTCGTAATCATCCTCATCTACTTCTTCATCGTCTTGAAAATATTCTTCACAAGCACGCTGAAGATAAGGATCGCTTGCTGCAAACGCCTTTAGATCTTTTTCTGAGATGCCATCTGAGTCAGTTAATATACTGAACAGATGATCTGCCACAGCCTGCCGATCCTTAGAGCTAATGTATTCTTTCATTACCCCAAAAGCTTCAACTAGAACTTCAACATCAATCATTCCACAGCCTCCTCTTCTAATTGTTGTGACACCACATGATGTGGATTCTTCACAAAGTCTTCCATGACCTTGTCCAGACTGCCATCCTCGTTGCGTTCCCAGGCCTTGCGGAACTGCTTGATTACTGTGCCATCGCCCAGGGTGTATTTAAGACTATTGCCTTCTTTGGTTAACAAACCTTTGCCTTCCAACATGTCTGTCATGCCCGAATATGGATTCATGCCTGTTTCGTAGGGAATTTTGATCTGTACTGATTCAAATGGTTTTGCATAACGAGTTTTCATGATCTTGCAAGCTGCACGAATGCCTTTGACTTCTGAAATCTTGTTGCCATCTTCGTCTTCTTTGAGTTTAAGTTTCCTCATTGCAACAACGATCGAACTTGCATAGATAAAGCCTTGTCCACCTGAGATTTTATCATCTGGATCAAACATGTCTTGGCTAGCGTATGTATGGTTAGTACAAACCATACCAATGTTTAGATCGCCAAACATGTTAACACAGTTTCTCACTAAAGCAGTGAGTGCTTTGGGTTTACGACCAAGATCGCCTTTGAGATCACCTGAATCAAATTGATTCACATCTGTTGGTGTGAGCATCATGCCCAAACTGTCGATCACAAACAACACCTTGGGGCGCTCATCTTCTGGGATGCCTTTGTATTCTTTTACAAAGTCTGAAATAAGTTTTGCCACATCATCAATCATGGCCACATTTAATTTTAACAATTTGTTTTCGTCGGTATCCACCTCAAGTGCATGTAACCATGCCTCATCCAGTGCATTTTCTGTGTCTACCAAGATACAGTAGATGCCTTGTGCCTGTGCATTGCGAACCAAGTTACCTGCGCAGATAAAACTTTTGCCTGATCCTGATTCGCCTGCAAACACAGTGACCTTGCCCATGGGGATGCCACGACGGAAGTCGCCGCTGATTAGATAGTTCAAGGTATAGTTACCTGTGCTGATCCAGGTATCTGGATCTCGAAATCCTACCGAGATGCCATCAATGCTCTTGGTGATATTTTTTCTAAATTTACTTACATCAAATGGTTTAGCCATGATAGTTCCTTTATAAAGATTTTATTGTTAAAAAATTGTCGGAGAGATGATAGTTTGTGCTCATAACCTTTCTTGCATGTGCAAGAGTTTCAACACAGTTTACTAGATTTCCAAATGGAAGTCTATCGGGTTGGGCTTTAATATTGTGCCGCCAGCAGTATTCCACAAACTCCTGAGGCTTCAAATCCTTGTAGGGCCGCACCAGATTAATTTCTAAACTTGCTCCAATGTACTGCCACGCACTTAATTCATGATCGTTTGGATCAAGATCAAAATTTTTGAATTTCTCCATGGCATTGCGTCCGTGGTCCACATAGAGAATACTTACATTAAAAACACCAGTGTCAAACATTTCTGCAGGAAAAGGATTTGGTACTCTCCAAGCCAGCTTGTCACGCAATTCGTATCTAAAACTATTTTCAATGGTGTGTATCAAACGATTAAGACTATGAAATTGATCAAAGGCCTCGCGGTTCATATGAAACAACACAGTTTCTAAACCTGGATTGACCTGCATGATGTTTATCCAGCATTTGTGCAGCCTATTCAATTGCTGTTGATCATACCAGTCAGTTACTGGTAAATTTTCAAAATTAAACTTGGTTAAAATATTATTCACCATTTGCCAAGCAGCTTCTGCTTTGTCAATTTCAGTTGTGAGTTCAGGTGTATGATAATCGGTGTCAAATACCTGTGTGCTGAAACTGTTTGTGTGAATATCACACTGTTCTACAAACCATGAGCTGAGTTCTGGATGTATGGGTTCTACATCAAAACTGTCGCCGGTTCTGGTCCAAGAGAATCTAAACATCACTGCACCAAAAGAATATCACTGTGCAAATTACGCATCAACAGTTCGCGATAGCTGGTGAGTTGCGTTTCTAAATCAACAAAATTGCCCAAATTTACCCAGCGACCTGGCGCACTGCTTAATCCATGTTTTTGACACCATTCAAGATAATTTGTTGGAGCCTGCTGTTGTAGACTGCGGCCAAGATTAAGTTGCACATCTGCAGATAATTTGACATAGTCGTTGGTATCACCATCATCCAACACTTCATCAAAATTGATCCACTTATTAAAAGTGTTGCGCCCCAGATCATGATAATACAGTTGCAGATTGGCAGTGCTAAAGCTCAATGCATTGTGAAAAGGATTGTGCATGTTTATTACTTGATCTTCATTCTGTCCTAGGTAACACTGTGAAAACATTTTTTCAGTCTTGTGCAATAGTTTGTTGATACCTCTAAACTTTGTTACCAGCTCTGAATTTTTTAGTCTAAGCAGTGCAATTATTTTAGGATTGTCCAGATGAAACTTTACCCATTGCCTATGCAAACTATTAAGAAACTGTTGATCCAATGGATTGCCTATGTCCAAACAAGGCAGCTTCATTGACTCAAAACAAGTGTTAATTGTTTGTAGATAGTCAATCAACTGCGAGGGCCAAGTTGGATCCACTTCGTTGTGAACACACATCAAAGGCCTTTGATTTAGGCTGTTGATGAAATATTCACAAAGTTGATGATTTTCAGGCGTGAACTCTATTTCATCGCCGCTTGATAGCCAGACCACTTTCATAATGACACAGGGGCCGAAGCCCCCGTCCTTATCACTGCTTTTGACGATTACGAATCATGGCCAAGATGTCTTCAGCGCGAGCACTGGATGCCTTGGCAGTTTGTACAGGAGCAGATGCTGCTGGAACATCATCTGTGTCAAACGGAGCATCATCTTGCACTGCCGGAGCTGGCGCAGGAGCTTGCTTTATGGCCGCTGCAGGAACAGCCTTGGCCGCTGGTGCGTCATCATCTGACGCAGTGTTGCCACCTGCAAAACCTGCTGGCTTGTAATAGGCGCTCCAACGATCTGGATCGTATGCTTGACCATCAACACTTGATTCAAACATTTCCTTGATCACCCGAAGCTCAACATCACTAGGCTTCTTGGGCAAGAAGTCACCGAGATTGTGAAGACCAAATTGGTCAATGGCTTGCATTTCTGCACTGGTCAGTGAAGTTTCTTTACGAGCCCATGAACTGGTGCTGTAGTCAGCATAGCCACCTTTTGAAGTTTTCTTGATAGTGAAATCAAGACCTGCATTGTAGTCGGTGGGCATGTTCTCCATTTCAGGATCCATGAGTGCATTCTTGATGATGTTGAAGATCTGTGGGCTGATGATGAAACGACGGATTGGATTCTCCGGTGTCTTGTCGTCACCCAGTGGATTGTCGTGTACAAAGCCCTGGAACAAGTAGCTTTTCTTCTTCCAGTATTTGCGACCCATTTCCTCAAGACTCTTGTCCTTGAACCAGGTGCGCACTTCTGCCAACACAGGGCATGCTTCGCCATACATTTCCACACAAGGAACTTGTACCACAACAGGCTTGCTGTCGGGCTGGCCTTTGATGCCTTGAAAAGGCAAACGAATCATGAGTCGCTCGACCCAGAAAAAACTGTTTTTGGAATTGCCGTCTGGTAGGAAACGGACTTTGGCTGAGGAACCTTCTGCTATGTTCCAGTGTGCATAAATGGCATTGTCGCCACCTGGTGAGTTACCGCCTGTGCGGTTTTCTTGCGCTTGCAGTTTTGCACGGATTTCTGCCAATGAAGTTGCCATAATAATTCTCCTTAGTAAGATGGTCTTAGTGTGCCTAGATATACTCTTGCACAGTGCAAGTGTATAACATAGTTATTTAGCAAGTCAAACAAAAAGGCGCAAATTTTGCGCCTTTGGTAAAAAAAAATTTTTTATTGAGTTACAGCAAATGTAAATCGACCACTATCTTAGTCCTGCAATTTTTAACATTTTGAGCAATTCTTCGCTTACCACGCCTCCAGATGCTTGTCCAGGTGGTGTATCTGCTGCTGTGGTATTTTCTGGAGGTGGTGGTTGTGTAGGAGGCGGTGGTGGTGTATCTAGTTCTTCGTTGCCAAAACCCAGTTGCGTGTACAGTCCGGGATAGTTTTCATTGATCCATTCTTTTATCGCTGGGACTGCGTCTGCTTGTTCGCCTAGGTCGTCTGCTAACTCGATTAATTTATCAAACAGTTCGTCGTCGCCAATGTATTCACCAATGGTTGATGTAATGTTTGCCGCGTCCATGCCATAAGGAATAGGTTGACTTAGTAGTTGTTGCAGTGCTTTGATTTCTTCTGGAGTCTTAGGCATGGCCCATGTGCCTTCGCCTAATAGGTCATCTCCTAAATCTAAATTCTCATGCGCTGTGTATTCTGGTTCAAATCGTAGATTGTGATTTTCTCTTAGGCTGCGTAGGTCGCGGAGATAATGTGTGGCCAGTTGCACTGCCATGGTGCGCGATTGTGCTTGACTTTCGTCTTCTGTGATGGTGTCATAATTACTTGCCCAGTATCTTGCGAATTCTGCTACCTCTGGCATGGTCACAGCACGATTGGCAATGTCTTCTAACACTGTTTTTACCAATGCACTGTTGTCGTGGAATCTGAGCATCTTCATGTATTCATCCATGCCTTCATTGGTGGCCAGGGCGAGTGCAGAGCGGCCTTTGATTATATCTGTTACTGCGCTGATTTGATTTTGTTTCTGTTGTTCATACAATTGGTAAGCCTTGTACACATGTGGCAATGCCGCGGTCATACGATCGTCAAATATTTTTTTAACAAAACGCTCTTTGATTTCATTTACATCTACTTCGTCAAGTTGTTGTGGTTGTGGTTCAAATGATTCTACAAATGTTTTATAGGTACGAATGCCTCTTAGAGCGTTGAGTTGGTGATGCATATTGTTATAGTAGTTGATTGACGCTTCTACCATGCGCACAGTTACACTGTCCTCAAATGTTCTACGGCGCATGCTGCGAACAAATCTACCTAGTTCTGCCATTTCGGTGACCATGTGATTGATTTGTTTGCCAATGTCATCGTAGGGATTGCCGCCTTCACTGATATGGCGTGCCATGGCTCTAGCACCACTGAGTTTGTTACTTTCCATTTTGAAACGCTCGCCTTGAGCATTTTCTATATAGATAGCATTGATATGTCTAGCTCGACTGCCACGAACTTCTGCGTTCACACTTTCGGTATGCACTATTCTAATTCGAGCTCCGCCCACATTTTCAAAGCTGTGCTTGGGTGTGCCATATAGTTTACTTTCAGTCACTTTTACATCTCCGGAGTCAAATGTGCTATCAGCCTTGCTAATCTGCTTGATATCTTTAATGTGTAGATTGCTCCTGTTGATGTCTCTTGTGTCAAAGGTCATTAGGTTACGCCGAGCAAAATTGCGTAGTTCGTACAAAAAATTAAACCATTGTTTAAGCTCATATCCCTTGAGCTGTTCGCTGATGTTTTTACTGAAGTAGATTTTTAAGCTGTCATTGTCAATGATGCTGATGGTAATGTTACCATAGTTTTTGCCTTCATTGTTAACATAGTCAAAGTTAAAAAAACGAGCGTCCTCAGGTTTAACTGTGGCGTCACCCGTTTCGTCGCCCAGACTGACATTTTCAAATCTGCCGCGTATTTTTTCAAACAGTGCGTCTGCTACTTTGTCAATATCTTGTGCCATGTGTGTATTTAGCTTTTTGGCTTTAACAAAGTGTATGTGCTGTGCCTGAATGTGTGTGCTGGACCCGGAAAGCCATGCACTTGTCCAAGATTGATCATGAGATAGCCGGTGTTTTTTTGATAGGGCACAGTGAACACCCTGTTGTTTTGATCTATGAATTGGGTACCTAATTCACTGCCTGTATCCAGATAAACCTGCAAACTGGCCTTGACCTGTTGATTGTCTTGGTGCATGCCTGTGCTGAATCCTGGCAAATCTATCCAATAGGCAGTGTCCATGGCACTGTATTTGTAATAGCCCAGCACGTGATTTACCTCAGAGTAGTCCACGCTGTGCTGAAGCTGTTGCCAGGCACTGCTAGAGGGGAAATGTTTGTAGTTGCGGCGTAGCCATGTTTCTTGCATGGGCAGGCTTTTGTGCGGCAGGCTGCTGTGATCTTCTGTTATAAATTGGTCAAGACATGCCGAATCATAAACATCTGCCACTAGATACAATCCAGCAATTTGTTTGACTGGCTCAAGTTTCATATCATTATAAAGGGCATGGGTTCTACAAAATCGTCTAGCGTGTCACGCACATGGCTGTCCAGGCTGGCATCAAATTCCTTGAGAAATTGCAGCATGCGCACCGTAAGCAACATGCTCATTACCAGGTCATCTGTTTCACCTTCTTTGGCTTCAAAGCTGATGCCTTTGGCCACAAAGGTTTTGAGCTCGCTTATAAGATTTTTGCTGGCAATGTGCAGTTTTTTGTTTTCCACCAGAGCTTTGAACTTGGCACAAGCTGCCAGTTTTACCTTGTTGGTGGTATTAAAGCCTTTGCGATATCCGCCGCCGCCCACTCTCTTGGGCTCGCTTAGAAACACCCCCGGAATGTTTTCTTCGCCAATTTCTGCTATGGCTACCAATGCAGCTTCGCCTAGGGTGTTGTTTTCCACGCTGTAGTAAACATCATTGCTGTTTTCTATGCTGTCAGCCAGGTACTTGGTGATGTCTTTCATTATGGCCACTTGACGCTGTATAGGAGTTTTATTGTGCTGCCATTCTGCTACTTGCAACAGTGTGGGCAATTCCAAAACCTGTATAGCACTAGGATTGCCACCCGTGCCCAGACTAGGGTCAAGTCCTACTAGATAAGTGCATCCTTTGGATGGTTTTTTGTACCAACGCACCTGTCCCTGCCGTTCCATTGGCTCAATGCCGTCCATTTCTAACAGCCTTACAGGGTTTATCAGTGTTTCATCATGAATGATAAACTCACATTCCATTTCTCTGCGGAAGCGTTCTTCGCCTAACTGAGCTCGTTGTTCTGCTGCCCAAATATCATCGCGCTCAGGATGTTCTTGCCATTTGCTGCGATATGCTTTGAATCCATTGATGCCAAGAGCAGTTTGATTGCCAAACTCATCAATGGTTTTGTTTGCGCCTTTCCACAACAGAGCAAACTGATCTTCATCGCTGTTTGGTGTACTAGTTATTATACACTTACCACCAGTGGCCAAGGTTGGACTGATTGAAGTCCAAAATTCTGTGGCAATAGTGGATCGCACAAATGCAAACTCGTCGCAGTAGAGCAGTGAAATACTCATACCACGACCAGTGTTTTCTGTTGTGGTCTGAGCAACTATTCTACTGCCGTTGTCAAAATCAATAGAGCCCTTGTTATAGCTAACCACACCTGCTCTTATGAAGTCTGGGCAGTGTTCATATGCATACCGTATCCTCTGCATGATCTCTTGAGCACCAAGATACTTGTGCGCTGCTACCAATATGGTGCTGTCGGGGACAAACATTGCGTACCATAATAAATAACCAGCAGCACTTGTTGATTTGCCCGTTTGTCTTGGCATCATGCTGATAGAGAATCTATAATTATTATATGTATCTATCAGTCTTTTTTGGTAATCCCAAGGATGGTATTGAATACTGCCTTTGGTAGGATGCTGGATGTATAGGTAATTGTCCATAAAAAACTGTGGGCCGGTAATAGGATCGGCACACTTGGCAATTTCATGGATCTGATGTTCTGTAAAGCTCTCCGTTTGGTGAGCTTTTTTTACAATGACACCTTCAAGTGATTTACTCATATAAGTATTTAACATGAACTGCCTGCTTCTCAACTCAAACTATGAGCCTATTTCTATACTGCCATTGAGCATTATCAATTGGCAACATGCTATCAAATTGATGTTTTTGGATAGAATTACTGTGCTTGAAGAATACGAGCAATATGTTGCTCGTAGTGCCAGCTTGACCATAAATTATCCAGCTGTTGCTGTTACAAAAAATTACTTCAACAACAAGCGTGGAGTGCGGTTCAGTAGAGGCAACTTGTATCTACGTGATCTTTATCAGTGCCAGTATTGTGGAGACACTTTCAACAGTGATGCGCTTACTATTGATCACGTGATTCCACGCAGTGCAGGAGGTAAGGTCACTTGGGAAAACGCTGTGACTGCCTGTAAACCATGTAATCACAAAAAAGGCACCAAGCTATGGAAACCCATGCGCATGCCTTTCAAACCTGACTACTATCAATTGGTAAGCAAGTGGAAAAATCGTCCAATACACATCGAACACAAAAGTTGGTACGAGTACCTGGGCATGGAGCAAAAAGGGCGGGCTACCGCTTGACTGGAGGTTCGCCTGTCATGTACGGTAGGCTGAACCACAGTTGGAACCACTCGGGTGATCCTGGCTGAATGTTGTGTTTTTTCTCTAATTCTCGTTTTTCCATGCCAGTACGACTGATATTCATTCCGTCGTACTGTTGCCAGTTAGGCTGTTTTGAATTGTTTACCCCGGCTAGAGCTTTCAATTCGTGAATAGGATCGGTTTCGTCCAGCACTGTATCTAGATTGCCTGTTTCGCCTTCTGGTACAAAATTGCTTGAAGTAAACTTAATCTGTTTCATAGTATTCTTCAATCATTGTGTGCATGATTAAAAACCCTGTGACACAGAGTGCTATGCCAATCAGGTCGCCGCGACTGATATACCAAGTTACCAACATCCAAAAAAGCAAGAAGTTGGCCAGCTTCATTAGTGTTGACCCCAGGGTACGGTGCGATCGCTTTCGTCACCGTTGGGCTGATATTCTTGCTCGCCCATGTTATTGACACCAGCTTTGTTTGGCTTCGCCATAGTACTCTCTTGCGTATCCATTGGCAATTAACAATGAGCGAAGACTTTGTCCATCAAGAATCATGTCGCCCAGCACACGACCACCAAACTTGTCCCAACCATAAAGTGTGACTTGACGCTTCAAGGACTTGGCAACTGCATTTTTAGTAAATGCACTGGCTGCTTCGCCTCTTTGTGCTTCACTTGGACACTGAGCTCTATGTCCTTTTTCTGGAGTATCCACGCCATAGATGCGCACAGCCAATTCTGGCTTGAGGGGCTGCGGCAGGAAAGGTGCTGAGATCACCACAGTGTCACCATCGTTCACACGCACAATCTGCGCATCGTAGGTCACACCTTTTGGCTGCTTGGCAGCAAAGGCTGCAATAGGTAATGCTAGTAGAATTGTTGCTAAAAATTTGTTCATTGAAAACTCCTGAAATGTCAAGTATTTATTTTTATTTGTTTTTGTATCCAGCTGGCTTTGGGCAGTATCTTTACGGTCTCTGGATCGTTGTGTTGCAATTTGCCTGACTGTGGACACATGCTGCAAATTGCATGTGATTGTCTTATGTTAGCAAAATATTCGGTTAAGTCATCTGCCGCTGAATAGGGTTTGTATTTGGGCCAACGCTGTGCAAAGTCTGGTTGAGTATCTTGTAAGTTTGGGTACGGAAAACACTTGTAGAGCAAGTTTTTGTAAATGTACACAGAACCAGGGCTCACACAATGTTCAAATGCCTTGTCTGGGTCGCTGTCAAATGGCACTTTGTTACCAGTTTCATCAAAGTCATAAGGCACCACAAAAGTTTCATTTTGACTCACAGCAATATTCAGGCCAATTGGATTTTCGTATGCAAACTTGTATGGAATGTTTGCACTGACCCAATTGCCGCCGCCCTGCATCACTGACTTGTTGTTCACAACCCAGTCTGTAAAAAGATTTAGAAACTCTGCAATAAGATTTTTGAAAAATCTTCCTTCATCGTCATTCTTGTGCAGTGCCACTCTTATTTCAAGAGGCTGTACTTCGCGAACCCACTCAGTGTCAAAAATTTTTCTCAACAACAATGCATTGGTAGGTATGCTGATTTTAGCACGGGGCCAACACCGCCTGGCCTCACGCACAATGTCCTTGATTCTAGGATGCATGAGAGGCTCGCCCCCAAACAACACTATCCAATCTGGGTCAAGAATCTTACTCCATTGTTGCATGCCTTGAACAAGATCATCGTAATCTGCAACTCCATCTCTTGGTATATCGCTGAGTGTTACACAGCCGCGACAACTCATGTTGCAACTATAAGCAACATGCAAAACCATTCTATATACGCTGTATCTTTTCATTGATAAACAAACACAAAAGGCCCTAGTGGGCCTTTTGTTTACACTATGTCTTTTAGACTTTTATATAACTTGAACAATTTGTCTTCTTGAACTGCTGTTTCGTCCAGTGGATTTGCGGCACGGTTGGCTGTGCCAGGATCCTGTTTTTTAGGACGGTTGAGATCGTTTCCTGCACGAGTAATTGCATCAACTCCTGCGTAACGCTCGTCTGGTTCGTTGGCATATTCTTCAAGGTTGTTGTCAATACTGATCACCTTGGGTTTCTCTTGGTGTGCAGCACCAATCATGCCAGCCATTTTTAGAATCTTGGCCAGTTCTTCTGCTGCATCGCCATCTGCAGTCACGGTAACTGTTTTACGACCAGTCTTGGTATCCATACTGGTGTTAACACTCATACCATCCTGCTGATCCATACTGCCCATTGGACTCATGTCGCCGCATTCGTCTAGATTAGCAGACTCTTCCATGGACTTGCCTTTGCCTTCCGCCATACCACATTCGTTCATGCCATGTTCTGGGCAGTACTGACCTTCAGCGGTAATGTTGCAACCGCCTTCATTAACTTTTTCGTCCTTGTCACCAGTCACTGTGTAGGTTTTACCGCCTACTGTGAATGTTTCCTTGCCTGCACGAATAGCATCGCGCCTTGCTCCGATAAACTCATTGCTCTCGTTGGGCTCTTCTTCAATCGGTTTAATGCCTGCCAATTTGGCCAGTTCTCTTAACCCAGCTTTGGGATTTGGAATAGTTGGTTTGATTGGTGTTGTATCCACTGTTGGTGGTGCTGCTGGTATCACGCTAACGGCCTCAGCAGATTCTGGCGGCACTTCTACTAGATTAGGTATTTCGTTGTCCATGAGTTTCTTGCTGTGACGATGAATGTCTAGTGCATCTCGTAGCTTGTCGCCAAGGTAACCTGTACGCTTGTATTCGTCCATCTCGCCGTGCAGTTCGTTCAGCATTTCTTCTACAGTCTGATCTGTCTCACGCATCATCTCTGCATAATTGATTCCTTCGCTGACTTTGTTTGGTAACCCTTTGTGCTTGGTTTTGGCAAAGTCCTTGGCATCTTTCTTGCTCATGCCCTTAGCTGCTTTTTCCACTTCCTTGCTAGCAGGTTCGTCGCCTTTTTGTGCTGCATGTACCATGCCAAAGAAACGCTGTTGTGATTTGCTCTTGGCCTTTTCCACAATAAACATGGCTTCTAGTTCTGCCATGGTATCTTCTACATAGTGCTCAAGATCTATCGCGCGACCTTCATTTGTTTTGCGCTCACCTTTGTGTTTGTAGGCCTTGGCAGTCACACGCTCTGGACCAAAGTTTTTACGGGGACGACCTTTTTTCTTTGGAGCGTCGCTGGGTGCAGATGCTGACTTTTTAGCACCTTTCTTTAGATTGCCCCACTCATCGTAATCATCATCACTGTCTTGTGCTGCGTCACTGCGATAGCCATATGGCTTTCCACGGTTGCGTTCGCTTTCAGGATCAGTGTTTACGCCTCGCATGGCACCTTGAGCCTTTTGTATTAGATTCATGTCTAAACCAGCTTCTATCATGGTAGCATGATGCTTTTTGCATATCTTAGCAGCTTCTTTGACTTTGTGTGTCAATGAATCATCATGTTTGTCATCAAGGTTGTCCATGATGTATTTGAGTGCTGATTTGAATTCTTTGTTAGTGTTCCAACCACGTTTGCGCATCCACTTGCGTATGGTATGAGCTGCCGCATCGTATTCGCTGTGCTCTTTGTCACTGGTCTTGCGCATGCCTGGTAAGCTACTGTGTGCATCATTCTCGTCGTACTGTGCTTCTTCCATTGGTGCTGGCCGACCACTACGGAATACCTTGGCGCCAACTTTTTCATTTGAGGCGTCTGCACTATCTTGAGCGGCCCGACGACCTGGTTCATTGGCCTTGCGTTGGTAGGCAGGAACCTTGCTGGCAGGGTCGCTGGGATCTTTTATCCAACTCTTGCCTGGCACTGCATCATCATCGCCTGTGCCATAATCTTTACTTTGCGGATGGTCGTTGGGAGCATAACCGCCTGCTTCACTCTGCATGCCGGCCAGTTCACCACTGAACTCGTTGCCTTCTTCTTTGCTCTTGCCCATGGCTTTTTTAATTGCCTTGTCACGACTGCCCATGTATTCGGCCTTGCCAGATTCTTTTTTGCCGTCACCGTCGTAGTCTTTCTTGGCCAGCATGTCTTCGTCTACTTCAACACTCTCGTCATACTTGTTGTGTTTGGCACGAATCTTGTCTAACTCTTGCTCGCTGGCACCGTCACGACCGGCTTTGGCCAACTCTTTCATGCCATCCTTGCCATACTTTTCATTGCCCTTGGCAGCACGACTCATACTGCGTTGTTCGCTTTCAGGCAATGCACCTTTTGGTCCAGCAATTTTATAACCACTGCCATACTGGTCTTTGGTTTTGTAGTCTGCGCCATGCTTGATCAGAGGATCTTTGCCCAGCTTGCTGCGACGCTCCAGTTCATCTGTGCCTGTGTCACGTGGACCGCGGTCCTTGCCTTTGGGCATGTCAAAATGAAAGTATTCATTCAATTGTTTTGCTTCTTGATATCTTTGGGTGAGTCTTTCTGCCAGAGAAGGTGCAGCAGATTTAGCTGAGGAACTTTCGTTCAACTGTTTGAGCATGCTTTCTTGTTTAGGAGCAGGTGGCTCCAGTGCTGACAGCTTGTTCAAAATATTATAAATGTTATCGTGCTTGTTCATGTTCACTTTCCTCGCGGAGTCTTATTTGGTTTTACAGGACTCGTATTATTCTGTGGCAGGTCTGCCAGAGTCTTGGGTGTTTTTTCTTTGTGCAGGTCACTGGCCAAAATATCATCATTGACATTTTTAACCTGTTGCGGTTGATTGGCTTGTCTTGCGGCTTGCAGTTCTTTTAGCAAACTGTGTACACGCTTCATGCCCACATGTACCTGACCTTGGTCATCTTCTTTGTAGGTATCAACTCCTGCTACTAAACTTTCCTCAGGATGAGCATGTAATTCTGATCCTAATATTTCATCTTCTAATGCACTTCTTACCACAATGCAACAGGTAGGAATGCCTGTGTTATTATGAATCACTGCACGAACACCTTCTGGTGTTGCTGGATAATTTAGCTTGACTTCAAACTGTTTACGACCCACAGGACCTAGAGTGTGAAATTCTCTAGTGTAGGCAACCGGTTGATTTTTTGGTTTTGTAATATCTGCTAGATCAAACGCCATTAGGCCGCGTTCAATTTTATCCAGGGTTTCGTTAGGTAACTCGTGGTCAGCAATACGGATACGAAAATCAAAGGTTCGTTTGCTTTCTACAAGATATTGCTTAAATGCTTTCATGGTGGCGCCCTATATCAACTATTTAGCAAAATCAAGCCTTTTTATTCTGTCCAAGGATCTCTTTGAGCAGAGTATTGCGATCAACCACTACACCTTGGCCATCAATAGGAGCTTCGTTAGTGCCTTCTTTCTTGCTGATTTGGTCGATGCGCAGCTTTTTAAGTTGCAGATCAACCATGCGTAATTTTTTATCCAATTTAGCCTGTTTAGCAGTTATGGCGTGCCCTAGCAGCACTCCGGCAGTTTGAAATATTTGTCCTGCATATCTGGCTTCAACATTCATGCCCAAATCCATTAGATCGTTGAACTTGTCCTGAGCCAGCTCTGCAAGATCGTCCATTTCTTTATCTGCTGCTTCTAAATCTCTTACTGTAGGCAGAGCAGAATCAATTTTGTCCAAGGCCTGATCAATTTCACGCAGAGTTTCTGTGTGCTCTTCGATAGTGGCTCTGGCAGTGTGCTCTGTGGGCACAGAAGGCAAGTCAAACAGTTCTTCCAGTTTTTTAGTCATGCAGGTATTTACCGCTTCTTGCCTTGGTGAAAAATCTCATTTTCCGTGACTATCCTGAACTTTAATCCATTGTGCTTGCACCAGGCTGCGGCTGCTTGCCATTTGGCATGATTAAGTGCTACATAGGCTCTGTCACGGGTGCTACGGGCACTCTCCATGGTTGTTTCTGTGCTGGGTTTGACTTCTATTACTTCTGCATGCTTCTGTTGATTCTTATCTATGTAGATGATGAGAAAGTCAGGTACATAGATAGTTTGCTTGTTGGTAAATGGGTTGCGATAAGGAATGTTGATTCCTTCGCTGGACCATTGCAAGATAGAAGGATTGTTATCGCAAAACTGCATGAAGGCAAATTCCCAACCACTACGATAAGTTGGCTGCCTCGGCCCTATGTATTTTTGAGGATTGCGTATTTGAAATTTGCCTTGGGCATAATTACGACTCATACCAGTATAGTTCGTTGCACATAAAAGCCAGTTTTAGGAGTATTGGTTGTTCCTAGCAAACTGGTATTCACTCTATTGAGATTCAAAAAAGTAGCTAAAGTAAGATCCAATTGCCCCGGCGGTAATTTTTTTAGATCAGATAACACTGACATAGGATTGATATTTTGTATTCTGGCTGTGTAAACTACACTAGCGGTGAGCAAACGAGCAGCATTAACATCATCTGTAAATTTTTCAAAATAGCTTTGAATTGCACTGTCTTGGTCACTGGTAACTGCAATAGGGGCATTGTATAAATTATTGAAGAAAGTTTCTTCGGTGAGAGGTTGATTCACCGAAGATAATTGTCTTGGATCTGATAAATTATTTTTCATTAGGTTACCCAAAAGTTCTTAATATCTGGTACTGGTTCAACTTGACCTAAACTGAATTTAGTAAACCAGTCACTGTAGGCATTGGCAAAAGCATTTGTATCAATGATGCCGTCAAAGGCCTGTAACACCAAACTTTCTCTGCTAAAAGATAAAAATTGTTTTATCAAATCTAATACTAGATTAGTGTCTCCGGCCTGACCTGCGGCAATTAAGTTACCACGCAATGTGTCAAATCTATTGATCACTTGAGATTGAGGATCGTCTGCTCTACTTAGAATTCTTGTTTTTAATCTACCCAAGGCATTGTTGTATTCGTTTTGAGTGATATAACCAAAGCCAAGCGTGTTTCTCAAATTGCCAAGTGGGGGAGATCCAGTTTGCAAGGCGTAAATGTAGGACTGGCGTGCATTCAAGAGATCTGGATCGTCTGCTACCACAGAAGCATACAACGGGTTATTCAGCAGTGAAGACATTCTGTTATTTAAGAAATTCAGTCTCGCAGCGTCTTCAGATGTATTAACCACCAGGTCATCTATCTCATTTTGTAAAGCAGCAAATTTTACAACAAAGTTGTTACTGAGCACTCTTGCATTTGGCGAAGGCGGAATTGGTTGTGTTTTAGGATTTCCTTGTCGTACTCCGCCGACAATATTCTCGCTGGTATTCAAACTTATTCTTTGTCGTGCAGCAAGTTCTTCTGACAGTTCTTCTACACTGTAATTTGCTAGTTCTCTTATGCCTGTACCACCTTGAGTTGTTGTAGCAGTTGATGAAGTATTCAATTGCGGAAACGATGGCGTTCTAGTTGGTGTTTGATATCCTGTAGCTACCACTTCGTTACCACTAGTAGCTCTATAATCAACTCGATTAGGTGCTGTGTTATCAGTAACTGGGGTATCCGGTCTATTCACGCCTACTCTTGTATCTGACCCAATGTTATTACTACCGCCCCCAAGAATCTGTGTAGCACCAGCAACAACTAATCCTCCGCCTGCAAGTAACAAGTACGGATTCAATCTTCGAAAGCCGCCAGCAATGTTATTTGTAACATCTCCGATGGCTGGAGCATTCACAGTGCTCAACGGATTTTGGCCGGTTAAGATTGCTTTACTAACTTGTTCAATTCCTTCTGTTTTAAGGATTTCACCAAAATTAACCCCTTTGAAGGTTTGTGTAGCTCTATTAATTTTTGCAAAGGCGCCGGCAACATTGCCTTCTGCCAAATCTGCAAGCGCCGAATCAATAGTACCAATCAATCCGCCGGGCCCGAAGATACTGCGAGTAGCACCTGCTGTTAACGAACTTTCTGTGTTATCATACAACAATAACAAACTGTCACCAAAAGTATCGTTTGTTACAAAACCTTTGTAATACTTAACCGTTTCATATGTTACTGTCATTTCATGTTCAAGTAAATTTGATCCGTCGGCAGTGTGCTCGCCATGCTTGAACGATGTTATCACTGGGTTTATCAACATGTACTCGCTAAATCTTCCTAGAGTAAAACTGAATATACGAATGGCCTTGATAGGATGATAATCAACATCCCGGTTAAAAAATTCTATTGGTCTTAATCCGTATCCCCACTTATCTTGTGTTCTTGCCTTGTACTTGTGATGTTGAGGATACAGTGCTGGGTCGTGCAAGCTGTCTTGATAAAAATAAGTCATGTAGTCATACCAAAACTCTCTCACAATGTCAGCACTGTCAT
>Ga0194123_10002335_pt1 | contig 25122 bp, 20 predicted proteins | sample TA2MahsurfametaG_5_FD_155479 | JGI IMG/M metagenome (GOLD analysis project Ga0194123, IMG submission 155479) | Freshwater microbial communities from Lake Tanganyika, Tanzania - TA2015023 Mahale A surface | ecosystem: Environmental > Aquatic > Freshwater > Lake | place: Tanzania: Lake Tanganyika... | reverse complement strand
TGCGCGGAATGGTGAGGTCGACGTTCTTGAGGTTGTGCTGGCGGGCGCCCCGCACCCGGATCACATCCTCCAGCGAGCCGCCGCTGAGCACGCGGCTGCCATCGAGCTGGGCCACCTTCTCGTGCAGAGTGAGAGCTGGCTTGTCCTGGCTGCTCTTGGCGCGGGGCATCCAGTCGCCTCGGGAACGGCAGAGTCTACGGGGGGTGGCTGCTCAGCTGGGCTCAGCGGGGACAACAGGTCTGCCAGACACCCTGATGCTCGTAACCATGGTCATGACCATGGTCCTGTTGAGAAGAGATCACCGGCGCGCTTGAGCCAGCTGCAGCTCCTCACTCACCTGCCACAGCCGCGCACCCTGGGCAGGATCCAACGCCGCCTTGGCCATCGGGACAGCCTTGGGCCAGCCCTTCATGCCGCCGAGCTCGCTGGGGCCGTAGTGGCCGCCAGGCTGAGCTTCAGGTGCCGTGAGCGCAAACAACTGGGGCAGTGCACCCTGGGCTGCACTCTGAAACAGCGGACCCATGAGCCTGTACGCCAGCCGCTCCAGCTTGGAGCCGTTGGCTGCCACCGAGGTGGGCTGCAGGTTGGTGCGGGCCAGGCCGGGGTGCGCCGCGGCCGAGAGCAGCTGCGGATGACGCCGCTGCAGCTCTTGGGCAAACACGACATTGGCCAGCTTGCTCTGGCCGTAGGCTTTCCAGCGGTCGTAGTGGCGCTCACCCTGCAGATCGTCAAAGTCAAGCTGGCCGAAGTACTGCGCCCCCGAGGTGACCTGCACCACCCGCGCTGAAGCGCTGGCCAACAGCAACGGCAGCAGCAGCTGGGTCAGCGCAAAGTGGCCCAGGTGGTTGACGCCGAACTGCAGCTCGAATCCCTGGGCCGTCAGCGTGCGGGGCGGCGCCATCACTCCGGCATTGTTGAGCAACAGGTCGAGACGGCTATGGCTGGCAGCCAGTTGTTGGGCGGCCCGACGCACGCTCCCAAGGTCAGCGAGATCGAGTTCAAGCAGGGCGATGCGGTCCTCGCTTGAAGTGTTCATGGAATCCAAACCGGCCGTGACCTCTGCGGCCTGTAGATCCCGCCGCGCCTGTTCGGCCTTAGCCAGCGTGCGGCAGGCCAGCACCACCTGGGCACCCTTCGCCAGCAGGGCACGAGCGCTCTCCAGGCCCAGGCCGCTGTTGGCGCCAGTGACCAGGGCGATGCGACCGCTCTGGTCGAGCATGTCTGCCACTGTCCAGCGCTGGGCTGCTGTTGAAGCCATGTCTGGTCAAATCGAGGTCACGTTAACGAGAACGCCCAGACGACATTGCTGATCCAGGGCGCGGATCCAGCAAAAAATGCAGAAATCTGCATTGCGCTCACTCGTGCGCACCACCAGAGGGCCATCGGGTGGCTGGAAACCACCCTTGATGCCTGTGCCAATGGTGAAAGGCTGCGATTGCTGCCCATGGTGAGCGCAGGCTTCTTGTGCTTGGTCACCCATCCGCGTGTCTTCGTTGAGCCAACCCCTCTGGAAACGGCCCAGTCCTTTATGAGCGGCAATGCCATCAGTGATGGATGGATTGCCGCAGCGGTCCTCAGCCGCGATGAATGCCTGGCGACGTTTGACAGGGATTTCGTGAACCAGTTGCCCTCCAGGCAACTGGTTCTGTTGGACGGCTGAACCGTCGCATTCAGGCCGCCCGCTTGAGCAGGCTGGTGGCATAGCTCTGGGCTTCGCCCAGGTCACCCCCGGCCAGCTCGGCCAGCTCGGCCGCTCGTGCCTGAGTGTCCCGCAGGTGGGACACTCGCGTGTGGGTTGCGCCGGCTTGGACGACCTTGCTGACGCGGTAGTGGTGGTCGGCCGCGGCCGCCACCAGCGGCTGGTGGGTGACGCAGAACACCTGCCGCTGGGACGCCAGTTGCTGCAGCAGTTCGGCCATCGCACCGCTGACACGGCCGCTGACACCACTATCGATCTCGTCGAACAACAGGGTCACGTGCGCATCGGCCGCGGCCAGGCAGGTCTTGAGCGCCAGCAAAAAGCGCGACATCTCGCCGCCCGAGGCCACCTCGGCCAGCGGCGCCAGGGGCTGACCCGGGTTGGCCGAAAACAGAAACTGCACGGCATCGGCGCCGTCGTCGCTGGGGGCGGCGGGCTCCAGCTTGACGGCAAAACGCACATGGGTCAGGCCCATGGGACGCAAGGCCGCCAACAGTTGTTGCTCCAACTGGGTGGCAGCGGTGTGGCGCGCCTGCGTCAGGCTGGTGTTGGCAGCATCGCGGGCGCGGCGCGCCTCGGCTTCGGCAACCTCAAGCGCTGCAAGCGACGCCTCACCGCCGCCCGGGGCGAGCTGCTCGCGCAGCTGATCACGCAGGGCGATCAACGCTGTTAGGTCCTGCCCATGGCGGCGCTCAAGCGCCTTGAGCTGGGCCATGCGCTCCTGCAGGGCCGCCAGGCTCTCGGGGTCGCTCTCCAGGGCGCTGCCATAGCGGTCCAGGTCACGGGCCAGGTCCTGCAGCAACGCAGAGGCATCGCTGCAGGCCTGCGCCAGTGGGCCCGCCCCCGCGGGATCGAGGGCCGCCATCTGGGCGAGTTCCTGCTCGCAGGCAGCGAGATGCTCGAGCGCCGAGGGCACCTCCTCGGCCCCCTCCTGCAGCCGCCCCAACAGGGTCATGACCCCTTCCTGCAGGCGCACACCATGGGCGAGGCGGTCCTGCTCGGCCTGCAGCCGCTGGCGCTCGTGCGGATCATCCAATTGGGCCGCCTCCAGATCGACCAGCAACTGCTCCTGTTGCTGGCGCTGCTGCTGCAGCTGATCCCACTGGCTGCGGGCACTCTCCAAAGCTGCAGCCGCCTGCTTCCAGGCGCGGTGGGCCGCAGCCACCGGCTCGAGAGCTTTGGCAAGGGCATCACCACCAAAGCGATCGAGCCAGCGGCGCTGCTGACCCGGACGCGCCAGCTGCTGGGTCTGGCCCTGCACAGTCAGATCCAGCAGCAGGGGCCGCAACTCCTGGATCTGCTGGCGGTTCACGGCCACACCATTGAGCCGGTGGCGGCTGCTGAGGCGCTCCTCGCTGAGGCGCCACTCGCGGCTGAGCAGCAGCTCGTCATCGTCGAGCTCGAACTCCTGCTCGCTCAGCCAGGCCTGAAGCGGCGGCGTGAGGCTGAAACTCGCTTCAATCACGCCCCGCTCGGCCCCCTGCCGCAGCAAGCGAGGTCCTGAGCCCCCCAAAAGGGCATCAAGGGCATCGAGCAAAATCGATTTGCCCGCACCGGTCTCACCGGTCAGCACGGTGAAACCGTCACCGAAATTCAGCTCGAGAACCTCGATGAGGGCGATGTTCTCAAGCCGCAGACCGGTGAGCACGGCAGTCTCCGAAGGTGCAGCGGTGATCGGCCCGACCGTAGCGGCTGTCTCTTTCGTTTAGAAGGGGGGTGGTGCCAAGCCGCAGGCCGCCCGACCGCCATGGTCAGTTCCCCGTCTCATACCAGCGCTGAAACAGCTGCCGAGATCAGCGACTTCATTGAAGCGGCGGGTTTGCTCGCGTACGACCCCGAGGCCATCACCCGCATCTATGCCGGCCACCCGGGTCGCCTGCTGAAACGTTTCTGGCAGACCCTGGTGCCGATCGGCCTGTACCTGCTGGGGGTCGGCTTCGACTGGTTGATTCAACGACTGAAAGACCCCGACGTGGCCCGCGCCCGCGCCAAGGAGGCGGCCGACCTGGTGGCGTCGCTGGGCCCCGCCTTCATCAAAGCCGGCCAGGCGCTGAGCACCCGGCCCGACATCGTGCCGCCGCTGCTGCTCGAGGAGCTGGCCCAGCTGCAGGACCAGTTGCCTGGCTTTGAGTCGGCCCTGGCGATGGCCTGCATCGAAGAAGACCTGGGCGCACCGGTCTCCGAGATCTATGCCCAATTGGATCCTGAACCGATCTCGGCCGCGTCCCTGGGCCAGGTGCACAAAGGCGTGCTGCACAACGGCGAGAAGGTGGCGGTCAAGGTGCAACGCCCCGGCCTGCGCGAACAGATCACCCTCGATCTCTACATCGTGCGCAACATCGCCGCCTGGCTCAACCGCAACGTTGGCCTGATCCGCAGTGATCTGGTGGCCCTGATCGACGAGCTGGGCAAGCGGGTGTTCGAGGAGATGGACTACTTCAACGAAGCCTCGAACGCTGAAAAGTTCGCCCAGCTGCACGCCCACAACCCCCGCATCGCCGTGCCGCGCATCCACCGCGAGGCCACCAGCCGCCGCGTGCTGACGATGGAGTGGATCGATGGCGTCAAGCTCACCAACCTCGAGGCGGTGCGCGAGCTCGGTTTCGATCCCGACGACATGGTGCAGGTTGGGGTCGACTGCAGCCTGCAGCAGCTGCTGGAGCACGGCTTCTTCCACGCCGACCCGCACCCGGGCAACCTGCTGGCCCTGGCCGATGGACGCCTGGCCTACCTCGATTTCGGCATGATGAGCGAGGTCACCAGGGAGTCGCGCACCGGCCTGATCCAGGCGGTGGTGCACCTGGTCAACCGCAATTTCGGCAAGCTCTCCAAGGACTTCGTCAGCCTCGGTTTCCTGGCTGAAGACGTGAACCTCGAGCCGATCGTGCCGGCCTTTGAAACGGTGTTCGGCCAGGCGCTCGAGCAGGGCGTCAGCCGCATGGACTTCAAGGCCGTCACCGACGACCTCAGCGGCGTCATGTACCGCTTCCCGTTCCGGGTGCCGCCCTATTACGCCCTGATCATCCGCTCGCTGGTGACCCTGGAGGGCATCGCCCTCAGCGTCGACCCCGACTTCAAGATCCTGGGCGCGGCCTATCCGTACTTTGCGCGGCGGTTGATGGAAGATCCCGATCCATCACTGCGCCAGAGCCTCAAGGAGATGCTGTTTGACGGTGAGGTGTTCCGCTGGCAGCGGCTCGACAACCTGGTGGCCAGCGCCGCCCAGGGCAGCCAGCTCGACCTGGAAGGACTGCTCGATCAGGTGATCGCCTTTCTGTTCTCAGACAACGGCGGTCTGCTGCGCAACCAGTTGGTGCAGGCCGCCGTCGACAGACTCGACAGCCTGGCCTGGCAGGCCACCTTGCGGCTCAGCCGCAGCCTGCCCAAACCGCTTCAGGCTCTGCAACCAGTCGGTCTGCGGGACCAGGCGCAACAGGCCAACACCGCGATGGATGACCTGCTGCTCGACCTGGAGCCGATCCGCCAGCTGCTGCGGATCCTCAGTGCTCTGCCGGGCTTTGAACCGCAGCTGCTGCTCAGCCGCCTGCCAGCGGTGCTGTCGGCACCTCAGTTCCGACGCATGGGTCTGGATCTGGCCCAGGGTCTGGCCGAGCGCTCACTGGTGCGTTTGCTGCGAGACGTGCTGGTGAAACCTGATCAGAGCTCACTGCAACCGGCCTAAATTTCAGCTGCACTGGATCAGCAGCGGTGAACAGTCGAATCAGCAGGCGTCGGCGGATCGTTGGTGCTGCCCTAGCCCTGCTCACGCTTGCGCCCGTGCTGCAGCCGCTGCCTCTGCAGGCTGCCCAGAACCTGGTGTTTGTCAGCGGAGCCTTTCGCCGCTCCATTCCGGTTGCCGATCTGGAGTACCTGGCCGAAACCGGCCGTGCCCGGGGCTTGCTGGCCGATGTGCTGAGCCTGACCAAGCAGGACCCCGCCACCGTGGCCAAGTTGCTGAAGGAATCGATCAGCCTGCCGATCACCCTGGTGAGCCGGCTGCTCAACACCCGCATCGGCGAAGCGCTGCTGCAACGGGTAGGGGCGATCCTGTCACCGCTCTACGCGGGCAACGACAGCATTCCTGCACTGCGTTCAGCCATCATTTTGGGCATGGTGCAGGGCAAGGGATCGCTCTCGGCCATCTCGTTCTTCAAGGCCTATCCAACCGCCGAACTCGAGGTCAGCATTCCGGCCCTGTTGAGCCTCATGCAGAAGGCCAGCTCGATCAGCGATCTGGTGCGATTCTTCTCGGAATCTCCGCTCGATGGGCTCAAGGGCAACGATCGCCCTGCTGGCGGCACTGGGACCGCTGGTAGCTGAGCCGTAGATTCGCCTCAGTCCTTCCTGCCATGCCGTGCCCCTGCTGCGATCGCTGCGGAACCTGGGCAAACGGCCGATTCACCAAGACTGGCCAGGCCTGATCGAGGCCTACAGAGCTTGGCTGCCGGTCAGCAGCAGCACGCCGGTGATCAGCCTGCGCGAAGGCGGAACCCCGTTGATTCCGGCGCCATCGATCGCGGCGCAGATCGGCCGAGGGGTCAGGGTCTTCTTGAAATACGACGGTCTCAACCCAACCGGATCCTTTAAGGATCGGGGCATGACCATGGCCATCTCCAAGGCCAAGGAAGCTGGTTCAGAAGCCGTGATCTGCGCCAGCACCGGCAACACCTCAGCAGCTGCAGCGGCCTATGCCAGACGGGGCGGCATGCGGGCCTTTGTGCTGATTCCCGATGGCTATGTGGCCCAGGGAAAATTGGCCCAGGCCCTGCTCTACGGCGCCGAGGTAATCGCCATCAAAGGCAATTTTGACCGGGCCCTGGCGATCGTCCAGGACGTCGCCAACCAGTACCCGATCACCCTAGTCAATTCGGTCAACCCCTACCGCCTGCAGGGCCAAAAGACGGCGGCCTTTGAAGTGGTGGATGCACTGGGCGATGCCCCCGACTGGCTCTGCATTCCAGTGGGAAATGCCGGCAACATCACCGCCTACTGGATGGGCTTTGGCGAATACCGCCAAGCAGGCCGTAGCCGCAAACTGCCCCGCATGATGGGCTTTCAGGCTGCTGGATCTGCCCCACTGGTGCTGGGTCAGACCGTTGAGCAGCCCGACACGATCGCCACGGCGATCCGAATCGGCAATCCGGTCAACAAAGACAATGCCCTGCGCGTCGAAGCCGAGAGCAACGGCGGCTTCATGGCCGTCACCGACAGCGAAATCATCGCCGCCTACAAGCTTCTGGGCAACCATGAAGGGGTCTTCTGTGAGCCCGCCAGCGCTGCCTCAGTCGCTGGTCTGCTGAAACGCAAAGACGAGGTTCCGAGCAACGCCACCGTGGTCTGTGTGTTGACCGGTAACGGACTGAAGGACCCCAGCACCGCCATCGAGAACAACGACGCACGTTTTCATACCGGCCTTGATGCGGATACGGCGACAGTCGCCAAGGTGATGGGTTTTTAAAACCAGAACCAGTCGACAAAGCGACTGCTGAAAGACTGGGGAAAAGATCCCGAGAATTGCGGGCAACGGGCAGCCTGCGTCCGGGCGTTGATCGAGCCTGTTTTCCCAAGCGACGGGAAACCTGGGAAATCGGCCAGTTTTCCAAGATCCGGAACCGCGATTCCGCAATCCAGAAGGCGTCAATTTCCTTGGAGCAGCAGGGGCTTTGATCCGTTTTCCACGGTTTCCGAAGGCCCTACTACGACGGATTGCTTTTGTTTTTTTGAATCAATCCAATCCAAACAGCACTGAGGCTTGGGGGGCTTCCCGGCCCATCAGCCCCGTTGCGCTTCGCAGCAGGCTGTGGAAGCGTGGGGAGCCCATCGGGCCCCTGCCCTGTCCTGTTGCCATGAAGCTGGTTTGCTCCCAGTCAGAACTCAGCTCTGGCCTGCAGCTGGTGAGCCGTGCCGTTGCCGCCAGGCCCACCCATCCGGTGCTGGCCAATGTGTTGCTCACCGCCGATGCCGGCACCGGTCGCCTCAGCCTGACGGGGTTTGATCTGAGCCTTGGCATTCAGACCAGCATTGCGGCAACGGTTGAGGTCAGTGGTGCCATCACCCTGCCGGCGCGCCTGTTTGGTGAAATCGTCAGCCGCCTCTCATCAGACAGTCCGATCACCCTGAGCTGCGCTGAGGGCAATGAACAGCTCGAGCTCACCAGCCTCTCGGGCAGCTACCAGATGCGGGGAATGCCCGCCGATGATTTTCCCGATCTGCCCTTGGTGCAATCCGGGGTTTCGATTCGCCTGGAAGCGCAGTCCCTGATCCAGGGACTGCGCGCCACCCTGTTTGCCAGCAGTGGCGATGAGGCCAAACAGCTGCTGACTGGGGTGCATCTGCAACTTGAGCCCGATGCCCTTGAGTGTGCCGCCACCGATGGGCACCGCTTGGCGGTGTTGCGCTTGCCGCAGGCGCAAACCACTGCGGAGCCGTTTGAAGTGACCGTTCCGGCACGCTCGCTGCGTGAACTGGAGCGTTTGCTCTCAGGGCGCTCCAGTGACGAGCCCCTGAGCCTGTTTTGTGATCGCGGCCAGGTGGTGTTTCTCTGGGCTGATCAGGTGCTCACCAGCCGCAGTCTCGATGGCGCCTATCCCAAGTACCGCCAGTTGATCCCCGAGAGCTTCAGCCGTCAGATCCAGATCGATCGTCGCGCCCTGGTCGCTGCACTCGAGCGGGTCGCCGTTCTGGCTGATCAGCACAACAACGTGGTCAAGCTCAGCGCTGACCCCCAGGCTGGCCAGTTGCAGATCAGCGCTGATGCGCAAGATGTCGGTAGCGGCTCAGAGGCCATCGGCGCCCAGGTCAGTGGCGAGGCCATTCAGATCGCGTTCAATGTGCGCTACCTGCTCGACGGCCTCAAGGCGATGGCCTGCGAGCAGGTGGTGCTGTGCTGCAACGGACCCACCACCCCGGCGATCCTGTCGCTGCCCGATGATCCCCAGTTCACCTATCTGGTGATGCCGGTTCAGATTCGTCAGTGATCGGCCGGTGAGCTTGCCGGAGCAACTGTTGCTGAGCGATCTGTTGCGGCGCCGTGTGCGCTGCGACCAGGGGCTCGATCATGGTGTTGGCTTCGTTGCCTGGATGCATCCTCCGGTGCATCGTCTGTTGGGTTGGGCGAGCCGGCCCTCCTCGTTTGGGCCGAAGCGAGAGGTCTGGCGTCTCAACCAGCTGCGTGGCCTTGGCGAGCTTGAGGTGCTTGTCAAAGGTGAACCTGCCCAAAGTGATCAGACCACCCTTGAGCGTTTGCCCACGCTGATGCAGGCCCAGTTGTTTGGTCTTGGCGATCAGCCCCTGGGAACGCTGGTTGATGCCGCGGTTGACCTGCGTACCGGTGCCATTCGCCATTACCTGGTCAGCCGCAGCGATCCGCGCCTGCCTGGCAGCAGTCGCTGGCGCCTGAGCCCGGAGCGGATCGACGATCAACGGCCTGGGCAGGTGTTTGCCCGATTGCAGGAGCTCGACGATTTGCCGCTGGCCCGCGCCAGTGTGCGCCAGGAGTTCATGCGCCGCTCGCGCCGTTGGCGCGACCAGGTTCAAGATCTGGGCGATCGTTTTGAGCAGAAGGTGGAAGGCTGGCTCGAAGACCCCCCTTGGCCTGAAGAGTCGCCACGGCAGCCGTTTGAGCAGGAGCCCTGGGACCAGGACGACTGGGATCAGGAGCCTGCGCAGCAGCCGAATCCTCGCTCGCGGCGATCGCACGAGCGGGCTTCACAGCCTGGAGACGACCCCTGGATCTGATACTGGAGGGCTGACGCCCGGCCACCGTGTTCGAGCCTGACTATCCCCTGGCCGAGGCTCTCAAGAAGGAGAACCTCTCCCAGGCCGATTACGACGAGATCTGCCGGCGTTTGGGGCGCGCCCCCAACCGGGCCGAGCTGGGCATGTTCGGTGTGATGTGGTCCGAGCACTGCTGCTACCGCAACAGCCGGCCGCTGCTGGCTGGTTTTCCGACTAGCGGCCCGCGCATCCTGGTGGGCCCCGGTGAGAACGCCGGTGTGGTGGACCTGGGCGAGGGCCAGCGCCTCGCGTTCAAGATCGAGAGCCACAACCACCCTTCGGCGGTGGAGCCGTTCCAGGGGGCGGCCACCGGCGTCGGCGGCATTCTGCGCGACATCTTCACGATGGGCGCCCGGCCGATCGCCCTACTCAACGCCCTGCGCTTCGGCCCCCTGGAGGATGAGCGCAATGTGGGCCTGATCGAGGGCGTGGTGGCCGGCATCGCCCACTACGGCAACTGCGTGGGCGTGCCCACCGTGGGCGGCGAGGTGGCCTTTGATCCCAGTTACAGCGGTAATCCGCTGGTCAACGCCATGGCCCTGGGGCTGATGGAAACCGAGGAGATCGTCTGCTCCGGCGCCCGCGGGGTGGGTTATCCGGTGGTCTATGTAGGCAGCACCACCGGCCGCGACGGCATGGGCGGCGCCAGCTTTGCCAGTGCCGAGCTCAGCGAGGCCAGCCTCGATGATCGCCCCGCCGTGCAGGTGGGTGATCCCTTTCTGGAGAAGGGCCTGATCGAGGCCTGTCTTGAGGCCTTCCAGAGCGGTGATGTGGTCGCCGCCCAGGACATGGGCGCCGCCGGCCTCACCTGCAGTTGCTCTGAAATGGCGGCCAAGGGCGGTCTCGGCATCGAGCTCGATCTTGATCGCGTGCCTGAGCGGGAGCCGGGCATGACCCCCTACGAGTTCCTGCTGTCTGAATCCCAGGAGCGCATGCTGTTTGTGGTGAAGCCAGGGCGTGAGCAGGCGCTGATGCAGCGCTTCACCCGCTGGGGTCTGCAGGCGGCTGTGGTGGGTCGTGTGCTGCAGGAGAACGTGGTCCGTGTTCTGCAGAAGGGACAGGTTGCCGCTGAGGTGCCTGCCAGCGCCCTGGCCGATGACACCCCGATCAACCACCACGACCTGCTCAGCGACCCCCCGGCCGACCTTCAGGCCCACTGGCGCTGGAGCGAATCCGATCTGCCGGCTGCCGGTGCGTCTGGCATCACCCCAGTCTCGGGTTCAAGGTCAGGGCAGCCCACCAGCTGGAGCGAGGCGCTGTTGGCCCTGCTCGATGACCCCACGATCGCTTCCAAGCGTTGGGTCTACCGCCAGTACGACCATCAGGTGCAGGCCAACACCGTGGTTCCCCCGGGTGGGGCCGATGCAGCGGTGGTGCGCCTGCGACCCCAGCAGGGTGATGGTTCCCTGCGGGCTTCAAGGCGCGGGGTGGCGGCTGTGGTCGATTGTCCCAACCGTTGGGTGGCCTTGGATCCCGAGCGCGGTGGCATGGCCGCAGTGGCCGAGGCGGCCCGCAACCTCAGCTGCGTGGGCGCCGAACCCCTGGCGATCACGGACAACCTCAATTTCCCTTCGCCTGAAACCCCCACGGGGTACTGGCAACTGGCGATGGCTTGCCGCGGCCTCTCGCAGGCGTGCACGGTGCTGGAAACGCCGGTCACCGGCGGCAATGTCTCGCTCTACAACGAGACCCGGCTGCCCGATGGCTCCATGCAGCCGATCCACCCCACCCCGGTGGTCGGCATGGTGGGTCTGGTCCATGACCTGAACCGCTTGTGCGGCCTGGCTTGGCGCCAGAGCGGCGATGCCATCTGGTTACTCGGTGTTCCGCTCGACGCCGATGCAACTGCGCTGGATGCGCGGGTGTCCTTGGCGGGCAGCAGCTATCTCGAGGTGGTGCACGGCCAGCTCACCGGTCGTCCGCCGCTGATCGATCTGGATCTTGAAAAGTCCGTTCAGGCAGCCCTGCGTCAGGCGATTGCGGCTGGTTTCGTGGCTTCAGCCCACGATCTCAGCGATGGTGGCCTGGCCGTGGCTGCCGCTGAATCGTGCATGGCCTCGGGGCTGGGGGCCGCGCTGCAGCTGCCGGCTTCAGGCGTCCGCTTCGATCGTCTGTTGTTTGCTGAAGGGGGCGGCCGCATCGTGGTGAGCGTGCCCGCTGAGCACGATCAGGCCTGGCGCGCCCTGTTGGGCTCAGTGCCAGCTCAGCCGATCGGTGTGGTGACGTCCAGCCCCGAGTTGCTGATCAGCGCCGCTGATCAGCCCCTGCTCGCTGTGTCTAACAAGCAGCTGAGCCAGGTGTTTGAGCAGGGTTTGCCGCGGCGCATCGGCAGCGCTGTGCCACCCACGGCCTGAGGAATCCGCTTCATGCAGAATGCAATACGACGGTTGCCGCCGGGTTCTGTGGACGATGTCGTTTCCCCGTCCCTGACAGCCGCCTGGGGCACCAGCGTTGGTGATCGTCCCGACAAACCGGAAGAAGCCTGTGGGGTTTTTGCGGTGCTGGCAGCGAACCAGCCCGTGGCCAATCTCACCTACTTCGGGTTGTACGCCCTGCAGCACCGCGGTCAGGAATCGGCAGGGATCGCGGTTTTTGATGGTTCCAACCAGGTCCGCCTGCACAAGGACATGGGCCTGGTGTCGCAGGTCTTTGATCAGCTGGTGCTCGAGCGCCTCAGCGGTGAGCTGGCCATCGGTCACAACCGCTATTCGACCACCGGCAGCAGCAAGGTCTGCAATGCCCAGCCTGTGCTGTTGATGACCCGGCTGGGTCCCCTGGCACTGGCCCATAACGGCAACCTGGTCAATGCAGCTGAACTGCGCGAGTCACTGCTCGAGCACACCGACCAGTTCAACTCCAGCACCGATTCCGAGTTGATCGCCTTTGCGATCCAACAGGAAGTGAACCGCGGCAACGACTGGGATGGGGCCATCCGAGCGGCCGCTGCTCGCTGCCGTGGTGCTTTCAGCTTGGTGATCGGCACTCCCGAAGGCTTGTTTGCCTTGCGCGATGGCCACGGGATCAGGCCGTTGGTGTTTGGCCACCTTGGTGAGGTTGCCGATGCCCAGTGGGTGGTGAGCAGTGAAACCTGCGGGCTCGACATCATCGGCGCCGCCTATGACGACGATGTGCAACCCGGTGAGCTGATTCAGTTCCGCAAGGGCGATGCCACGGTGCATCGCGACCGCTGGTGCAGCGAACCCGCCAAGTTGTGCGTGTTCGAAATGATCTATTTCGCGCGTCCCGACAGTCGCTTCTTTGGTGAATCGCTCTACAGCTACAGGGTGCGCATCGGTGAGACCCTGGCGCGCGAAACCCCTGTCGATGCCGACATTGTCATCGGCGTCCCTGATTCAGGTATCCCTGCAGCCATTGGCTATTCGCAGCTGAGCGGCATTCCCTATGGCGATGGCCTGATCAAGAACCGCTATGTGGGTCGCACGTTCATTCAGCCCACCCAAGCCATGCGTGAGGCGGGCATTCGCGTCAAGCTCAATCCCCTGCCCGATGTGCTGGCCGGCAAGCGGGTGGTGGTGATCGATGACTCGATCGTGCGCGGCACCACCAGTCGCAAGCTGGTGGCAGCCCTGCGCGATGCCGGTGCCACCGAGGTGCACATGCGCATCAGCTCACCGGCGGTCACCCATCCTTGCTTCTACGGCATTGACACTGACACCCAGGACCAGCTGATCGCAGCCCGGCTCACGCTTGAGGAGATCAGCGCCCATCTGGGTGTTGATTCGTTGGCTTATCTCAGCAAAAAGGGCATGGTCGAGGCAGCCCAGACCCACGCATCGGAGTTCTGTACGGCCTGTTTTGACGGGGCCTATCCCATTGCCATGGATGACACGGTGAGTTCAAGCAAGCTGATGCTTGAGCCCGGGGGCTTGGCGGCTACGGTACTTCGCTGAGTCGGTCGCTGATCAGCGGCACCAGCTCGGTGATCTCCTGCTTGCTGGCCAAAGGCAGGCTTTGTCCTGGGCCTGATCCATCCTCCAGGGGGAGTTCAGTGGTGGCCAGGCGCAGGCTGGATGCATGGTCCGCCAGCCGAACACCGACGATGGCAGCGGCGTCGCTGACCAGATCCACCAGGCTGTCGTTGCGCTGCAGGAATTGCAAGCCGATCTGACCGAGGTCGCCACGCAGACAAGGACGCAGCTGGGCCACATCGAGCCGTTTGATCTGTCCCTGCCGGCTGGCCAGCAGCACGGCACCAGAGGGGCCCACCTCAGCAGCTCCAACAATGGCTTCACCGGGAAGTAGGCGCATCAGCACCGGCCCCTGGGCGGTGCGGCCCATGAGCGGCAGGTTGCTGTCGTTGACCGCCAGCCGCAGCAACCGGGCCGTTGAGCTGCCCACCACCACTTCACGGCCTTCGCGGCAGACCACCACCCGCTGCAGCTGAACCCCTTCTTTGAGCTTGAGCACCGTGGCAGCTCGGCCAGAAAGATCCTGAACGTCTTCGAGGGGAAGCCGTTTGAAACGGCCATCGCTGCTCAGCAGCCCAAGACTGATGCCTTCTCCACTGGGCAGCGGCAGCACCTGCACCACCGGATCGCCGTTGAGCCCATCGGGCAAGAAGCGCTCCAGATTGCCGGGTTGTTGCCCGGCAAACTCCCAACGCAACAAAGCCACCCTGCCGCTGGCCGTGAACGCCAGCAGCGCCGGTTGGCTGCTGATGCTCAGAATCAGCCGTGCCGGTGCTGCGTGATCACCCAGGGGGGCGGCTTCATCGAGATGCAGGCGGCCCAGCATCTGGGGCGTCACGATCTTGACGCTGCCGTCGCTCTGGATCAGCAGACGACTCTCGCTGCTCAGCGCAGCGAAGGCCTGTTGCCGTTGCAGTTCGGCATTGGGACGCACGGCTGCAGCCCGCTGGGCGACCAGTTCGTCGCCCCCTTCGATCAGGCGGGTGCGGCGCGGGGTGGCAAAGCGTTTCTTGAGTTGTTTGAGTTCGCCGATCAAGGTGTCGAGCAGGGCACCGCGGTCGTCCAACAGGTGGCGCAGGCGCAGTCGTTCCTGGCGCAGGTCACCGGCTTCCTGACGCAGGCTTTCCTGCTCCAGTCCCGTCAATCGGCGTAGTGGCATCGCCAAGACGGCATCAGCCTGACGTTCGCTCAGATCCAGATGCACCTGCAGGCTGGCGCGGGCACTGCCAGCGTCCCGTGCCTCGCTGATCATGGCGATCACGCGCTGCAGGGCATCGAGGGCCTTGATCAGGCCTTCGACCACCTCAAGCCGGTCCTCGCATTTCTTGAGGGCGTGGCGAGTGCGCCGGATCAGCGTCAGCTCGCGGTACTCGAGAAACTCCTGCAGCAGTTGCCGCAGGCTCAGCTGCACCGGCTGGCCGTTGACCAGGGCCAGCAGAATCGCGCCGAAGTTGCTCTGCAGCGAGGTGCGCCGCTGCAGATCGCCCAGCACCGTCTCAGCATTGGCGTCACGACGCAGTTCGACCACAATCCGCATGCCGTCGCGGTCGCTCTCGTCGCGAATGTCGGCGATACCCCCGATCTTGCCGTCGTTGACCTGCTCGGCCAATTTTTCGATCCAGCCCGCTTTGCTGAGTTGGTAGGGCAGCTCGGTGATCACCACGGCGCTGCGGCGGTGCCGTCCTTTGCCTGGCTGCACTTCTTCGATGTGGGCCACCCCCCGCATCGGAATGCTGCCGCGGCCGACCAGGTAGGTGTCGCGCACACCGCTGCCCGCCAGCACCTCGCCGCCGGTCGGAAAGTCCGGCCCAGGCACCAGCTCCAGCAGCTTGTCGTCGCTCAGATCGGGTTTGCGCACTAGGGCGATCAGTGCATCCACCACCTCACCGAGGTTGTGAGGTGGAATGTTGGTCGCCATGCCCACGGCAATGCCGGTGCAGCCGTTGAGAAGCAGAAACGGCAGTTGTGCGGGCAGCACCGTCGGTTCCTGCTGGGAGCCATCGAAGTTGGGCGCAAAGTCGACCGTGTCGTTGCCGATCTCATCGAGCATCGCCTCGTTGGCGATCGGCGCCAGCCGCGTTTCGGTGTAACGCATGGCCGCTGGCGGGTCGTCGTCGACCGAGCCGAAGTTGCCGTGGCCATCGAGCAGGGGGTTGCGGCTGGCAAAGGTCTGCACCAGCCGCACCAGGGCGTCATAGACCGCCTGGTCGCCATGGGGGTGGTACTTGCCGAGCACGTCGCCGACGACACGGGCGCACTTGCGGTAGGGCCGATCAGGGGTCAGCCCCAGCTCGTGCATCGCATACAGGATGCGCCGCTGCACGGGTTTGAGACCATCGCGCACGTCGGGCAGGGCGCGCCCGACAATGACGCTCATGGCGTACTCGAGGTACGAGCGCTGCATCTCCTGATGCAGGGCAATCGGCTGAATACGGGGGTCTTCGGAGCGCTCCTCGGCCATCCTGTGCTGCGATGTGAGGGCAGAAGGTGGCGCTCAGCCTACAGATCTTCTTCGGTCTGTCCTTCTGTTGAGGCGTTGGCGTTGGCGCGGTCGACCACGGGTTTGAGCTCTTGCTGCGCCAGGAGTTGCTGGGTCGCGGACCGCAGTTTCGGGCCCCACAGCTGGTCTTTCTGGTAGCTCTCGAGCACGTAGTTGGGTTCGCCATTGAGCGCTTCGCTGGCCAATCGAATCGCTTCGTCGCGCTGTTGGGGGCCCTGAGCAAACAGGCCGGCCGCTAGGGCCAGCATCGGTTCTGAGGCATCGGGCTTGATCTTCAGCGCGCGTCTGAGCCGTTTGATGGCCGCCGGGCGATCACCCTGTTCAAACAGCACCAGGGCCTGGTTGTTGATCGCTTCCCAGAAGTCAGTGCGCAGCGCCGCAGCCCGTTCGTACTGGTTCAGTGCTGCAGCCGAGTTGCCGCTGAGCAATTGGGCATTGCCCAGGTCGAAATGGGCTCCTGCGTTTCTGTTGTCGAGCTTGATGCCCTGCTCCAGCAGTCCAATGGCTTCTCTGGGTTTGCCATTGCGCAACGCCAATGAGCCTTCGGCAAACCAGATGCCCGCGTTACGCGGATCGAGTTGTTTGGCGCGGGTCAGTGAAACAGCCGCGTCCTTGTTCTGGTTGCTGCGCAGCTGTGCCTCGGCCAGCAACAGCCAGCCCCGTGGATCGGCGGGCAGCAACTGCACCGTCAGTGCAGCCAGACGCGCTGCATCGCCGGCCTGTCCCATGCGCAGCAGCCGCGCTGCGGCCTGAGCAATGCCGAGGCCTGCTCCCTCCAGTTCCTGCTCACGTGGTACGTACAGATACGGAACCAGCGCATGCGCCGGTGCCAGAGGGGCGAGTGCGGCCGCGCTGCTGAGCAAACCAGCAGCAACAGCCGGGGGCAACCAGGTGCTGAGGGCCGCTGCAAACCCTGTGCGCCGCGCGCGCTCCGTCATGGCATCAAAAAGGGTCGTCTCAGCCTAGGGAGCGAATGTTGCGTCGCCACTGGGCTGGTTTGATGCGGCGCAGGGCAGAGGCCCGCAGCTGTTCATCCCACATCTGATCACTCCAGCCCAGGGCTTCGCCGGCTTGCAGGTTCAACACCCATGGCCGCGGCGCCGTGGCGCTGTCGCTGCTGCTGGGCGGTTGGCGGTTCCAGGGGCAGACCTCCTGGCAAATGTCGCAGCCCGCCACCCAGGGAGCCATCGCGGACGTGATCGCGGCCGGCAGGGTGTCAGCGCGGTTTTCGATGGTGTGAAACGCGATGCAACGGCGGCTGTCGACCACAAACGGCTCGACGATGGCTCCGGTTGGACAGGCGTCGAGGCAGGCGGTGCAGCTGCCGCACAGGGCTTCTGCCGGCTGGTCGGCTGGTAGGTCCAGCGTCATCAGCAGGTGACCCAGCAGCAGCCATGACCCGTGCTGGCGGTTGATCACGTTGCTGTGTTTGCCGATCCAGCCCAGGCCCGCTTCCTCGGCCCAGGCTTTGTCGAGCAGCGGAGCACTGTCGACGCAGGCACGCCAGCGCAGCCCGGGGCACTGCGCTTCGAGCCAGCGGCCAAGCTGGCGAAGGCGCTGATCGATCACCCGGTGGTAATCGCGGCCCCAGCCGTAACGCGCGATCGCCAGCGATCCGGGTTGCCGCTCTGCGGCGACGTAATAGTTGAGCCCGACCGCCAGCACACTGCGCACCCCCGGCAGCAGGGCCTCGATCTGCTGCCTGCGCGGATCGGCCATCCAAGCCATCTCCGCCTGGTGGCCCTGGTCGAGCCAGCGCTGCAGGGCTGCTGTGCGCAGCGGCACCCGCCTGGGCTGGCTGGCTGAGGCGATGCCAACCGGGGCAAAACCCAGCGCCCCGGCCTGCTGCTTGAGGGCTGCGGCGAGGGCTTCAGGATCCGTTGCGCTGGTTCTGGCAGAACTGGCCGCCACCCGTACAGTGCGAACCACATCCAGTCTGCTGTCTTCTGTCTGTGAGCTCTGCACCTGCTGCGCGTTTGACCCCCGTACTGCGTTGGATCGGCATCACCCTGGTGGTGTTGCTGGGCCTGCAGCTGTTTGTGCTGCTCACAGGCTGGAACTGGGGCGAAGAGAGCTACCGCCAGCTCTTTGTTCAGGTGGCGGTCAGTCAGTCCCCGATGGCCTTGGTTGGTCTGGTGTTGATGCTGCTGGCCGCCCGTCTGGATGGTTTCGGCGGTCGCACCCCTTTGCGCATCACCACCGGTGTGATCAGCGCTCTGCTGGCGATTGTGATGGTGGTGGCCGTGCCGGTTTCGATCAGCGGCGATCGGGCTCTGGTCGATCAGGCAGATCAGCAGCTGCAGGCGGGTTCAGCCCAGGTCGACATGATGCGCTCCCAGTTGGCTGGGGCCAGCCCTGAGGCCCTCGATCAGCTGGTCGAGCAGGCAGAGCAGGCCGGACAGCTGCCCGCCAAGGCTTCAGCTGAGCAGAAACGCTCCTTCGTCAAGGAGCTCATGGGTCGCCAGATCAAGCGGGCTGAGGATCAGCTCAGCCAGCAGCGCAAGGCCCGCGACATCACCGTCAACCAGCGTCGCATCGGCGGCACGGTCAGTGCAGTGGTGTTGCTCGTCGCGTTTGTGCTGATGGCCCTGGTTGCCCTGCTCTGACGGTCATCCCAACCGCAAGGCAGGCTGTTGCTCTCCCCCGTCTGGCTAAGTTGCAAGCTGGTCTCATGTGGTTGGCAGGGATTCACAGGTGGTGCCATCTAGTCCCAGACCCGATGAACCTTTGGGGGATCGTCTTCAGCAGGATCTGAAGAACGATCTGATCGCGGGCCTGTTGGTGGTCATCCCCCTGGCCACCACGATCTGGTTGGCCACGACAGTCAGCCGCTTTGTGCTGGCTTTTCTGACCTCGATTCCCAAGCAGTTCAATCCGTTCAACACCCTCAACCCGGTGTTGCAGGAGCTGATCAACCTCGGCGTGGGTCTTTTGGTGCCCTTGCTCGGCATCCTGCTGATCGGCTTGATGGCCCGCAACATCGTCGGCCGCTGGTTGCTTGAGTTCGGTGAGGGAACACTGCTGCGCATTCCCCTGGCCGGCTCTGTTTACAAGACCCTCAAGCAGTTGCTGGAAACCTTTCTGCAGAGCAATTCCAGCCGTTTCCGCCGGGTTGTTCTGGTCGAGTACCCCCGCGAAGGTCTCTATTCCCTTGGATTTGTGACCGGCGAACTGGCCAGCTCCCTGCAGAGCGGTTTCGGCGAAACCATGTTGAGTGTGTTCATTCCCACCGCTCCCAATCCGACCACCGGTTGGTATGCGGTCGTGCCGGAGCGATCGGTGCGCGATCTGGACATCTCCGTGGAGGATGCCTTCCGCACGATCATCTCGGCCGGCATCGTCAGCCCCGATGATCGCCAGCCCGTGTCCAACCGCAGCTTCTCCAGCCTGCTGGCGCAGTTGCGGGCTCCCCAGCTCTCCTGATGCAGAGTCGAACCCTCGCCCGCGAACTGGCGCTGCTGATGCTGGGCCAGATCAGTGATCGCGATGAGCGTCAGGCCGAAACGGCCCAGCGGGAGCTTGCTGACAGTGCCCTCAGTGAGCTGTTGCATCGTGCGCTTGCCGGTTTGCAGGAGCACGTGCGCGAAGCCCTGGATCACTCTGCTGATGATTTGCAGAACGCCCAGCAGGCTCTGCTCGATAGCGAATTGCAGGACGCTGGCCAGAGCGCTCAGGAGCAGCAACTTCCCAAGGTGCGCAACCATCTGCGCGAGGGATTGGCGTTGGCTGAATCAGCGCTCAATCGCCTGTCGGCAGGTCTCGAATTGCCGCGCTTGCTGATGCTGGCGGATCAGCAGGAGGTGCGCCGCGAGGCCATCGCCCGCACCAGGGCGGTTCTGCAGAACAGGCAGCAGCTTGATCAGCGCCTCGATCAGGTGATGGAGGGTTGGCGCCTGATGCGTCTGCCTCGCATCGATCGCGACATCCTGCGGTTGGCGGCCGTTGATCTGGAGACCTTCGGCACGCCGGCTGCTGTGGTGTGCAACGAAGCGGTTGAACTGGCCCATCGCTACAGCGATGAGCAGGGCCGCCGCATGATTCATGGGGTGTTGCGCCGCTTCACCACCGCTGAGTCACGCGCCTGAGCCCACCCAAAGCCATGGTTTACGACTGGTTCAATCGCACGGCAGCCGAAGACGGTGACGAGGCTCCGCAGCAGGATGCACCTCCAGCTGAAGCGCTGAGCTCCGCTGAAGCAGCAGTCGACACCGATTCACTGGCCTGGGCCAAGGAGGCCTATGCCCGGCTCAAGGCCCAGCAGGAGGCGGCCAAGGCGGCCCCAGCGGCTCCAGTGCAGGCTCAAGCAGAACCTGTGGAGCTGGCTGAAGCAAGGCCGGCACCGCAGCCTGAGCCCCAGCCCGAGCCCGAGCCTGAACCCGAACCCGAACCCGAACCCGAGCCTGAACCCGCCCCTGCTCCTGCGCCCCTGTCACTGCTTGAGCAGGCTGCAGCCCAGCGCGCAGAACGCCAACAGGCGCTGCTGGTCGATACCCCTGCCCCCCGTGCAAGCGAAGCCCAGGACGTCAGTGATGAGCCCAGTCTTGGGGCGTTTGATGAAAGTTTCACCTGGTCGGCCGAGGTGCTTGCCGCCCAGGGCAAACGGGCCGATCAGATCTCGCTCGAAGAGATCGACTGGCTCGCAAAATTGCGCCAGGGCCTGGAAAAGACCCGCCAGGGGTTCGTCACCCAGCTGCTCGAGAACCTGGGCGACGATCCGCTGTCGCCGGAAACCCTTGATGAACTTGAGACGGCGCTGCTGCGTGCCGATGTGGGTGTGCAGGCCACCGACCAGGTGCTCGATGCCCTGCGCAAGCGGCTCAACGCTGAGGTGGTGGATCCGGCCGAAGGCATTCGTTTTCTCAAGGAACAACTGCGCGCTTTGCTCGATGCGCCGATCCAGCGCTGCGCGCAGCCCCTGTTGGCACCCCAGCGAGGTCGCCTCAACGTGTGGTTGATGGTTGGCGTCAACGGCGTCGGCAAGACCACCACCTTGGGCAAGCTCGCCAACCTGGCGGTGCGCAGCGGCTACAGCGCCCTGATCGCCGCAGCCGACACCTTCAGGGCCGCGGCTGTGCAGCAGGTGCAGGTCTGGGGTGAGCGCAGCGGCGTGCCGGTGATCGCCAACCCCAGTGCCAATGCTGATCCAGCTGCGGTCGTCTACGACGCCATCGGCGCCGCCCAGGCCAAGGGCACCGAGCTGGTTCTGGTGGACACGGCCGGTCGCCTGCAGACCAAACACAACCTCATGGAGGAGCTCGCCAAGGTGCGCCGCATTGTCGACAAGCTGGCTCCGGAGGCGGCCGTTGAATCGCTGTTGGTGCTCGATGCCAGCCAGGGTCAGAACGGCCTCAAGCAGGCGATGGCGTTTGCCAACGCCGCTGGACTGACCGGCGTGGTGATCACCAAACTCGACGGCAGCGCCCGCGGCGGTGTGGCTCTGGCGGTGGCGTCGGAGGCTGATCTGCCGATTCGCTTCATCGGTGCTGGTGAGGGCATCCGCGATCTGCGCCCCTTCAACAGCTTCGAATTTGTTGAGGCGCTGCTCTCGGGCTGAGCGCTCAAAACATCGCTACCCTGCGGGTCGCTGCCGCTGACGGCCGTGTGGACGGCCTCAGAATCTCTGCGTCAGCTCCTTGACAGCCTCAGCAAGGAGCAGCGCCGCAACCAGGACCTGCTGGTGTCGTTGGCGTTCGCCCTGCGCAGCTTCACCAATCTGGCTCGCTTCCTTGAGCTGGTGCCTCTGCTGGCGGTGCGTTTGGTCGAGGCCGAAGGGGCGCTGCTGGTGGTGCTCCACGATGACGGGCGGCTCTGGCGCGAGCAGCTGCAGGCCACGGCGTCTGAGCGCTGTGCAGAGGTGTTGCGCCAGCTCGCGCTGATCGAGGATCGTGAGCTGCAAGAGTTCAGCGGCGAAGAGGCGCTGACCCGTTTTCTTGATGCCCGGGTGGCCCGCAGCTTGCCCGCAGCCCAGCTGTTTGCCACCACCATCGCCTGTCGCGGCCAGGGCCGGGGCAGGTTGTATGTGTTCAGCACCAGGCCTGGTTTCAGCTGGAGCGATGTGCATCGTCGTCATGTGCAGCTGGTTGCCGATCTGACGGCGGTCGCCCTCGAACACGATGCCCTAGAGCAGCAGATCCGTCGTCACGAGCGCCTCGACCGCCAGCTCAGCACCGGTGCGCAGATCCAGGCCCAGTTGCTGCCCGATCACTGCCCTGTGATCGAGGGGGTGGAGCTGGCTGCGCGCTGTCGGCCGGCGTTTGAGGTCGGCGGCGATTACTACGACTTCATTCCCATGCGCCCGCAGCTCAGTGGCCGCCGGCGTGAGCAGGGGCGTTGGGCCCTGGTGATGGGCGATGTGATGGGCAAGGGCATCCCGGCGGGCCTGCTGATGACCTTGCTGCGGGGCATGTTGCGCTCAGAGGTGCTGAGCGGCCATGAGCCGGGTCGCATCCTGCATGACCTCAATGCCATGGCGCAGGAGGACCTGGCCCAGTCGCACCGCTTTGTGACCCTCTTTTATTCCGATTACGACCCCCGCACCCGCCTGCTGCGCTACGCCAATGCCGCCCACAACCCGCCGTTGATCTGGCGCCGCCAGAGCGCTCAGGTGGAGCGGCTCGATGCGGCCGGGCTGTTGATCGGTCTGCAGGGCGAGGCCGACTACAGCAGCCAGCAGCGCGTGCTTGATCCAGGTGATGTCCTGCTGTACTACACCGACGGTGTCACCGAAGCGGTGGGCTTCAGCGGTGAACGGTTTGAGGAAACCCGCCTGGCTGCGGCCCTTGAGCAGATCTGCCGCTCGGGTGCTCAGGCTCAAGCGATTCTTGAGCAGCTGTTTGCGCGTCTGGATCGGTTCGTCGGCGCTGATCGCTCGCTTGAAGACGATGCCTCGATGGTGGTGCTCAAGGTTGATGAGGCTGTTTCGTTGCCGCCGCTGGCCTGAGGCCGTCGTTGACGCCCCAATGGCAAGCTGACTGCAGCAGAGGGCTCCGGGAGCGAGCGGGCATGGCAGTCGATTCCTCCAGCTCCGCCTGGAGTCAGCGCTTTGAACAGGGCCTGCATCCGGCGATCGAGCGCTTCAACGCGTCGATTGGCTTTGACATCGCTCTGCTGCAACAGGATCTCGACGGTTCGGTGGCCCATGCGCGCATGCTGGGCGCCTGCGGCGTGATCGAGCCGGCTGAGGCCGAGGCGATCATCACCGGGCTCGAAACCATCCGCAGCGAAGCGGCTGCCGGAGCGTTCAACCCTGCTCTTGCCGACGAGGACGTTCACTTTGCGGTTGAACGTCGCTTGATTGCCTTGATCGGTCCGGTGGGCAAGAAACTGCACACAGGGCGCTCGCGCAACGACCAGGTAGGCACCGACGTGCGTCTGTGGCTGCGTGCTCAGATCGATGCCATCGACATCGATCTGCTGCGCTTCGAGCGGGCTCTGCTCGATCAGGCCGAGCGCCATGCAGACACCCTGATTCCCGGTTACACCCATTTGCAGCGGGCTCAGCCGCTGTGCCTGGCCCACCATTTGCTGGCCTACATCGAGATGGCCGAGCGCGACCGTCAGCGGCTTGCCGATGTGCGTCGCCGCGTCAACATCTCACCGCTGGGGGCGGCGGCGCTGGCAGGGACCCCGGTGCCGATCGACCGGCGCATGACCGCCCAGGAGCTGGGCTTTGCGCAGATCTACACCAACAGCCTCGATGCGGTCAGCGATCGTGACTTTGCCGTTGAGTTCATGGCCGCAGCTTCGCTGGTGCTCGTGCACCTGAGCCGGCTCAGCGAGGAGGTCATCCTGTGGGCCTCCGAGGAGTTCGGCTTCGTGTCCTTGAGCGATCGCTGCGCCACCGGCAGCAGCCTGATGCCGCAGAAGAAAAACCCCGATGTGCCCGAACTGGTGCGTGGCAAGAGCGGCCGGGTGTTCGGCCACCTGATGGGCCTGCTCACCATGATCAAGGGCCTGCCTCTGGCCTACAACAAGGACTTCCAGGAAGACAAAGAAGCCCTCTTCGACGGGGTGCGCACCGTGCGCGACTGCCTTGAGGCCATGGCCATTCTGTTTGAGGAGGGTTTGGAGTTCAGGCCCCAGCGCCTTGAGGCCGCGGCGTGCAGCGATTTCTCCAATGCCACCGATGTGGCTGACTATCTGGTGGCCAAAGGGGTTCCGTTCCGCGAGGCGTATCAACTGGTGGGCGGTCTGGTCAAAACCTGCCTGGCCGAAGGCGTGCTGCTGCGTGATCTGCCGCTGGCGCGTTGGCAGCAGTTGCATCCTGCGATTGCCGCTGACATTGCTGAGGCCATCGCTCCGCGTCAGGTGGTGGCTGCCCGCCGCAGTGAAGGCGGCACCGGATTTGAACAGGTGCAACAGCAACTGCAGCAGATTCGCTCTCGGCTCGGCAGAGCCCCCCAGGCGACTTAGGCTGCACAGGTTGTGTGCTGTCTGGGTCTGCTTGGCGGGCCTTTCGCTTCGTGAGCATCTTTGTTGGCAATCTTCCGTTCCGCGCCGAGCAGAACGATGTCGCCGAATTGTTTTCGCCCTTCGGCGAGGTGGTGAACTGCTCGTTGCCGCTTGAGCGCGACACCGGTCGCAAGCGCGGCTTCGCCTTTGTCGAAATGGTCGATGAAGAGAGCGAAGGCCGGGCCATCGACGCCCTCCAGGGCGCCGAGTTGATGGGCCGTCCCCTGCGCATCAACAAGGCCGAGCCCCGCAGTTCCGGCGGCGGCGGTCCCCGTCGCGGTGGTGGCGGTGGTTATGGCGGTTCCGGCTCCGGCGGTGGCTATGGCGGCGGTGGCGGCTACAACCGTGGTGGTGGCGGCGGCTATGGCGGTGGCGGCGAGCGCAGCTCCGGTGCCCGCGGTTGGGAAGATCGCAGCTATGGCGGTGGCGGCGGCGGCGGCGGTTACGGCGCGTCCGACAGTTTTGATGCCGGTCGCACCCGCAGGCGCCGCAGCAGCGGCTCCGACGCCGATGGCTATCCCGGGGCTGAAGGCTGATCCGGCCGCCCCTTGCTGGGTGCAGTGAGCGTGCCTAGAGGCCTCGCTCCTCGAGTTGCAGGGCCGCGCGCTCCAGCACCTCAGGGCCTGCGCTGCGAGCTCCCGCCTCCCGGGTGAGCTGGGCTCTCCAGTGGCGCGCGCCGGGGACCCCCTCGACCAGATGCACCAGGTGCCGCGCCATGGCCCACAGCCGCCCGCCCTGCTGTTGCCACTGGCGGGCATGGGGAACCA
>Ga0194123_10002329_pt1 | contig 25161 bp, 24 predicted proteins | sample TA2MahsurfametaG_5_FD_155479 | JGI IMG/M metagenome (GOLD analysis project Ga0194123, IMG submission 155479) | Freshwater microbial communities from Lake Tanganyika, Tanzania - TA2015023 Mahale A surface | ecosystem: Environmental > Aquatic > Freshwater > Lake | place: Tanzania: Lake Tanganyika... | reverse complement strand
ACCGCCAGGTCGACGGTGAGTTCGTCTCCCCATTTGCCCGCGACCGCGGGTCGGTCTCACAATCGATGGAGCGCCTGAACCGCGATATCGCCGTCTTTGAGCGGACCGCCGAGAAATCCTTCGTCGCCGGACGCCTGCTGCCGGCGCGTGAGTTGTATCAGATGATTCTGGATCAACATCCGGGCCATTCCCCGTCGTGGTGTCGGCTCGGGGTGGTGCACCTGAAGCTCGACGATGCGGCCGCGGCGGCCGAGACCTTCCGGCGCGCGGCGGAGCTCGATCCGCGGAATCCTTATGCGCATCGGATGCTTGGCTATTCGCTGATGTGCGCGGGCGACTCCAATGCGGCGGAGGCCGCGCTGCGCAAGTCGCTGGACCAGTCGCCCAACGACGCGCGTGGACGGATGCTTCTCGCCACGCTGTGCTACCGCAGCGGTCGGGCGCGCGAGGCGGAGTCGCAATTGAAGGCGGCGATCAACGCCGATCCGATGTCGGGTGATTCGTATTACAATCTCGCGCTGATCTGTTCGCGTGACGGCCGGATCGCCGACGCGCGGGAATTCTACAGGCAGGCGCTCGAACTCGGAGCGTTGCCTGATCCGAAACTTGAAGAGGCGATCTCGCGTCCATGATCCGCGCCATCACCAACGCGATCGCTCTGGTCCTCCTGGTCTCCTGTGCGGGAGACAAGGAGCCGGTTGACCGGTCGAGCCCGCAGCAAGCGCCGCGATCGTTGAGCCAACGGTTGAGCGAGGGCGGCGGCTACGTTCAGGATTCCGGAGGCAACTGGGTGCCGCGGCAGAACAAACGCAGCGCGTACGAGGGGAAGGACGCGGGTACAAAGCTGCGCAAGACACAGGAGACCAAGGACTTCGCGACCGAAGCGTACAAAAGCAAATCGTGGTGGGGCCGCAAAGAGTACGGGCGTCAATCCTACGAGGGCGGCACCGACGGCAGTCGCTTCCGCAAGGCATCGCGCGATCAGGGCAAGGGCGCGCGCGAAGCGGGATCGGCGGCGAAAGTGCCCGATCCTTACCGGACCGGGCAATACGGGACCGGGCCCGCGATCGAGTCGTCGCGCAAGCCGATGACCAAACCATCGGATGCCGAAACCGACGAGCGACGTCGGGTGTTTGACGCGCCCGATGTGGTCGACTGGCGTGAGCAGCGCCCGCTTACGATTCAGGAGACCCGGGGGATTCTCGGTCGTTGAGCCGCGCGGTTTGTGAAGCGGCTTTTTCCAGTGACTCACCCAGCAGGCGACGCAGCGTGTCCCATTTCCACGGGCGTCCTTCGAGGAAGAACGACTGGGAGACTTCGAGGCGGATTTCGATGGGCGCGGTGGTGTCGGATTCCGTTGATGCCGGTTCTTTCGCGCTGACCGCGCGTTCGAGCCGTGCGTCGAGCCCGGCCAACATCAGCGATTCACGCCACACGGCGGCCACATCGCAGGACGTGTCGGCCTGTGCGACGCAGGTGAGCACCACGCGTCCGTCTTCCCACGGCCGGGTGTGGACCCGCACGTGGAGCAGTCGCTCGCCTCGCCGGAGATGTTCGTTGATCCGCTGACGCATCGCGGTGCGGAACGCCCGCTCGTAGCGGTCGGCGAGTTTTTGTCTCGTTGGTTCCGGCAGTTCCTTCGAGAAGCGGCTCCAGCGATCGTCGCCTTCCTTCGAGAGATCGATGAGCAGGCGCGAAACATCGCCGTGGACGACAGGCGTGCGGAACATCATGCCAAGGAATTGCGTGAGGTTCAGAGCGCCCGGTTCCCATCCTTCGGAAGAGTGGAGCGCATCCTCGTTGCCGCGGAAGCACTCTCGATAGGTCTCGGGAACGGCGCAGGTGGCGTGCTCGCAAGTGAAGAGGAAGGCAGTCATGACCGGGGAACGCCCGATCCTGCTCCGCACGCGGCTGCATGGCAATCCCGCGGACGACGGATCTTCCCGCAAGGTTGAATAAATCGACCTGGTTTTCGTCGGATCCGTCATGAAGCAATTCCATGTCCTGCGCCGCAGGCTCCGCCCGTCGGCGATGTTGATTGCAGCCCTGATCGCCGTCACTGGCTCCGGCTGCATGACGACCTACGACGCGTGGGGTCGTCCGGTCCAATCGGTCGATCCCGGTGCGGCGATGGTGGGCGCGGCGGCGGCCGGGTTGATCGGCTACGCGATCGCCAGCGACCACGGTCATCATCACCATCGAGGGCACGTTCATGCCCACCACGGGTACGGGTATCATCATCGGCCCTATTGTCCTTGAATGGTGGATGCTTTCCGCGGGCGGGACGGATCCGGCGTCGGGGCATTTCGCCGATCCTGGCCGCCCGTGGTTCCAGGGTGGCAGGCACCTGCAAGCCGGGTGCCTGCCATTCCTCATCCGTTGCGCTTGAGCAGCGCTTGGCAGGCCCTGAGATCGAGCTTGCCGGACGCGAGTACGGGGATTTGCGGTACGGGAATGATGCGTTTGGGGCACCAAAGCGAGGGGATGCCCTCATCGAGCAGGCGATAGCGCAGTTCGATGCATTGTTGGTCGAGCTCTGTTTCAGGCATGGCCGAAAGCAGCACGATGGATTCGCCCTTCTGCGGATCGGGCACGCCAAGCACCGCGATCCGACGTTCGCCTTCGGCATCGAGGCCGAGCACCTTGTTGACCGCAGCCTCGATCGTCTCGTGAGGCACCATTTCACCGCCAATTTTTGAGAAGCGAGACATGCGACCCTCGATGTAGAGAAACCCGTCTTCATCAAGGCGGCCGACATCGCCGGTCTTGAACCAGCCGTCCCGGATCACCTCGGCGGATTTTTCCTGCTGACCAAGATAGCCCGGGAAGATGTTGGCACCTTTGATCCAGATGATGCCTTGTTGGTCGGCGGGGAGTGGTGCGTCGGTCTCGGGATGGGTGATGCGCACGGCCATGCCGGGCAGGAACTGGCCGACCGACCCGTCGCGCGACGAGGCGATGACCGGCTCGTCGCTGGTCGCGGTCGGATCGGGCAGATTGACGTGGGTGGCGGGCGAGGTTTCGGTGAGGCCGTATCCTTCCTGCGGATGAATGCCGAAGCGTTCGGCGAATGCGGTGGCGAGATTGCGCGGGAGTTTCTCCGCACCGGTGACGACGAGCTTGAGCGATGCAAGCTGAACCGGCTCGGCGCGTTTCATGAAGCCGCGGAGGAAGGTCGGCGTCGACAACAGGAGGTCGACCTGGTGCAGCGCGATGAGCTCGGCGAGCCGCTTCGATTCGAGAGGACTCGGATAGGTGACGAGGTCGACGCCCTCGATGCACGGGTACCAGAGGGTGACCGTGCAGCCGAAGGAGTGGAACAACGGCAGGCTGCCGAGCAAACTGGATCCCGGCGGCAGTTGCAGACGGGTTGCGAACTGGGTGACGTTGGCGAGCAGGTTGCGGTGGGTGAGCACCACCCCTTTGGGTTCCCCCGATGAGCCCGAGGTGAAGAGCAGAGTGGCCTCGTCGTCGCCGCGATGACGGTGCAGGCCGAGCATGCGGCCGAGGCGCGCCGCAGAGAGGAACTTCGAAACCACCGCCCACAGGATGATCTTGCGTTTGATCGCGGGCAGGGTGCGCTCGATCAGGATCAGATCGCGGTTCGCCGGCCATGGAAACGACGGGAACTTGCGCACGAATGGATCGGCGGTGATGAAGCGGTCGACTTCCGACTGCCGGATGCACGAGCGGATCGCGTCGGGTCCGGCGGTGAAGTTCAGATTCACCGGGATTTTCCCGGCGAAGAACACCGCGAGGTTGGCAACCAGTCCGGCTTTCCCTGGAGGCAGCACGATGGCGACCCGCGGTTGGTCGGTCTCGCGGCGGATGACCCGTGAAAACGCCAGCGCGGCGGCGAAGATCCGGTCGTAGCGCAGCACCGAATCGTCCGCCCCGTCGATGATGCGGCAAGTCGAGCCATGACGTTTCAACCCGGCGATGAGCGCCATGCCGAGGGATCCTTGCAGCAGCGTCCGCGTTGCGAAGGCCGATTCGGCGGCCTCGAGCAGCGCTTCGCGGAACCGGATGACACTGCAATCGCCCGCGGCCATGGGCTGCGAGAACGCGATCACCGCCGACGGCAGGTCGGTGGGCTCTTCGATCGACAAGCACGAGTCGCGCGGCGTGTCGATGGCCACGGCAATGACCGGCAGACCGAAAGCACACAGCGTTCGCAAGTGCGGGGTCGGAATGTGGCAGGGCGTGGCATTGCGCACCGCGCCACGACCAGGCACGTGGATGAGGACGCCGCCGTCGGTGAGCGACGACTTGAGTTGTTCACCGGCCGCTTGCGGCGCGCGATCGCGCTGCGAGAACATCGCACCGGAATTGCTGGACTCGAGGTAGCGACGAACCGCCGGATCGAGGTCTGACTGCTCCTCGACCAGCCAGGTGATCCTGCGGCCGGCGAACACCTTCTCGAGTTCTGGAAGATGGCAGGCGTCGAGGCGTCCCGGGATGACAAGAATGCCGGTGTCAGGGATTCGCTCGCGATGGAGGATCTGGATCGGCGGGGGATTCATGAAGTGGAGGTCGCGGAAATGTGTGGGGCAGGGGGCTGGCGAAGGGCCAACCGATTGAAGCCCGGGATCCGGTAAGGCGCACGGATTTTCCTCGGGTTCCCGGGAAGGGAGCTACGGCGGAAGCCGCAAATGGTGGATCGCTTCCACAAGATCGGCCTGATCGAGCCCCGCTGCGAGTCTTGCCCTGCCGACGGCTTCGAGAATGACGAAGCGGATCCTGCCCGCCGCGAATTTCTTGTCGGCGCGGAGCGCGCGCAGGATCGCGTCCGATTCGACGTCATCTGCCAGAACCAAGGGCAGGCGGAAGTGTCGGATCAGGTTGAGAATCCGTTGGGAGACCGCGGGGTCGAGCCGCGCGTGGCGCTCGGACAGAAACAACGCGGCGCGCATGCCGAGCGAGATGGCCTCACCATGCAGCAGTGACCCGTAGGGCACGGCAGCTTCGATCGCGTGACCAATCGTGTGGCCGAAGTTGAGCAACGCGCGGATGCCGAGCGTCTCATGCTCGTCGCTTTCGACGATGGCAGCCTTGATTGCGACGTTGCGCGCGATCAGCGAGGCGTCGACCCCGCGGTCGTCGGGATCGAGTGTCTCGAGCGTGGTGAACATCTCCGGATCGCGGATGGCGGCGTGCTTGATGATTTCAGCAAACCCTTCGTGGAACTCGCGGTCGGGCAGGGTGCGCAGCGTCATCGGATCCGCGAGCACAAGGCGTGGCTGGTGGAATGCGCCCACCAGGTTCTTGCCTTCATGGAGGTTGACCCCCGTTTTGCCGCCGACCGATGAATCGACTTGCGACACGATCGTGGTCGGCAGCTGGACGATCGGAATGCCGCGCTGGAAGATCGCCGCGACAAAGCCAGCGAGATCGCCGACGACTCCACCGCCCAGCGCGACCACCAGCGAGTGGCGATCGTGGCCGGCGCGGATCAACTCGCGGCAGAGGCGCTCGGCTTGCGCCAGTGACTTCGACGACTCGCCTGCGGGAATGGTGTGACTCGTGTGACGCAGTCCCGCGTCGGCTAGCGAACCGGCAAGTGCGTCCCCATGCAGCGCGGCCACCGTTTCGTCACAGATGACCGCCACACCGGATGCCGAGGTTGGCGCGATCTCGCGGATCCGCTCACCCGCTCGCACCAGTACGCCGTCCTCGACGACGACATCGTAGTGACGCTCTGCCAGATCGACCCGGACGGTGGGCATGCCGACAGCATGAATGAGGGATCGCCCGTGTCGATCCTGATCGCGGGGCCGAGGTCGGCCGATGCCGACGGCTCAGCTCTTCGGGACTTTCGGCACGACGAGTTTTTGTCCGGGACGGATCATCGAGCCGCTGATCTTGTTTGCCTTGCGAATGGCGGCGACCGAGCTGCCGTTGCGCTTGGCGATGGCGTCGAGCGTGTCGCCTTTCTTCACCACGTGGGTGGTGACCCGGGATTTTGGCTTGGCGACGGCGGTCCGCGAGGGCTGGCGGGTGGTGGTTTTCTGGACCGTCGACGCGGTGGTCTTCGGCTTGTAGGCGGGAGTGGATGCCTGGAACGGTGTGGCATCAGCTGGCGGCGAATCGTTTTCGGCGTAGAGCGGTGCCTCATCGGCGAGGCTGCGGGTTTTCTTCCCAGGGCGGCGCCATTTCGATGGATCGTCCGCCCAGTCTTCCCGGTAGTTTCCGTGAGCGTCGAACGGGCCAACGCCGTAGTCTTCTTCGGCGGTCGGATTCTGGGTGTTGGCGCAACTGGCAAGGAGCGCGAAGAGCGGGGCGGCGAGGAGTGGGAAAAGGTGGCGCGGTTTCATGAATGCAGGTAAATGAACGCGGAAATCATGACGGCGCGATGGGAGCGCTGCAACCGATAATTTCAAATCCGGACCGGATTGAGTGTTGGCGTCGTGCTGTGGGTGGACCCCGTTTTCCGGGACGATCGCGCATTCGGGCTTGCGGTCAGGCCAGCGGAATGGCATGGATTGGCTCGCCAGTTTTTCCGGGGCATTAGCTCAGTTGGTAGAGCGTCTCGTTCGCAATGAGAAGGTCAGCGGTTCGAATCCGCTATGCTCCATTTTCCGGATCCTCCCATCACTGTGATGGACGACCATCCCGTCTGGCTGATGCCCGGAATCCAACGCCAACGGGTGAGTGGATTCTGCTCGACCTGAAGTCGCTGCGGGGCGATGAAATCCACGTCGCTGCCGGGTGTCGCACCGCCCCGCACGTCGTCGATCCGCCACGACATGTCGCATCCCTACCTGCCGGTCCTCGTGTTCTTTGCCGTGGCATTGCTGGTGCCCCTCGGCTCGCTGGCGCTGGCGCGCTTGTGGATGCGGGGATTCACCCCGCTGAAGCGCGGCCGGACGAAGAACGACTTTTATGAATGCGGTGTCGAACCGCTCAGCGCGCCGCAGTCGCGGTTCCATTCACAATACTACCTGTTCGGCCTGTTGTTTTTGATTTTCGACGTCGAGACGGTGTTTCTGCTGCCGTTCGCCGTGGCCTTTCTCGATCTCTCGCCCGGCTCGTTCCTGATCGCCATGCTCTTCCTGCTGCTGCTCGCGGAGGGACTCGTCTGGGCCTGGGCGAAGGGACTGCTCACCTGGCGCACGCCGGCGAAAACCCCGATCGTGATCCATGGCGATTGACCCGACACTGGCGAGGGAGCTGAAGGCAAGCGGCGTGCATGTCACGTCGCTCGAGCAGTTGGTCAACTGGGGTCGTTCAAGTTCGCTCTGGCCGCTGCAGTTCGGTCTCGCCTGCTGCGCGATCGAGATGATCTCCGCGACCATGGCGAAATACGACATGGCCCGCTTCGGGGCCGAGGTCTTCCGCCCGTCACCGCGCCAAGCCGACCTGATGATCGTTGCCGGCACCGTCACCAAGAAGATGGCCCCGCAGGTGGTTCGCCTCTACAACCAGATGGCTGAGCCAAAATATGTGATCGCCATGGGTGCCTGCGCGATTTCCGGCGGACCCTTCAAGGAGGGCTACAACGTGCTCAAGGGGATCGACCGCTTCATCCCGGTCGACGTGGTGATTCCCGGATGTCCGCCGCGCCCCGAGGCATTGCTCGACGGGTTGATCGCGCTGCAGGAAAAAATCCGCGGTGAAAAACTGACCGGAAGTGCGCGCGCCAGGCATGCCGACCCGGATGCGCCCGCCGAGATGCCGATACCCGAGTGCGGTGCCCACGACATCGTGCCCGTGGCCAACCGCGGGATCTGGAATCCGCCGGTGATCGAGCGCGAGGAAGGAGGTGCGGAATGAGCGCCGATCCTGCCGTCGTCCTCGAATCGCTGCGCGCGGCGATCGTTGGCCTCCGGGCGGATCTGCGACGCAACCCGGGCCCAGCCGCGCAGCATTCGATCCTCGTCGATCCCGACCACCTGCTGCCGGTGATGCGGCACCTCCGCGACCATTGCGGGTTCGACTTGCTCACCAATCTCGCGGGCATCGACTGGCCCGATCCCAAGCTGGCCGACGCCGTGGCGGTGCCGGATGACGCGGGCGATGCCGCGGTTCGCGCCGCCGGGGGATTTCTCGAAGTCGTCTATCACCTCGACTCGACCAAGACGCGCGGTGCGCCACTGGTGCTGCGCGCGCGCACGGCCGATCGTTCGGACCAAGTCTCGATCCCGTCGGTGGTCGGCGTGTTCCGCAGCGCGGAGTTCCAGGAACGCGAGCTGTTCGATTTGTTCGGCATTCACTTCACCGGTCACCCCGACCTGCGCCGCATCCTGATGTGGGATGCGTTCGAGGATCATCCGATGCGCAAGGATTACGTCGCGCCGGACGATTACGAATACGAGCCGACGCCACACGGCGATGTGCTGGAGAAAGCCAGGAAACACGATCCGCCCAAGCCCTGATTTCCCGAATGAATCCCATGCCGGTCATCTGTGGTTCAATCCCCGGTTTTTCGGAATGATTTCCGATCCTCCCATCTTCAACTCATCGCCGGTTCTCGAAGGAACCGACGAGGATCAGCTGCTGCGCGTGTCGCTCGGGCCGCAGCACCCGTCGACCCACGGCGTGTTCCGCATGAACGTCGAACTCGACGGCGAGACGGTGGTGAAGCTCAAGCCGGTCTTCGGCTATCTGCACCGCAACCACGAGAAGATCGCCGAAACCACCGGCTACCTCGGGTCGATGCCCTACACCGACCGCCTCGACTACATCTGCCCGCTGAGCAACAACTGGGCGTACGCGCTGTCCGTCGAGAAACTCGCGGGCATCGAGGTGCCCGAGCGCGCGCAGCACATGCGCGTGATCCTCGCCGAACTCACCCGGTTGGTGAATCACACGGCATTCATGGGATTCATCCTCGCCGACATGGGCGCGTGGGGATCGGCATTGATGTACGCTTTCCGTGAGCGCGAAAAAATCCTCGACCTGTTCGAGGATCTCACCGGCGCGCGGATGATGGCGAATTTCATGCGCTTCGGCGGCTGCCGCAACGACTTCCCCGACGGCTGGGATGCGCGCTTGCGGACACTGATTGACCATTACCCGCACTTTCTCGACGAGATGGAGGAATTCTTGCTTGGCAACGAAATCCTGCTCGCGCGGACGCGCGACGTCGGCGCACTGCCGAAGGAATCGCTGATCAACGGCGGTGTCACCGGCCCGATGCTGCGCGCGGCAGGAGTGAATCACGACCTGCGCAAGGCCGATCCCTACGGCATCTACGACCGGTTTTCGTTCCGCATCCCGCTGGGCGAGGTCGGCGACTGCTACGACCGCATCATGATCCGCTTTCTGGAGATGCGCGAGTCGCTCGGCATTCTCAAGCAGGCTGCCGCGGCGCTGCCCGGCGGGGATTTCGTCAACCCGAAGATCAAGATCCGCAACTTCAAACCGCCCGTCGGCGAGTCGTACGCGCGCGTTGAAGGACCGAAGGGCGAGCTGGGATTCTACCTCGTCAGCGACGGCGGACCCAATCCGTACCGATACCGCGTCCGCCCGCCGAGTTTCATCAACCTCACGCTGCTCGAGGACATGTGTCTCGGGCTCGACCTCGCCGATGTGGTCATCATCCTCGGCAGCATCGACATCGTCCTAGGCGAAGTGGACCGCTGAATCCCGCATGAACGACGCAACGTCATCCCCGAAGCCGCCCGGCAAGCGATGGTCGCTGCCCGGTGCGGGCTTGCTCAAAGGAATGGCCGTGACCGGCCGCAACCTGGTGGGGAGCTTCTTCACGAAGGAGCGCATGACGACCGTGCAGTATCCGGAGCAGCGCGCACCGATCAGCCCGAACTTCCGGAATTTCCCGTTCCTCGTGCACGACGGCGACGATCCTGATGCCGGTCTGCGCTGCGTGGCGTGCTCGATCTGCGAGAAGGAATGCCCGCCGCAGTGCATTTACATCGTGCTCGAGCGCGATGCAGAGGGTAAGTCGCTCAAGCGTCCGAAGATCTTCGACATCGATGTGTCGGTGTGCATGAACTGCGGCATTTGCGCCGAGGTTTGTCCGTTCGATGCGATCTACATGGACGGCGAGTACGAGTTGAGTACTGGTGATCGTTTTGAGGGACTGCTGTTCCACAAAGAGCGTTTGGCGAAATCCGCGGACTACCACATGCGCCTGAGGCCGAAGGAGGCGACTCAAGTGATGGAGCGCCGCAAGGCCGAGGAGGAGAAGAAGGCCGCCGCCGCCGCGGCGAAGGCCGCCAAGGCGAAGGCGGTGAAGGATGCCGATGCGAATCCTACGGCATCCGCGAATCCGAAACCCGAAGGAGGTGAGGCATGACGGCATCGCCCGCTGCCGTGGATGCGGCCGGATGGTTCGCGCCCGAGCAACTGCCGATGCTGCCGCAGCGCCTCGTCGAGCATCTGCTTTCCCTCACGGGAGCGCCTGAGGTGTTGATCTCGATCGCAGGCATCGCCGCATCCGCGGGCACGGTGCTGTTGGTGTTCTCCTCGGCATTCGCGCTGCTTTCGCTGATCGAGCGCAAGGTGCTGGCGCGGGCGCAGAACCGGATCGGCCCGAACCGTGCGGGGTGGTTCGGCCTCCTGCAGCCGCTGGCCGACGGCATCAAGATGCTCACCAAGGAAGATGTCGTTCCGGACAAGGCGGAGAAATTCCTGCACTTCCTCGCGCCGGTGCTCATCGTTCTGCCTGCGATCCTTGCGCTTGGTGTGCTGCCTTACGGCCGTGATTGGACGCCACTTCCGCTTGAGGCCGGGCTGCTGTTTTTCTTCGCGATCGGCGCGCTCACCGAGCTTTCCGTGTTCATCGCCGGTTGGGCGAGCGGTTCGAAATTCCCGATGCTCGGCGCGATGCGCGCGATCTCGCAGATGGTCAGCTACGAACTACCGCTGATTCTCTCCGCGCTCGGCGTCGTGATGGTGTCGGGCACCTTGTCGCTGCAAGAGATCGCCGCGCAACAATCCGGATTCCACTTTGGATTCATCCCTGCATGGAATTTGTTCACCCCCTGGGGACTGGTGGCGGGCCTGCTGTTCTTCATCTGCAGCATCGCCGAGGCAAACCGCAGTCCGTTCGACCTGCCGGAAGGGGAATCGGAAATCGTCGCCGGCCACATGACCGAGTACTCCGGATTCAAATACGCGCTGTTCTTCATGGGTGAATATCTCGGGCTGTTCGCGATCGCCGGACTCGGCATCACCTTGTTCCTCGGCGGATGGCAACCGCCAGTGCCCGGCTTGGCATACGTGCCGTCGTGGGTCTGGTTCGCCGCCAAGATCTCGGTCGTCATCTTTCTTTATCTGTGGATCCGCGCGAGCTTCCCGCGCTTGCGTATCGACCAACTGATGCGCTTCGCCTGGCTCTGCATGATCCCGATGGCGCTGCTCACTTTGCCGGCCGCAGCGATTTGGCATTTCACCGGTCGTGGCGCATTCTCGTGGCTCGTCACCCTGCCGCTGCTGCTCGTCCCATGGATCATCCTCGGCAACGTTTTCAACCGCCGCCTCGCGCCCGGCCGTCGACGCTATCGCTTCGCCGATGGTTGAGATCCGCGACGCCGATCCATCCCGCCTCACTCCATGATTCCGCTGCTCATCCTCGCACCGCTGATCCTCCTCGCCGCCGTCGGCGCGGTGTGGAAGGCGCGTCCCGTGCATGCGGCTTTGTTCCTCGCTCTCGCGCTCTCGTTCACCGCGGTGCTGTACCTCGCGCTCGGCGCGGATTTCATCGGACTGGTGCAATTCATGGTCTACGTCGGGGCGGTCGCGGTGCTGATCGTGTTCTCTCTTCTCATCATCCATCGCGGTGACGAATCCGAGGAAGCCGCACGGCGCCGACGCGCGTTGCCGCTGGGTCTTTTGTGCGCGCTGCCGGTACCGGTCGTGATTCTCGCCGCTGTCTCTCGTGGAGCGCCCACGACAGTCGAGGGAGCTCCGGTCCTTTCCGTTCGGCAGCTCGGCACACTGTTGTTCACAACCCATGCACCTGCGGTGATCGCAGTGGTGGTGCTGCTCACCGCCGTGATGGTCGGTGCCGCCCTGTTGGCCCGTGAACCCCAGCCCGACCGTCGGCCATGAATCCGCTCGCCCTGTTGCTTGTCCTTTCTTCGGTGCTATTCGCGCTGGGACTGCTCGCCGTGCTCACGCGCCGCAATGCAATCCTCGTGCTGGTGGGCGTCGAACTCATGCTCAACGCCGCCAACATCAACTTCATCGCCTTCTGGCGCTATGGTCCGCCCGACCCGCAGCTCAACGGACCGATCTTCGTTCTGTTTTCCATCGCCATCGCCGCCGCGGAAGCCGCGGTCGGCCTCGCAATCATCCTGATGGCCTGCCGACACCTCCGCTCCACCGACATGAACCGCTTGGATTCGCTGCATGGTTGAAGCCCTTACATCCGGCCATCACGGAGTGCTCTGGCTTGTGCCACTGCTGCCCTTCGCGGCCGCGGGCCTGCTGGCCTTGCTGCCCGACAAACGCGGTCGACTGGCCTCGCTCGTTGTGATCGGCGCGCTCGCGGGGTCGTTGGTCGTCGCCGCGTGCGCGTTGATCGGCGTGCTGCATCCGGCCGACGGGGGAGGGGTGATGCGCTCGGCATCGTCGTTTGTCTGGTTCGCCATCGGAGATGAACCGCTGCGCATCGGCCTGCTGCTCGATCCGCTCGGCGCAGGGATGGGCGCGATGGTCGCCTTTGTGGCGTTGTTGATCTTGCTCTACAGCCGCGGCTACATGGCCGATGACCGCCGCTTCGGACGCTTCTTCACCTTCCTTTCATTGTTCTGCGGTGCGATGTTGCTCGCTGTTTACTCGAACAGCTTGCTGCTGCTGTTTGTTGCGTGGGAACTGGTCGGACTGGCCTCATACCTGCTGATCGGTTTTTATTTTAAAAAGCCCGCCGCCGCGGCGGCTGCGCAAAAAGCGTTCATCACCACGCGGATCGGGGACATGGCGTTCTTCATCGGCATGATCTGGCTGAATTCGCGCGCCGGCACGCTCTTGTTCTACGATGGAGGAAACGGTCTGCTGGAATCCGGTGCGCTCGCGTCGCTGGCGGGAGCGACTACTTTTGGCGGAATCACCCTCTCCGCCGCCGCGTCGTTGCTCATCCTGATCGGTGCGATGGGCAAGTCGGGGCAGGTGCCGCTGCACACGTGGCTGCCCGATGCGATGGAAGGCCCCACGCCGGTGTCGGCGCTGATCCATGCCGCGACGATGGTCGCCGCCGGCGTCTTCCTCGTCGCGCGCACGCACCCGATCTTCGCCGTCGGCGGCGAAGCGGGCATCGCCCTTGCCGCGACCGCATGGATCGGTGCCATTACCGCGCTCTACGCCTCGCTGGTGGCGGTGGCCCAGCACGACATCAAGCGCATCCTAGCCTACTCGACGGTGTCGCAGCTTGGCTTTATGATGGTCGCACTCGGCACCGGCGGCGTCGCCGCAGCGATGCTCCATCTGGTCGCACATGCGCTTTTCAAGGCGTTGCTGTTCCTCTCCGCCGGTTCGGTGATCCATGGTTGCGGCGGCGAGCAGGACATCCGGCGCATGGGCGGACTGCGCAAGGCGATGCCGCTCACCTTCGCCACCTACGCGGTGGGCATGATGGCGCTTTCCGGATTCCCATTTGTTTTTTCCGGCTTCTGGAGCAAGGAGGCCGTGTTCCACAGCGCGAAATCCTGGCCGGGGGGCAACGGGCCGTTCCTGCTGGTGGTGCTCGCGGCCTGCCTCACGGCGTTCTACATGACGCGTCAGGCGCTGCTCGTCTTTTTCGGCACACCGCGCGATCCGCGCATCCATGCGCACGAGAGTCCGCTGCCAATGACGCTGCCGCTGGTGGTACTGGCCACGGCCACCATGCTGCTCTCGCTCGTCGGCACACCGGCCTGGCCGTGGTTCGAACGCTGGCTCGACGGCACGCGCGCTGCGTTCGATCCGGCGGCGTTGACCAAACCCGGCACGACCGGATTGATCGTCCTCTCGCTTGTCATCGTCACCGCCGGTGTCACCGCCGCCTGGCGCGTTTATGGCATCACCGCGCCGCGTGATGCGTCGGCTCCTGATCCGCTCGCATCGAAAACCGGCCGCTTGTGGCGTGTGTTCGAACACGCGATGAGCTTCAACGCGCTCTACCGCAAGGCGGTCATCGGCCCGCTCGCCTTCATCGCGGGCGGCATCGATGCGCTCGAGCGCATGGTCTTCCATCGGTCGATGGCCAACGGCGAGCGCATCCTCAAGGACGTCGGCCGATCCGCCGGCCGGATCGATGAATCCGCGATCAACCCGGGATTCGACCGGCTTTGCGGCGGAATCGAACATCAGGCGTCCTCGACATCGAAATCGCAATCGGGCAGACCCCAGGCGGGACTGCGCGCGATCGGCTTGGCAACCGCAGCCTGCATCGCGCTGTATCTCTGGCTTTCTTCACGCTGACGCATGACCTTGCTTTTCCTCACGCTGTTTCCGCTCGTCGGCGCGCTCTGCCTGGGCCTGTCGCGCAACGTCGCTTGCGGACGTGCGGCGACGGCGTGGTCGGCCGCCACGCTGGTGGTCGCCGCTCTGCTGGTGCGGCCCGGCATGTCGTGGTCGCTCGCTTGGTTGCCCGACGTCGGCATGACCCTGCGCTTCGAAGCCGACGGCCTCTCGTGGTTGTTCCTGCTGCTCACGGCGGTGGTCACGCTCGTCGCGGTGGCGGCGTCGTGGCTCACCGGTCGCAACGACCGGGGATATCACGCGCTGGTGCTTGTGTTGCAGTCGGCCTTGTTCGGTGTGTTCACGGCGCGGCATTTCATTCCGTGGTTCCTTTGCTGGGAAATGACGCTGATTCCCGCTTTCTTGTTGATCCGCCTGTGGGGCGGTCCCGCCGCGCCACAAGCGGCGATGCGGTTTTTCATGATGACACTCGGCGGCAGCGTCTTCCTGCTTGTCGGCTTTCTCGCGCTGCAACTCAGTGCGGGAACCATGGACTTCGATTCGCTCGCGGCGTTGGCGGGGGAGGGGCGGTTGGTTGATGCGCTCGAACACGGATTTGCAGCCACCGGAGCGGATGGTCGCACCTTGCTCGTGCTGATCGCCGTGGCGGTGTTGATCGGCATCGCGGTGAAGATTCCCATCGTGCCGTTCCACACCTGGCTCCCGTCGGCCTATGCCGAGGCACCGTCGCCGGTGACGATGCTGCTCACCGGGCTGCTCTCGAAAATGGGAGTGTTCGCGTTGCTGTGGATCTTCCTGCCGGTGTTCGCGGAGGTGCTGCCGGTATTCGCAACGCCGCTCGCATGGCTCGCGGTGGCCACGGTGATCCTCGGTGCACTCGCCGCGCTGGCGCAGACCGATCTCAAGCGCATGCTGGCGTATTCCTCGGTGAACCACCTCGGCTATTGCGTGCTGGCAGTCGCCGCTGCTGGTGCAGCGGGATCCGCACGTCCCGCGATGACCTCGGCGATGGCGGGCACGGTGCTTCAAGCGATCAACCACGGGATCATCGCCACCGCGTTGTTTCTTGGTATTACCATTCTCGAACACCGTTCCCGCGGTCGCCGCCACATCGGTAACTTCGGCGGACTGCGCGCCCGCATGCCGGTGTTCTGCGGCTGTCTCGGCATCGCCGTCTTTGCATCGCTCGGCCTGCCGGGCCTCAGCGGCTTCATCGGCGAGTTCCTGATTTTCAACGGTGCGTTCTCTGCGGTGCCTGCCGCGACATCGGTGTGTGTCGCGGGCCTGTTGCTGACGGCGGTCTTCCTGCTGCGGATGATGCGCATGGTCTTTTGGGGCCCGCTCAAGCCCGCGTGCGCGACCTGGCCCGACCTGACCAAGCCGGAACGCGCCTTGTTCGCGGTGTTGATCTTGCTGATCCTCCTGCCGGGTGTCTGGCCGCAAATGCTCCTGCATCATGCCAACCCCGTCGTCCTCGAATTGATCGATCTGCTCCGTCCGATCCCATGACGCCGCTCTGGTCACTTCTCTTTCCATTTGCTGGCGCGCTTGCCGTGCTGCTGCTGCCCGCGCGCGCGGCGGCGCTGTCGCGTGTGATCGCTCTGGCGGCATCGCTCGGCACGACGATCGCTGCGGCCTCGGGATGCCTGAAGCGACTGGGTGATACCGCTTCACCGGTCTGGTCGCTGGATCTTGAATGGATTCCCCAACTCGGATCGCGATTCCATCTCGCCGCCGACGGGCTCGCGCTCCCGCTGTTATTGCTCAACGGCATCGTCGCCATCGCGGGCGTCCTCTTCTCCTGGAACATCACGCAGCGCCCGCGCGCGTTTTTCTCGCTCGTCCTCGCGATCATCGGCGGCGTCTCAGGTGTGTTCCTCAGCCGGGATGCTTTTTTGATGTTCGTCTTTTATGAAATCGTGATCGTGCCGAAGTACTTGCTGATCGTCGCATGGGGGTCCACCAACCGCGAGTACGGCGCGATGAAGCTGACGATGTACTCGATCGGTGCCAGCGCGCTGATCCTGCTCGGCCTCGCCGCCGCCTATGCGGCTTCGGGTTCGGCGGGTTTCGACATCGCGGGGCTCGCCGCGGCCGGATTTCCCAAGGGGTTCCAGCTCTGGGCCTTTCCGGTCCTGTTCCTCGGCTTTGTGGTTCTCGCGGGCATCTGGCCGTTCCACACCTGGGCGCCTACCGGTCACGTCGCCGCGCCCACCGCGGCATCGATGCTGCTCGCGGGGGTGGTGATGAAACTCGGTGCCTACGGCGCGCTGTGTGTGGCGATGCCGCTGTTTCCCGATGGATTCGCATTCTGGCGCCCGGCGATCGCGGTGCTGGCCGTCGCGGGCATCCTGCACGGCGCGTTCACCGCGCTCACGCGTCGGGATCTGAAATTCGTCATCGGCTATTCGAGTGTGAGCCACATGGGATTTATCCTGCTTGGCATGGCCGCGGCCACCCACTGGGGACTGCGTGGAGCGGTGTTGCAGATGATCTCGCACGGCATCATCGCCGGATTGCTCTTCGGCATCGCGGGGCGGGTGATTTACGAGCGGACCCACACGCGCGACCTTGACGCCCTGCAGCGCTTCAATCTGTGGAAATCGCTGCCTGCTGCCGCAGTCGCATTCACGCTGGCCAGCGCGGCATCGATGGGACTGCCGGGCTTCAGCGGATTTGTCGCGGAAGTCTCGGTGCTGATCGGACTGTGGGAATCGTACCCGTGGCTCGTGCCGTTGGTTGCTCTGGGGATTCTCATCACCGGTGCGTTCACGCTGCGCGCGCTTTGCCGGACCTGTTTCCCGGATGCCGCTGCCTCTTTGGCAATTCCCGTCCGCATGCCGTCGCTCACTTGGCCGGAAACCACCGCGATCGTGCTGTTGCTCGCCGTGTCGCTCGCCATCGGCCTCCATCCCTCGCCTTGGATCTCGCTCATCAATGACGGGCTGGATTCGCCGGTCTTTCAACCCATCCTTCAACGGCCGTGAACGCCGCCGCCATGTTCCAATCCCTGCTGCCGGAATCCGTGCTGGTGCTCACGGCGCTGATCCTGCTCGGCCTCGCCGTTTCAAAGCGCGTCGGCGCCGTCGGCGCGCAACGCGTCGCCGCAGCAGGCACGCTCGTCGCGCTTGCGCTGATGCTGCGCGGTGGCGGGGCGGAGCCCGGCGGCACGGGCCTGATCCTCGCCGATCCGCTGGCGCATCTGGCGAAGAGCGTGCTGCTGGTGGTGGGATTTCTCGCCTTGCTGCTGCCGATCGCGCCGAAGGAAACCGAGCATCCGGGCGAATACCACGCGCTTCTGTTGTTCGCGCTCACCGGTCTGATGCTCGCCACCGGGACCGAGCATCTGCTGATGTTGTTCATTTCACTGGAACTCGGTAGCCTGTCGCTCTACCTGCTCGCCGGATTTCCGCGCACACCGCGCGCCGCCGAGGCTTCGCTCAAGTACTTCCTGTTCGGCGCGGTTTCCGCCGCGTTCCTCTGGTTCGGATTGAGCCTGCTCTACGGGTTCTCCGGAGGTGCCATGCTTCTGGATGTGGCAGCGCGCCTGCAGTCCGCGCCCGATGCGGCGCTGGCTTTCGCCGGTCTCGCGATGGTGCTCGCAGGCCTCGCATTCAAGCTCGCCGCCGCGCCATTCCACGCTTGGGCACCGGATGTGTATCAAGGTGCGCCCGCCACCACCGTCGCGCTGGTGGCCGCCGCGTCGAAGGTGGCCGCACTCGTCGTCCTGCTGCGGATCCTCATCACCGGATTCGACGCACTCGCGGGCTCTGCCGCATGGGGAGCGATGATCTCCGGCAGCTCGATGTGGCTCGCCGCGCTCGCAGCTGTCTCGATGATCTATGGCAACTTGCTCGCGCTCGTGCAACGCAGCGTCCGCCGCTTGTTGGCTTACTCGGCAATCGCCAATGCCGGCTATCTGCTCGTCGGCCTCTCTACCAACCATCCTTCCGCGCAGGCCGCGGCATTGACTTACGCGGTGATCTACAGCATCGCCACTCTCGGCGCTCTCGCCGTCACCGCCGCCGTCGAGCGCGACCACGGTGACGATTCCCGCAACGCGTTCGATGGACTGGTCCACCGCTCGCCGTTGCTCGCAGTCGCACTGCTGGTCTGCCTCGCTTCACTCGCCGGATTGCCGCCACTCGCCGGATTCACCGGCAAGTTCGTGCTGTTCACCCAGTCGCTCGCCGCCGTCCCGTCCCATGGCCTCGTCTGGCTGGTCGCCATCGCCGTCGTCACCAGCGCGGTCTCGCTGCGCTACTATCTGGTGATCGTAAAACATGCGTTCGCCGGAAAACCGGAGTCGCATATTGAATTCAAAAAGATCACATTCGAACAGGGTCTTGCGGTGGCCTTGCCGGCATTGGCCCTGGTGGTCCTCGGGTTGTTTCCCTCCTGGCTGCTGGAGCCCGTCACCCGGGTGATTTCGCAACTCGCCGCACGTTGAGGGGATTTCCCGGGTTGGCGACAATTGAAAACCAGTGTAGACTGATGTTGTGGCGGAGCCGTCATCGAAGTCCAACCTGCCGATCGAACTGAAGGGCAAGCTTCTGCTGGCCGATCCCTCGCTTCGCGACGGGGTCTTCGATCACTCGGTGATTCTCCTGACGCATCACCAACACGCCGACGGTGCCGCGGGATTTATTCTGAATCATCCGACCGGCAAGCTCGCAGGCGAATTCCTCAAAGGCGATGAGTTCGCCGCGCTTCGTCAATTGGAAGTGCATCATGGCGGCCCCGTGGCCTCCGACCAGATGACCTTTGCATCATTCTGGTGGCAGCCGAAATCGGGACTGCGCTGGTCGGTGCGCATCACCGCGGGACAGGCCGCCGCACAGATGCGCATGCCCGGCCGGATCGTTCGCGCATTCATCGGCTACGCCGGGTGGAGCGCGGGCCAGTTGGAGTCGGAGCTTGCCCGCACGTCGTGGTTCCCGCTCGCTGCGGCGCGCGACCTCCTCGGTCATCCCCACCAACCGCAGCTCTGGAGCGAACTCATGAGACGCATTTCCCCGTTCCACCGCATCCTCGCAGAGGCACCGCGCGATCCGAGCCTCAATTGATCGCGGAATCGGGATTGCGAGAACCTCCTGAAGACTGTTGGATCCGCCCGCAATCCCCGATCCAAAGTCCATTCCCATGTCCGGCACATCAGTCGTCTTCAGCCCCATCGACGAAATCATCGCCGAAATCGCCGCCGGCAGGCTCGTCATCTGCGCTGACGATCCGTCTCGAGAGAACGAGGCCGATCTGGTCGGTGCCGCCTCGCTCTGCACGGCGGAAATGGTCAACTTCATGGCAGTGCACGGACGCGGCTTGGTCTGTGCGCCGCTTTCGCTAGCGCGCACCGACGAACTTGATCTGCCGCAAATGACCCGCCGCAACGAGGAGGGCCACAAAACGGCGTTCACCGTCAGCGTCGACGCCTCGCGCGGGATCACCACCGGGATCTCCGCAGCCGATCGCGCGCTGACGCTGCGACTGCTCGCGGACGCGTCCGCAGGTGCCGATTCTTTCGTCAAACCCGGCCACATTTTCCCGTTGAGAGCGACTCCCGGCGGCGTGTTGCGCCGCGCCGGCCACACCGAGGCCGCAGTCGATCTCGCCCGGCTCGCGGGATTGCCCGAAGCCGCGGTGATCTGCGAGATCATCAACGACGACGGAACGATGGCCCGCGTCGGCGGACTCGGCAGCTATCAGCAAAAGCACGGGCTGAAGGCCTGCACGATCGCTCAGCTGATCGAATACCGCAGCCGCTCCGAAAAGCTGGTCATGCGCGAAGAGTCCATCCGGCTTCCCACCGACTTCGGCGAGTTCGACTGTCATCTCTACCGCATCACCACCGATGGCAGTCATCATCTTGCGCTCACCCGTGGTGCGATTTCCCCGGATGAACCGGTGCTGGTGCGCGTGCACTCGGAATGCCTCACCGGTGATGTGTTCCAGTCGCGCCGCTGCGATTGCGGCGGACAACTCCACGCGGCAATGGCGCACATCGCGGCATCCGGCGGCGTGCTGCTCTACCTGCGTCAGGAAGGACGCGGCATCGGGCTCTCCGCGAAAATCCACGCCTACAAATTGCAGGAACAGGGACTCGATACGGTCGAGGCCAACGAGAGACTCGGGTTTTCTTCGGACCTGCGCGACTACGGCATGGGCGCGCAGATTCTCGCCGACCTCGGAGTCCGTCGCATCCGGCTGCTCACCAACAATCCGAAAAAGGTCATCGGTCTTGAAGGATACGGCCTCGAAATCGTCGAGCAGTTGCCGATCGCCATGCCCGCCAATCCGCACAACGAGAAATACCTCGAAACCAAGCGCGCGCGGATGGGGCACCTGCTTTGACAGAGGGATCAGCCGGTCACTCGCGACCACAGCACCTTGAGATAGCGCGATTCGGGGTAGTTCGACAGCACGGGGTGATCGGGACCGGCACCGGTCCGGTCGATGATCTGCAGCCGCCTGCCGAGCTTGTGGGCGGATTGGATGACGACGCGCTCGAATGCCTCTGCCGGAAGGCGACCGGAACAGGAACAGGTGACAAACCAGCCGCCGGGCTCGACCAACTGCATCGCCAGCTTGTTCAAGTCGGCGTACTTGCCCATGCCGAATTCATCCTCCGGTCCGTGAATGAACTTCGGAGGGTCGGCAATCACCAGATCCCATTTGCGGCCGTTGCCGATCATCGTGCGTATCCAAGTGAAGCAGTCTGCGTGGGTGAACGCCGCCTTCGCCTGATTGAGATTCGCGTTGCGCCTCGCCATCGCCACCGCGTTTTCGTCCAGATCGACACCAGTGACCTCGAGTGCCCCGGCCAGCGCTGCGGAGATGGCGAAACCTCCGGTGTAGCAACAAAGATCGAGTACCCGGCGGCCCGCCGCCATCGACGCGAACTTGCGACGGTTGTCGCGCTGATCGCAGAAAAACCCGGTCTTGTGACCGGATGCGAAATCCACCTCGTAGCGGATGCCCGATTCGCAAATCCTCACCTTGCGCACGTCCTCGGAAGATACGCCGCCGGTTCTCGGAATGCCCTCCACCCGGCCGAGCGACTCGTCGATGGAAACCACCGTCCTGGTGGTGCCGAACGACTCATGCAGCAGTGGCAGCCATCGCGGCAGCCGCTGCCAAGCGGCGAGCGTCGTGATCTCCACCGAGAGGACGTCGGCGAATTTGTCGGCCACCAGTCCGGGAAGGAAGTCCGCGTCGCCATGGACGCAGCGGAAACTGTCGGTGCCAGAATCCTGCGGGACAAGCTGACGCCGCAACTCCGCGGCGCGGTGGATCGCCTCATCGAAAAACGATTCATCCAAGTCGTCGGTCGAGTGACTCACCAACCGCAGCGGCATGCGCGATTTCGGATTCCACAATCCCCAGCCGAAAGGGGAGCCATCGCGGCTCACCACCCGCACGAGATCGCCGGGCTGGGCGTCGGCGGATACCTCGCCGATCATCTTCGGCCAGATCGACGGGTGGTATGTGATGCTTTTGATGCTGACCTGCGGCACGCTCGCAACAGACCGCATGGCGGACGCCTTGTCGATGGATTTCAGGAGATCCGCCGTGCCCGGTGAGAATGCGGGTGTTCACAGCTGCCCGATCGTGCCCATCATCCGGCGCATGTCCCTCATCCGCGAGTCACGCACGACGCTGGCCTTGGCGCTGCCGCTCATGATCGGCCAGCTCAGCCAAATGCTCCTCGGCGTCGCCGACACCGTGATGGTGGGCCGCCTTGGAGTCACGGAACTCGCGGCACTTACCTTTGCGAATTCACTCTTCCACGTCCCCTTCGTCTTCGGCATTGGCGCGCTCACCGCCGTCTCGGTCTTCACTTCCAACGCGCGTGGTGCCGCCAAGCCAGAGGACGCCGTCGAGAGCTGCCGCAACGGACTTTGGCTCGCATCAGTGCTGGGTGGCCTGCTATTCCTCCTGTCGCTGCCAGTTTCTAGACATCTGACGGTATTTGGTCAGCCTGCGGAAGTCGCGGCAGCCACGGGGACTTATTTCTTGATCCTGATGGCATCTGCGATTCCGGCACTCGCGTCGATCGCGCTCAAGAATCATGCGGACGCACTCAACCGGCCGTGGCCACCTTTCTGGATCTTCCTCGCCGGTGTGCTGCTCAACATCGGACTCAACTGGATCCTGATCTTCGGCAATTGGGGTTGTCCGGCGCTCGGGCTCGAAGGAGCTGCATGGGCCACGCTCGTGTCGCGCCTCGCGATCCTCGCGGCGATGGTCTTCTGGCTCCGCAGGAGTGCGGAACTTGCGGCATGGATCTCCCGCAGCAGATGGATGAGCCCTTCCTTCACGCGCATGCGGTCCATGCTCGCCGTCGGACTTCCCGCCAGCATCCAGATGCTCTTCGAAGTCTCCGCCTTCTCGCTGTCCGGATTGTTCATGGGTTGGATCGGTGCCACTGCGATGGCGGCTCACCAGATCGCCATTACGCTCGCTGCCTCGGCATTCATGATCCCGCTCGGACTCTCGATGGCGCTCACGGTGCGCGTCGGCGAATCGTGGGGCGCGGTTGACTCGCGCCGCTGCCGCACGATCATCACCAGCGGATGGATGCTCTCCGGGTGTTGCGGGCTTGCCGCGGCCTCGGGATTCTTCCTCGGAGGAAACTGGCTTGCCTCCTGGTTCACCGTGGATGCCGAGGTGATCCGGCTGACCTCCGCTCTCCTGCTCATCGTCGGAATTTTCCAGATCTTCGACAGCCTGCAAGTGGCCTCGGCTTCCATGCTGCGCGGGATGCACGACGCCCGCGTACCCGCGATGATTGGCTTCGCCGCTTATTGGATCATCAGCTTGCCCACTGGCGCCCTGTTGGCGTTCGGACTCGATCACGGTGCCGAAGGCGTCTGGTGGGGACTCGCCAGCGGTCTCTTCATCGCCTGCGTCGCCCTGGGTCTGCGCTTGTGGCATCGCCGACCCGGTGCTACTCCAAATCCCTCATGATCCGTCTGTTGCTGATTTCGTTCTTGCTCGTTTGCACAGCATGCTCTGCAGACGTCATGAAAGCATTCACCGGTTGCACGCTCGTCGATGTGCGCTGGAACGACGGCGACAGCTTCCGCGTGCGGTTTCCAGACGGTGTGGAACACACGATCAGGCTCTACGGCGTCGACTGCATGGAATACCACGTCGAAGGCTACGACTCCAACGCCCGTCGGCTTCGTGATCAGCGGCGCCATTTCGGCATTGCCGACATCCTCGTCGCGAAATCATTCGGGGAAAGTGCTGCAGTGAGAAGCAAGGCATTGCTGGCACAACCGTTCGTCGTCCACACCGCGTTCGCCGATGGCAGGGGAGATGCTCGGCACTCCCGGATCTATGCCTTCGTCACGACGGCAGGTGGCTTGGATTTGTCCGAGCTTCTCGTCACAGAAGGACTTGCCAGGGCATTCGGTGTGTGCCGACAACGTCCCGACGACACCAGTGCGGATGAATGGAAGTCGCGGCTCGCCGATCTTGAGCTGACGGCTGCAAAGGCGGGCAGAGGGGCGTGGAGTCGCACGGACTGGAGCCGCTTGCCCGAATTTCGTAAAGAGGCACGAGTGGAGATCGCGGAGGTCGAACAGGCCCGCGAAAAACCCCAACCGTCGGAAGACAAGCCGCTCGACCTGAACACAGCCTCACGCGACGAACTGATGGGTCTGCCCGGTGTGGGTGAGAAAACAGCAACGCGCATCATCCAGGCGAGGCCATTTCAATCCATCGAGGAGCTTCAACGGATCCAGGGAATCGGCGCGGATACCTTGGCGAGGATTCGTCCGTTTGTGATGGTTGATCCACGCTAGCCGGATAGTCGTGCCCTGAGGATCCATCGCTCGTCACGCTCGAGGAGAACGTGGCAGCGCTCGGTCAGGGTTTTGATCGAAGATCCGTGCTCGATCATCAGTTCGCAGGCCTTGCCCGATGCGCGGATCGCGCGGATGCGGAATACCGGCTCGCGACGCATCCGCAGAAAACAGTAAAGTGGCACATCCGGGTGTGACGCGTTCCAAAGATACTTGGCTGGTGGAAAATCCGGCAGGGCTGCCATGGCGATCAACGATTCCCGAAGCAGCCGGGCACCATGTTGCCGCACCAGTTTGCGCATCGCCCTCCTCGCACTCAGTGTTTCAAGCATTCCGGCGACAGGGTCTTGATGGTCCCGCTCGATCTCCGCCAGGCACTCCCTTGCGTGAACCGCCATCAGGGCATGCAGCTCCTCCCGCCCGATTTCACCGTTTTCGAACTGTATGAACAATCGATCCGGTGTCGGAATCATCACGGGCCAATCCCAATCCAGCCAACATCGTCTGAAAAGCCCGAACCGCCCGCCTTACTCTACATAGGGACAGACAAATTGTACGGATTTGGCGGGATGGAAGCGATTGAGATCAAGATCACCGATGGGGCGGTTGAAGGGGCCCAATCGGGTTGGTGTGGTGTCGTTGCGAGGCCTTTGGAGACACTTGGATGCTCGCTTGTGACCAACCCTAGCAGTTTTCAACCCTCGCCCAAGGCCTTGAGAACATCATCCGACATCATCCAGCCCGCCATCGGCCAATTCCGTGTGCTCGCTGGCGCATTTCGCGCCAGCTTTGCCCTCTCGCCCCGTGGTGACGCCTGCTGCGGCGCACCCTTTGACACGGATCGCTGTTCTTAGCTGTCCAGTGTCTGTCTCAGATGCCCACCCTGAGGTCGCGCATCGACCAGAGAGTGCCCGCGGCAGCCTTGGCCTGACCGCGCAGACGCCTCGGCCCGTCGCGCCGCCGCTCGGGAAAGCGGTGCCGCGCCGCGGCA